>Ga0307509_10005025_pt1 | contig 18643 bp, 21 predicted proteins | sample 10_EM_MG_FD_202245 | JGI IMG/M metagenome (GOLD analysis project Ga0307509, IMG submission 202245) | Populus trichocarpa ectomycorrhiza microbial communities from riparian zone in the Pacific Northwest, United States - 10_EM | ecosystem: Host-associated > Plants > Roots > Unclassified | place...
CCAGTGTTCGCAGCCGTCCGGGGCCCCCGTGGGGCCCGGTGGGGGGACTGCCAAGAGCCCGGGACGAGACGGGACGGCAAAACGTGGTCCGTCCTCGTCTTTCATTCCTACTTGTCGGGCAACTTTAGAAAATGACCGGACGGGACGACAAAATGCCGTCCGTTCTCGTCCTTGAACTTCGAGGACGGCCGTCATTAGGAAGGACGACGAGCCCCACGATGTGAGACATCTTCTAGTAGGGGACGGCAGGTGCTTCATAGGACCGCCGGGGACGATGGGGGACGGCAGGGGACGGCGGAAAACATCGGAAAACAGCGGAAAACAGCGGAAGACGGCGGGGGACCACAGGGGACGACGGGGGACGACGGGGGATGGTGGGGGACGGTGGGGGACAACACAATGTCGTCCGTCCTGGTCCTGGGCTCTTACTTGTCGGGCAAGTTCAGAAAATGACTGGACGGGACGACACAATGTCATCCGTCCTGGTCCTTTGTTCTAACTTGTCGGGCAAGTTTTGGAAAAGACGGGACGGGACGACGAAATGTCGTCCGTCCTCGTCCTGCCCCAGGACGGACGGACTGCCCCGTTGCGAACACTGCCAATACCAACGATGCCTACAGATCGCTCACTCCCACGCAACATCTCTTTTTATGAATGCTACCCACCCTGATGTGGCTCTTGGAGGGGTTCTCCAGAATGGGTCTGTGACTGAGGCAAACTTTCTTGACATTCTCGCAATCTTGCTTGTCGTTGAGGGGAGCCCTATACGTGTTCAAGAGAGGACATCGAGCCATATCGTATCCAGAACAGATGTGCCACTCGAAACGGTGGTATACGATATTTATAGTGAAGGTATGTGCTATGTTTCCCCCATTGACAAGGCGGCCCAATTGCTAATTCCGGCAGCCTCTATCCAAGTTAGTGATGAGCCCTGGATACACCGATGTATGATACTTCTTACAAAATCTGTCGTAGAGAGGATAATTTCTGTGATGAAATCCGTAACCGCGACCGGAAATGCGTGATTTTAGAACTGTCGGTTCCTAAAATCCTTATGCGGGCTCACAAGTGGATCGCTTTCGAGGCTGTCAATATCTTCCCTCCTGAGCGTGACAGTCTTTGGATTCAGTATAATTATCAACAGTGGATCACAGACATGGACGATGCCATCGGATCCTCGAAAATCAACTCGGCTCAAAACGGATTTCTTCTCCAAAAAACTGTCCAGCAATTGTTCGATCAGTACCTTGTCTCTGTCAACCCCGACGATAGCTACAAGGTAGTTGTATTCACTGAAGATCTTCTTGGCCTAGATGGTAGAATTCTCGATCCCGCGCGCCGAAACCCTGCCGATCCCCACCGCGTGTCCGAGGGGGCTCTAAGGTGGCATTTCCGCCAATCTGTCCTCGCGAATGATAGAAGAGAAGGGGAACCGATCTTCGAGCACGACTTCCCCCCAGGGCATGATATGGCAGGGGAGATTCTGGCTGGCCCATATGGGCAGGAGCGATTCGAGTTGGAGATAGCTTCTGGGTTGAGAGGGGTTTCCAAAGACAACCATTTCCGTCCTGGAGAGACTCCACAGCTCTCAAATTAATGACACTAGCTGCACAATTATCTACCGGAGGCCTGGCAGGATGGTAACAATCATCTTGGAAGTGAAAAAAGCGCCACGAACCGGAATATTAACCAGATGGGCTAATAAAAAAGGTATCTTGCAATGGGAGGTTTTTCTTGTTTCATTTTCTTTACATTCTTCTTTAGGCTAGCTATTGCCAGGTGGCTTGTGGTTGTTGCAGTATATACCGGTAGGGGGGCCGGGGGGGGGATTGTTGATAGTTTAGCTCTCCCGTGCATAACTGTGTGATCTTGGTGGTAAAATAAAGTAACCCTCTACCGTCTCACGATAATTTCTCTCGTAAAATAGGCATTTTCATCACATGAGAAGTGATTACCGTAAAGATGAAAAACAAACTTAAAAAGAATGGGGGATTTGAGGCGAAAGAGGAGATTCAAATGATCCCCATACCCAATGACTATATCGTAACCTGCGGCATACCATATAATCCATCCGAGCACTAGCCAATACTACTATTTTCATCACGGATGGGGGTGGTGGGAGGCACAGTACACCTCCCGGTTTTACATGGGTATCGCTGGTGGGTGCCCATACGGGCTTCTGCTCAGCTAGCACTACTGTGCTTGAGTACAATAGTGATTATGACTTTCCCCCCGCGGTTCTGCGGTAGCTACCGAGACTAGGGTTTTGTGTGCGAAGGATGTTACAGGCATGAGCGGCCGGAACTATACATTCATAGCTCATATCTACGGAAAAGCTAGAGCACCACAAAAAAACCCGAACCAAGCACTTTTTTTTTTTTTTTTTTTTTTTTTTTAAAATCATGTATTTGTTGTTAAGGTACAAGAAACCGCGTGGAGCGCTAGCTATGGCGTGAACAAAACCTTAATCCCAACACCCGCCCGCTTCACCCCCTCATGGGAAAAATCCAACCCCTCGAACCCAGAGCACACCCTCCCCCCTAGTAGCACCTAAGACGAAAGCAAGACGAAGCACTACCTTCCTCCAGACACGTAAGGAAAGATATGAATAGGAACGAAACCAAGGAAAGACGGAAACCCTTAGGTGGGCCCACCCAAACAAAAGAAAAGAATCTTACGGCACCAAGTGCCGACGGAGAGGAAAGATAAAACTACTATTGCCGGATGCCTAACGGTATGTCCCCGGCCTAAGCGGCTATGGGGCAGGCGTTTGTTACGGGTGGAGTGCCCGGAATGTCGGCGACGCTTCGGACTTTAGCATGGGCCATGGAGGTAGTGCTATACCATGACACAGTGTAACCTACTCGCGAGGTCTGCGACCGTAGAGTAAATCGCGGGAGCGGGAGGAGGACGAGGGGAGTCACCCGGCGAGGAGAGCCACTCAGCAGTGGGGGTGCCAGCTATTGTGAGGGGCAGTAGGGTGCCAGCTGAGGAGGCAGTAGGGTGCCAGCCAAGGAGGGATGTAGCAGTACAGTGCAAGCGGATCTAACGGGTGGGAAGCGGGAGTGGGAAGGCTCGCCAAAGACCGAGAAGTACGAACGCGGAGGACCGAGACAGGGTCACGATTTTTCGAACGCCGACTGTACCAACCGAGCAGCCCAGGAGGGAGTGCAATACCAGGGAGCAGGGCCACCAGGGCAACTACTTCACCAATAGCCCGAAACTAGCGACCGCGTGTTGACGAGGAAAAAGGGTTGCCGATTGTGCAAATCGCTAAGCGAGAAGCGTCGCGAAGAGCGGGGTAAAGGGTAAGAACATCAACGCGAGCGTGCTCAACCAAGACGAACGGAACCAGAAAGGAATCCATAACCCCCGGGAGGGGAGGCCAAAGGCCCCAGAGAAAGTAGAGAGAAGAAGGCGTGATAGACCCCCAAGCAGATGCCACGGACGGGGTAGATCAGAGGCGGAGGACACTCCCACGACGATTTCCCATCATGTTGAGATTTCAATCGCTGGAGGTGGAGCGGACGAGAAAGATGACCCGAACCAAGCACTATATAGGCTTTTATATAAAGAAAAACAAAAGATGCCACAGGTTCATCAATCCTGTATTCCTGTCTCCTTGCCCTGTCCGCCTGCGTTCTGATCCTCACCTCACAGCCCATCCAATTTAAACTCCTCAGCCGACTCTCTAACAATCTCTTTCCGATCGTCAGTCATTATGGTAGCGGTAGCCGGCTTAACACCTCGGCAGTCCTAGGGACCGCGATTGGGAGGATTAACCCAACCTGCCGCTGCTTCGATGTGGGGATGCCTCCTTTACCTAATAGTCGCCCACACTTTCGTGCGACCTGCATTAGGAAGTCTGTTGTGAGATCAGTGGCGGAGTATCGACGATGGGAGGGAGGTTGTAAAAGCGGAGGAGTTTCTCAAAGAGCCTGTGGGATGTAGATAGCCGGCGGATAGAAGGGCAACTGCAGGTACCGGGTCGAGGATTTGCTTTGGTTGGAGGGCACTTAGGAGGATGAGGTGTGCCTGGTCGTCCTTTGAGCCACCATTTTGAGCTTTTTGTCTAGCTTGACCTCTCGTAAGCTGGTGGTGACGGCGGCTTCAGCACCTGTCGGACAGGCGGTCAGTAAGCCACCCAGAAAGCCGGTAAGGGTGTTGATAATTGATGATTTCCCAACATTCGGGTATCCAATTACCACTGATACCAACCGGTTGAGCTGTTTGGCATGCGCAAATGATTTTAGAGCCTCCCAAAGAGTAGCTGAATTACCCTGTACCGTCAGGGATTTATGATCAAATGTCTGGACATTCGCAGCAGACCTGCTCGCCCTTAGTGGCAGTGTTGGGGAGTATCTGCGGAGATAATCCAACCACCCTTTCAGGCGTTCCTGGCACGAGATCGATCTTGTTCAGGATAAGGACTAGTCGTTTCTCGCTGCTATCAGCCTCCATTGTCTGTCTTTCCACATCGCGGGAACGGGTGCCTTCGGGGTCTCGAGCATCTAGGATGTAGAGAATTATGTCGGCAGCATCGACCACTTGCTTGAATATCTTGTCATGAATTTTGATTGTTATTTTATTTTATTTTGTCTCTGATTTCTGAGATCAACGATACTGGAACTTTAAGAAGCAGTCTTCTTTAACCTTCACCTTTACTCTCTCTCTCTCCAACTCTTTCATTTCTCGGGTTCAAGTCACCTTGCCTTATAAACCTATTACCCACCTATCATACCTACATACCTCAACTCGACGCGAACCCCCCCCGCCATCCACGCTACCGGTGCTTACTATCCCACTCTCCTATTAGTACGATCATAGCTGCGATGGTGTCAATCCTCTTCCGCCCCCCCCTTCACCACTATACTTGAGCAAAAAAGAAAACTAAATGAAAAATGCAGTCCACCCACTTCCACTTCGACGGCCTACTCCTAGAAATGCTCCTATGAATCTGTACATGCACATACGTCCGCCAGACAGTCCCTGGAATGGTTGGTTGGGGGAAGGATAAGAATGTGTCTGTTCTCTTCTCCCTTCCTTTTCTCTTCCCCTCCAGCTTTTCCATCTGACCTTGTTTGCCTACTACAGCTTCTTCGGCATGTTCTGGAAGATCGCGTGTATCGGGGAGTGACTGTCGCCGTACGTTATTATTTGCTGTGTGGTTAGCGCTGTGTGTGGATTGATTCCTGTTTTGCTGAGTAAATGAGAATGGGTGAATAGGACTAATTGGGAGGGGGGATGGTGGTTCTAGGTTGTTACTTTCGTTTCTTAAGAGCGCGAGCAGGATTATTTTCTTTTGTGAAATAAACAAGATACGGGGCGCGCTACAGCATTCGCGGGTTTCTTTTGGGGCTTTGTTTCACCAGGGGAGGAGGGCACGGCTGGAATTAGAGGTGTGCTAGTTCTGAATAATTACGGTTGAGGGTTGCGAGATGGGAAAGGGAGCTTAAGGTTCGTGAATCTATTTCGACTTGCACGGATTGTTCGACCCTTGGCCAAGAGTCCAAAATTGTAGGACCTCCTAACCAACTGTGCTCTGTTATCAAGTTACAATGTATAACCTTTATTCGCACACATAACCCTGACCCTCTTGCTACTAACGACCCTCTCCAGCTTATAGCATTCCACTTGGAGAATATCACACCCACCTTCGGCTGCTTTGTAACCCTCCGCTCGCCAATGCTCCGCCCAATAAAGCCACCCGCGATCTATCGGTAGAAAAGAGAGTTATCCGGCAGGGTGTAGAATACCACCCTTGTGACTCCGCGGATGTGGTAGCGGGGGAAGTGGTTGTGCACTCGCCCACTGTAAAGAAGAACCGAGTGACCGCCTGTGAAGAAATATGACTGTGCGCGCTCCACGGAGGAGACGTGCATTTCTTCCGAGATGGCACCGACAGAGATAGGGGTGCTGTGGAGGAGGTTCCGCATTGGGACAAAGTCAAAGTAACTCGGTATGAAGATTAATATACTTGTGGAGGTGTTTCGGGAGTGAGAGTAGGACTGCTTTTGTGAAAAGGTCGAAGCAGACGTCTGCGTCTGCGGCTGAGGTTGGGGGATGTATTCGCGTGAATGTCTGTCATATGGTAATTAGTCAGTAAGGGGAACTGTTGGGTTAGGAGTGGGAGGGGGCACTGCCTGTTGAACTTGAACCCCCAAATCAATCATGGACCCAGCATACTCTGCTTGAGCCTTCACTTTCCCGGCAGCATTTAACATACTCTGATTAAACAACTTCATCATCTCCGGTGTCACGACTCCGCCGAGCACCAACGTCTGTCTGACGCATTTTGCATTAGTGTCTAACTACCAGTTCTGCACGCACCCAATGTCACTACCATGTGGGTCCTTGGGTATCAAATTCCGGTGTTTGAAGGTATGCGCTTGGTGATCCCAAGTTGGCATAAGCAATGCGTCGGCTTGATCCACCACCACCAATTCTATACTGGAGAGGAAATCGTAGTCGCGCTTTTTTGTTGGACTCATTACCAATAGTCATACGCAACCCAAGCGATGAAGCGAGGATCATATCCGAGTTGTAGAATTGACTAAAGTACTTGAGAGTTTTCCGAGTGGGTTTAAGCCTAACTTGAAGAGGTCGTTGTTGTTTCCGTCAAAGAGAGCACAGAAGTCTTCGGGCTTGTTGGGGCTAATCTGCTCCGCATCCGGGGATGTGTAGTATGTATCTTGAAAGCGTTTTTGGTTTTCATAGAATAGTTGGCAATGTGTTAGGTATTCGAGGGAGGATGAACTTGTTACTCTGGGTGTAGTATGTCGGCTAGTACATTTATTACTTCCACGGAAGCCTTTCGTTTTGGTAGTATGAAAAAGATTTTGGACCTTGTGAAGCGTTGATCTCTGAGCTCTATTTGCTTTTCCATAGCATTTGCTAGGCGGGCATTGTTCTTTAGAACTCGGCCTCAGGTCCTGAGTTTTGATTAGTATGAAGTGATCTACTACTTGGGTAGGAATATACGTTAGGACATGATTTAGCGCATGCAAGGAATACATTCTGCGTAACTCTTTAGCATTTCCTAGTGTTCGTTCGCCATATAAAACATCCACATAATTGAAGACAAACTCCCCTAATGACTTCTGTAGCGGCGTCAGCTGTTCAGCGACCAGCTTCTTGAAATTCAGGTTTTTTAGGCCTTTAATCCTTCTTCCACCTGTGGTTTGCTCCGAGCCCCCAGGAAGGATAAGTAGGCATTCCCAAGTAGTCTAGATTTAAGCAGCGTAGTATCCTTCCATTCACCTTGTGAAGGGGAAGATATGGAAACCAATCTAGAAGGTGAGCGACTAGGAAAATGTGATTCAAATGGGTCAGATGGATCCTCGTTATCTGAGCCTAAGTCTACAGCCTCTTCGTCAGGCTCTTCCTCTTGCTCAGCCTCCTTTGTTAAATCTTCACCGTGTTCCAAGATGATCCCATCCTCTTCGGTTTGTGTGTGATCAAGTTTTTGGCATTTAGGATTACGGTGGTTAGACTTATTGCACGTTACCAAAGATTGGAGTAGGAGATTGTAAGGTTTGGCTGATACCATGTTATCTTGAGATTGCCATTTGGGGTCGCTTCCGGAATTCTATTGCGCAATTGTTAGGGCGGTCCCCAATGGTACAGTGGGGTCGGGTAATCATATATTAGAGCTGGTTAATTGGAAAAAAGTACTTATTTGGTCGAATTTCAGTTCTAATCAAGGTTCTTGCTTGATCTCTCTCTCCTTGACCTCCTTGACCACCTCTACCGCCCCGGCATCTTCCTTTTCTTTGAAACCCGCCTCCGCCTTTGCTGTGCCTTCTGGATCCGGGTAGAATGTAAAAATTCTCTTGATTTTGCCACAGGATTGCTTGTCAGTAACCTTGTAGGAATTGAACAAGGAGTAAGTTCTGTAGGTTAATATCAAAAGCCAAGTTCCCGCAAGAGTCATAAGAGCGGGTAATGGGGGAGTGGAGCTTGCCCTGCCAAGCCAACCAGCTTCCCCATTCTAGACAGGGAAGAAAAAAAGACTTGAGAGAAGACTTCAGCTAAGAACCGAGCTGGAGGATGAGAGGATGATGGGATGACAGGATGACGGGATAACATGCTAGATTTGTTCTGCTCTTGGACTTATGGAGACTTACTTTCCCTTTTCCTCCGGAGATAATTTTAAGTGAGATGTGGCTGGCGGGAAATCAAAGACAAATGACATAATCCTTTTGTCAAATTACAAGTTTCTAAGTATAGATGGCAACAGCAATGCATTGCTCTTTTGTATGACAATATTATGTAGTTGGACGTAAACCTGCCAAGTGGTCATTTCCCACTTGACTGGATAAGACTTGAGAAGTTTAGCCTCGATATTGCAACATTCCTTTAGCAATTGGCCCTGATCCTGATATTAAAATGAGGAATCTATTATTCCTTTCTCCTCTCTCCTTGCAATCCCCATGATCCCCTGCCTCCTCACAGCTCTAACAGTATTTAATAATTCAATCATCCTGTGCTGCGCCATCTCCCAAAGTCCCTTCTCAAGCTGCAACAACCTTCTCACCACCTAGTCATTATCCTCGGGTACAGCCTTCTCTGTCAACTGGCATCAGGCGATTGGGGAGTCTCGAATGCACTGTCTAAGTTTCACCACTGGATATTGGTTCATCTTTCATTGCATGTTGACAGGATAAAAAGAGTTTATGTTCCTTTTTTCGATGGGTTGTATATTCCTATTCGCCTTTTTTCTTTTCACCCTCTGATACTTTCTTATGACCCTTACAACATGGCTCACTTTTAGATCTCCTTTGAGTATATCATTTGTTTCATGCTTTTATTCTGAATGCACTTATATTCAATATACCAGGCTGCCAGTTGATACTAGATTTGATGAAGGGAAATCGGTGAAGGATACATGTGAGTGAAGGGAGAGAGGTGGAGGATTATTGTTTTTCTGTTTATTTCATATGGTTTTTCTTACTTTCTTCATAATGCCGCTGCACCTATCACGTAATCGTCTGCCGATCTAATCTTTAATTGTCAGGTAATTTTCTTACCAATACTCTGCAGAGTGAGTTCGTGCCTCCAGAACTTATCCATCAATTCATATCAACTTTTATGTAAATTTATTGCAGGTCTGTGCATGTAGGGAGACAATCCTTAATGGTTAATGGTGACCTCTATGGTCAGAAGAATTTAATCTCCCTCATTGTATGAACGTTTATGTAAATTTATTGGAGGTTTGAGCAAGTAGAAAGACCAGTTGTTCCACTATAGTACTTCTTGGGACATGCATGGTCAAGACAATCCTCGGGAGGGTCAGGTGAGGCTATTCCTAAAGAGGTGGCAGAACTTTGGTGCAGAGACACCAGTATGACATCGCTAATCTCGTTTTGTGCCATTCCGACTGGTTCCAGAATACTTATAATAGTTATCTGATTCTGAACATAGAATAAGAACATAACTACCTCGTTCTACATACAATAGCGCTTCGCCAGGCAATGTTAGCCAAACCTTGCCATGACAAATTGGGAAGGCAATTCTTGGCAGAAGTATGTGTATATACGTAATAAGTGTTGCCTGAGGCCAGCAGTGTTTTAAACTCTGGAAAATGTATTTATTGCGGCAATCCCCCCTTCAGTGAATGCCTCACCCTTCCTCCTTGGTTTTCTTGTGTCACAAATCGTGACTAAGCAAGGCAGATTTCCCATGACTAATATTTATTAGTCAAAAGGTATCTTGGTTTCACACTATGAGGTCACTTGACTCATAGAATTTCACATGACTGTGTACTCGCGCGTTATCGTTTAATTATGATTGGTTGATTGTTTCATGACTCACAATTGTGACATCATATGATATAATGACTTTTCTCACATGACTGTGATTATGAGTCATGCGTTTTATGCATGTGACACGGCTGAGAACATGACGTGTTTTAAGGGTTTTAATTGGGTAAAGGATGTGCACAGTTGACTCATGTGAGTCAGCTGATAGATTTCACACTATGACTCACTATGAGTCATAGGGGTAGGGTGATGAGCAGAGATGAGTCACCAGGTTTTGGGTTGTGGGAAGATGCCTATATAAGAAGCTTGGTTCTGACCAAGAGAGAGGATCTTCACCCAACCATCAAAGTACTCTCCTAACTTAACTTGCAATACAATTACTCTTTCTGTCTCTATATACACTCCTCCTCTACAAGAGCCTACGCTCAAAGAACTCGGAGGCTATTATGATAGTAGCAGCAACGAGTTGTCCGACATAGAACTAGGGTAATATTCTCAGCAACGTGTTGTCTGACATGGAACTATTGTAATAGTTCTTTCAAGATACATCAATCCACCCTTCTGACCATCTGACGAGATAGTATCAGACAAAGACAGGCAAGCTTGTCCTGTACTATCTGAAGAGATAGTACTTTTCTACCCCTTAGTGCAAAAATACAAGACTCACTTATTTAGGAGGCGAATATCGTTGCCTGTTCCATACTTGCTCAACAATACGATTATTATATCTTGCTTCTTATCCCCCTTGTACCACAATCTCAATTCCTTCTCAATTCCTTCCCAATTCCAATCCTGTCGCCCCAATACACTATTAGGTCCAGTCCCAGGTTTCCCATACACTATTAGATCAAGTTCCTTTTTTCCTTGTGCCTCGGTTCTATTACACTTCTTGTTCTCTATTATCTCTAAGTCACATCTGATAGCATAGAGCCTGATTGCATTCTGCTCAGCTTAATGTATAAAGGGTTAGATTACCTTTCTCACCTTGTTTGAACCCTGGGGGAGATGGAGATACTTTTTTGAAGAGATATGCGGAAATAGTACGGCTGTGGGAGCCACAGTGTTTCAGGTGGATGTTCCTGAACAACAGTATTATATATACTCCCAATACTGGCACCAGGCAGACGGTGCAGAACTCGTCCAATTTCACCCTAGAGGGAGATGGAAGAGAGTGGGAATGAGAAGATTTGTCAAAGTACAACTTGCAAAGCCACTACGCCGAGTACTAATGAGCTTTATAATAAGGAAGTAGTATATCTGGATTGAAACACTTTTAGAGGCGGCCGAAACCAAGCGATAGGCTAATGAAGAGGCAGGAAGACTTGATGATAGAGGTGTTAAACTTGATTATAGGGTATCCGGACAACTGGACTCTGGTATGTAACTTCGTCCATAGGTTCTCACATGGGCTAATATCGAATAGGAAAATCCAGATTTGTTTTAAACCTCCTGATGAGAAGGCTTGTCAATCATCGGCCTACTACTGTTTATCGTACAAATGACGAATGCTGTTATTACTTTGATGAAAGGCAGCATGACCATTCTCTGAATATACAGCAACTGTTTAGTCTTAGGACTATTGAGAAAGAAGACCTTGGATCTTGACCAATGAGGATCTCCGTGACCCCCACTGGCATCAGGCATGGCATACTTGGTTTGTCATTCTCGTCTCATCCCCAAAAAAGGTTGCCAGCTCTTGGCAATGTGTCAAAGAAGGAAATTGTGGAGTAAGTTATATAAATAACTAGGAGTGGGACAAAATGTATGCAGCATTCACGTAAGTATTCCCTTAACTTGTAATATGAGCTATGATACTCATTAACATTTTTAATTAGAAAAACAGACATGACAACAATAATCCTCATACACTGAACAATGAAAACCTTTATACTACATTTATATGCCTTGGGCCTGTTGACCGACATGGTTAAAGTCGATTACAGCTGCTCTCAGCTAGGACTATCAATCTGAATTCATACAATATGTTCGTCAGCTGAACATGCAAATCAGCAAGAGATCTTCCAGGTGGAACTTTGGTAACGTCTGGAGCGCTGCTGAGTGTTTCGAAACACACATGATCCTTCTCATGCACCTGATATCAGATAACAAGAGCCACATTCAAGCTGTTATGACTCAATAGATTGCATGCCGACTGGGCTACTCATGCTGACATTGGAGCTAGAAGAACAGATATCAGATAATCCAATTGCTTAGTCAACAGTCATGTCTGAGATCATCGGCTGACTGGTTCTTTGAGGCATACACACATGAGTGGTAGGCAAGGAAGAGGACATTTCAGGCGGACCGGATGATGAGGCAGGACTATGAACAACTTCTTAGATTTGCTCTCCTGCTTGAAAATTTACTTGAGGCCAGGGATTTTACCGCCCCTGGGCATCTTGCAAAACAAGTTAAAAACAGCTGTGGCCAGGCAGCAGAACCCCTGATGATGGGCATATACTGCCAGCCCTGGTGCCGAACACAGGAATCCTTCGATAGCCTAACAGTGATACATGTAGCAAACAACAACACTTTGGTTGTCTTCCAAATTACAATGACCTCAACCCATGAGGCAAAGGCTGGTGGAGTCAGTGAGATCCTTGAAGCACTGCCCAAGACTATGAAGCAAGTCTTTATAATTTTTGTTGTACTAGAGGATTGAGTTGATACCTACTTGTTCCCACAAAGGGCACACTGAGATGAGCAACTTACAAATGGCAGATACAAGTACGAAATCAAGCACTTCCAGCTTGTATTCCCCGCTGATAATCTTGTGTCAATTGCTGTCCCAAACCAGAGTCTGAGGGTCCTCTAGTTCAATAAATAAGTTCAAGTACCAGGCGGAATAGTGAAAGGAGTAATGGGAAGAGTAATAGGAGGAGTAGTGGGTGGATTAATGAGACTAGTATTGGGTGCATTAATGGGAATAGGTGAAGTAGCAGGAGGAGGGATGGGAGGAGTAGTGAAAGTAATACTTTGTTTTTCTTTTATTATTATGCAGGTGAATCATAAGCTTGGTGCAAAATAGTGTTTCTGTCACCTTTTATCCTCCAAAATAGATAACCCATATACGCAGGCAAATCCAGATACTGATATTAAGAATCACAATAGCCGGTAGGCTGAAGAACCGATAAGCAAGAATCCAGAGCCTGATAAACTTAGACAAATCTGTTGTGTTGTTTAACCGGAGAAGGTTGAATCGAAATATGTCGTTCCTGCTAATGGTTATTTGTTTGATGTAGGAGGAACTAAGACCTCCAAGGAACCATGCTAGGGCATATGCAATCACTGTGGAATCAGAAATGCGGCTTGGAGCTGCTCTGACAGGCAAGCAAGATTCTACTAGTAGGGCTTGTGAGATATTGGAAAGGTCAAGCTGGGGAAGTGGACACTTACAAGGTTGAAAAGGCGAAAGAAGATCAAGAAGGAATAACGAAATTGACGCGAATATACTGCCCAGCGAAAGCTTCTCCCTGGCCAATCTACGTCTCCTGGCGAGATCTAGCCTTGATGGTTTGAAAGCCCTACCTCATTCATAATCAGCCCCTGCCCACAGAATGTATTGTAACGACTATACTATTACCCTAGCGAGAATGCCTTACCTAATATTTAAGAGCGAGGTATATAGCTTCATACAGTCACTAGACAAAAGTCTTGGTGATTGCGGAAGAGTGAGACACGCCCGTGCATCCCGGGGTATTTAGAAAAAGACTGATAATGGTATTTCAATGGTAGAACAAAGTGAAGAATTAAACATAAAATATTATTTGGTAGTAAAGATGTAAGAATACGTTTAGTATGATACCCCATACATGATTCTCCACTGTTGTGGTGCTGGAGTGGTGTTGGACTAGGTTATTCTTGCATGGTCCTCGCTGACTAGGCCATCACCAAGACTTTTGTCTAGTTACCAGTGTTCGCAAGGGGCCAGACCGGACTGGGAGGACTGGAGGCCGTCCGCACAAGGCCAGGCCGTCCAGATGTGTAGAACTTCTGTGTAAGGAAGTTACAAATGCGCGTAAGCTTACAATTGGAAGTCCAACACAATGGAATGGGGATTTTTTGTCAATTGAGCGGGCCCTACTCATGTGCCAAGCTATCGACATTTATATTTCAGAGAGTCTCACTCAAGATCCCCGGCTTTCAATCTATCGTGATCAACTTACTGCGGAGGATTGGATACATTTAACCAATATTGCACACTTTTTGGAACCCTTTACTGAACGAACACTCAAGCTTCAAGGTCATCGGCCTCACGGTTCTCTCTATGATGTTTACCCTTCGCTTGAGCGCCTTAGAAAGCATATTGCCCTGGCACTCGACTTTTATTCTACCTTCCCTCTTATGGTTACTTGTCTTACACTGGCAAACGACAAACTAAACAAGTACTATTCAAAAAATACCCTTTTTTGCCAATTCTCTGTGCCTCACTTGTCCTAAACCCTGACAGGGCTCTTTTTTTTCATGTTGAATGGGATGAGGATGGACGACAGGACTAGACCCATAAAGCACATATACTCGTTCGTCGCCTTTGGGAAAAAAATTATAAGAGCAACTGTTCCTCCATGTCAGTCTTTTCTGAGTCACCATTTCCATCGCTGGCCCCATCATCAACAACACCAGCAACTTCCCCTTTTCCACCAACCACTTCTACCTCACGTTCCTATAAGAGAGTTCGCCTTGCTCCTAGTGCTATTGAGGATGATGAGCTTTCTCTCTATTTACGATTAATGAATACAAATATTACGATTACCAATCCACAGGCCTGGTGGCTAGCCAACCGGGCAGATTTTCCCAATCTTTCCCGGCTGGCGTTTGACACCTTTTGTGTTCCTGCAATGTCTCCAGAGGTCGAGCGTGTATTTAGCAGGTATGAAATTCTTTCACTATATTTTTCTCAGCTAATTTGATAATTTATTAATCTCTTTCCAGCACCAAAATCACCATTACTGATCGCAGAAACCGACTCGGAGAAGATATTATTGAGGCTGGCGAGTGTCAAAAGTCATGGGCTCAAGCTGGTCTCATTCCATTCCAAGATGCTTCCACCATCACCGCTACTTTGGAGGAACTTGAGAATCACGCGTTAAATATGGAAGTACGACGTGTTGGAGGCCGTCTTCCTGTTGAACCTTCCGGAGCTGAACGAGAATCAGAGATTAAGGAGGAAAAGTAAGGTTGGGTGGGCCGGGATACGCGTTTTTGGTTTTTGGTTTTGGTTTTACAGTGTGTAGTGGATAGTGGGCCATACTGGACTAGGAGGCTACTGGTTGGAGGTGGGAGGAGATAGGGGCGAGAGAGAGAGAGAGAGGAGAAGTCTCAGGCTACTAGTGGTAGTGGTGTATGGCAGGCAGGCAGGCAGGCAGAAAGGCAGGAAGGCAGGAAGGCAGGAAGGCAGGAAGGCAGGAAGGCAGGAGTGGGGAAAAGGTTATGAGAAACTATTGCGGGGAATGTTTGTGGGGAGTGGTTCCGTCGGGAGATGTATGGAACAGTTGTGGAAGATTGGGGGGAATGCTCATCATGCTAGTGGTTTTCGTTTCTCTTCTTAGAACCAATTTCATGCCGCCTGCTTTTCTACTGTTTTTTCTTATGATTTCAACTACCACTGTTAGATAGCTGGCCAATCTGAATTCCAGTGGTGGCATTAGGGGAGAAAGGGAAAGAAATGTGAAGGTTGGATAACCAAGAAGCTGACAACCTTTTTGAAGCCCACTTCTCACCAAATCCTATTATCTGCAACCTACAACTTACCGGTAGGCCATTCTCAGGCCAGTCCAGTCCCTCCAGTCCGGCCACTTTCCCTGACTGGACTGCCTAGTCCACAATCACTGTATGCGCAAATCCCTCTAATCTCTGTGGACTTACTCGAATCCAGGTTATGAGATTTCTCAGTTTTCCAAGTGGACCAACCTTGCGCAATTCATCAATCGCATTATTCTCAGCTGTAATCACATCCTTTTCCTCTGCGTTACCACCTAAGCGAAGTGGCTTTTTTCCATACAAAAACACTCTTACAACCAGATTTAAAACATGACCAAAGCAACGTATATATCTGCTTGATGTTTGAAATGATTGGCCAGTACCCTCAAGGGCTAAATTAAACTATATTGACAAATGATCAAGACAGCTTAAATTATTACTGGCGTTGTCTAGAGAGAAATAGCCGATCAAGTTATTGATATCGTATTCGGTGAATATCGTCCAAACAAGATTCCCTTGCTTTATTCCACTATGGCTTCCTTTCACGCATCTTAAAGCTAATAATGCATGCTTGCTCTCTCCCAAATTGTTCATCCAATGAACAACAATACCAAGTATAGATTTTGAATTAGGAGATGTCCAGAGGTCAAAGGAACAAGATATCGATCATAGAGCTTGATGGAGAGATGCCTGGAGTCATTGTCTATTTTCCTCAAAAGCAGTGAGAATCCATGATTTTACTGTATTTCCTTGTTTAGGAAGAGCCTTTCCTAATGCAGTAAAAGAAGCTCGCTATAATTCATTTAATATTAGTTAGTTTAATTTTATTCTTTCACTAAATATAGAATAAGAGGCCTGTTAGAGAAAATAAAAGAAAAATCTTGTTATTTAGGACCGGTAAAACATACGACTGCACAAAGATACATTAACAGAGCCCGAAATTCAGGTGCTGTAATACGGTGAAAAGCAATATTGTGTACAATGATCCACCGAAGCAGAAGCTGCTTGAATATATCGCTGTTGAATATGTAGGTAGGAAGACTGTTGGCCAGTGCGATCAGTAATGTAGACTGTACAGTGCTTAGGCCTGGAGTTCTCCCAATACCGGAAATCTGATTTGGATCGGAAACCGCCATCGTGCCATCACGATTGAAACCATGAAAGCGGACAAGATGGTTTATCATATTCTTGGTTGACCCGTCGGTAAATGAAACATTTCTTCGCTCTGGACCTGCCAGATATTAGTTTATTTATTTCTAATACAGAAGTCATCATTTTCATACACTGTACGCAATGCCATTTCCAGCCATTTATTTTTTCATGCCAAACATCCTTTCCGTTTATAGGTAACCATACCCAACTTTTCCTCTCCTTTCTTGCTGGCCATTCCAGTGGATCCCCCTTCTGCTCATCTTCATCACCAGGAACGGTACTCTCTGACTGTGATGAAATTGATGGAATAGCGGGAGACCCTACCCTGCGAGGGGTCTCTCTGGAACTGAGAACTGAGAGTGAACGCTGATTACTGGCTGGTGCACTCAACTCCCCTGAAAGCAAGGATGAAAGGTGGATGTTCTTCGACATTTTTCAAAACCCCCGACCGGTGATTCTCCTCCCCCCCTGCCCTTTCCGGAGTTTCTTCTTTTACTTCACACTCTACTACTATACAAACTTATCCATATAGCTCCTGTGGTGTGCCGTAGTTATGTTGAAATTTTTCAAATAACAGTCACGCCACCTGTAGGCAGACTATAGTCCGTCCAAACTGCTACCCACATGGTCTATGGGACTGGAGTCCGACTTCACTCAATCCGTCAATCGGACTAGGCGGTCTGGGCACTACTGTGGACTGGACGGACTGGCCGTCTGCGAACACTGCTAGTTACTGTAGGAACAATTTTTTGTATGATACATGGAAATAATGTGGCCCCACCCGCCAAGAGCGAGTCAAGAAGGATACAGCGAGTACAACTCGCCTAATAAAACCCCACAGACACGACAAAGCCCCCGAGTACGATACCCGTAAAGGGGGTAGAGTAATCTGTAGGCACAAAAGCTAGAACCTTAGCGAATAACCTTATAGAAATGCTGATACTGATCCTATTTTGGCCCCAACTTTAACCCATAAAAATCGACTCTGATAACAACAAGTGCATAAGTTGAACCTTGTCCGGCGGATCGCTCCTGTTTCTGCAAGGAACCATCCCTGCGCGGCGCCTCACCGCCAAGCATCCACAATGTTCGTGCGCAAAAGCTTAACTCAACCCAGAACCGCCCCCTCACATCTGAATCTGATGCGCCAACAGCCAGCTCAACCGAAATGCCCCGCCAAATCTTCGCTCAAGTTTCCAGCCCACCAATTCATTAACCGTGAACCCGTCTAAGTCTTCAACCGTATTCTATAGAAGGAGGTTCAATTCCGAGAGCTTGCGATACACGCTAAAGAACACTAGAGCATCGCAGCGGGGGTCTGGGAGCGTGGCAGCGCAGTGGAGGGAAGGTTACGAAGGGGTGGAAGGGGGTTGGTAGCGGTTGGAAGGACCGTAAACATCGGTTTTATATGAGTGAGGAGCTGAGTGCGGCGACTTAATATCGCTTCTTCCATGATATTGTATTTTTATATTAGAAGCCTAGCAGAGCTGGCTACTTGGCTGGTTGGGGATGGGTACACTACTTAACACAACCTCGGGCACAAACACCCCAAACCCACCCCTGCTCTCCCTCTCCTTGAAAACCGGAACTTTATCCATACCTCCCCCGGCCCTCCGGATACGTCTGCGCCGCCACCCTCCGGAACAGGCTTCCGAAAAGTTTCTCAACGCCCCAAATCCGCGCCACGAATAGACACTTCTCGTACCCCAGCTTCTCGGCCAGGGGCATCCAGCGCTTCATCCAGCTGTCTCCGTACATCCTCGTCGCATGCAAGCAGTCGTACTTGTCTACTACAACGGCCATGTTGACTAGCTTCTTGAATGACAGCAGCCGGGGAACGGGCGGGTGATTGTGTAAGGCTTTGGGTGGGATACGGAGACCCACGTGGTCGTCGTCGTGCAGCATTAGGATGAATGGCTCCGTCGAGGAGTAAGGGGAATTGTTGAAGAGCTGGGATTCGGAGAAAGGGGAGGTCGGGCTTAGCATTGCCGAGAATGTTTTCGATGTGGTGATTAGCACGCCCGCAGAGG
>Ga0307509_10005026_pt1 | contig 18642 bp, 11 predicted proteins | sample 10_EM_MG_FD_202245 | JGI IMG/M metagenome (GOLD analysis project Ga0307509, IMG submission 202245) | Populus trichocarpa ectomycorrhiza microbial communities from riparian zone in the Pacific Northwest, United States - 10_EM | ecosystem: Host-associated > Plants > Roots > Unclassified | place...
GCAAGCTCCCCCGGTGAGATGTAGCCGATGGTTGGCCAAGTGGGCGCTACCCATGGCCAGCCTCTCGGGACATACTCTACCGTGATAAGACTCATACCCCTAGAGTCCAATAACAACCCATAGTAATGCTACAATTCAAGGGGACAAGGCCCGGGCTGGTTACTGAGGTATCTGTCTCGAAAGCACCCTGGCCTTCTGAAACTACCTGAGTACCACTAGGAAGACAACCCTACTACCCTTAGGCAAGAATAGACTCCTAGTTGCCCGAGAGACCATATATGGGAGACCTCCATTTTGGCGGTTACCCATACTCCCCTTATATATCCTGCGAACGACATTCAGTCGGACAGACGGCGATGACTTATTCGGTGTTACAGCAGCTGCTCCAATGACCTCTTTTAACTGGCAAACGAGTAACTACACAGCTGTCTGCCTATGACGCGCCGTCCCAACTCTGGGGCGAGAGGGGGGTGTTAGCAAAACCTGCCCAAGTTCAATACTATGTTCGAGCCACTCTTGCACAGGCGTGGGACCTCCCGCGCATGTGCGTGTGCGTCCAAGAACATCTAGGCCTCTTCCTAGGATTACCAGCCATCTGTATAATATATACGAGACCATACCACCTCTGGATACCACTTGGTATACCATTCGGGCTAACGTGATAGTGATTGTACCTACCTATCGTTGGGTCGTTACACTACTCCCCTCTTCTCTTGGTCTGTCCTCAGACCGTCAACCTCGTCTCTTAGTCCCACGGTTTGGATTGTCTGTTACCCTATGGTCTCTAAGTTTAGACGGATACCTTTCATGGAACCTCTGCAATGCGCGCATTGCAGTATCTTCTATCATCTCGAATGGTTCCCAAGAATTCTCTCCTGGACCGTACCCTTCCCAACCAACCATGTACTGCACAAACCGGTGGGGAAATGTCTTCCTAGGATTCCTATACCACCAACTGTCAACAATCTCAGAGACTACATAACTAGGCTCGTTATCGAACAATATCCGGCGTCGGTATTTCCTTTTGAGGTCTCCCGTTGGGATCCTCCCGGTAAGGCTCCAACAACCCAACATGAAACACAGGATAGATTTCCCATCTGTCTGGCAGTTCGATCTCATAGGCCCTAGAACCAATTTTCCGTACGACAACAAATGGTCCTAGCATCTTGTGGTCTCGTTTTTCCATAGGCCTCTTTGTGTGGAGATTTTTTCGGTTAAGCATTACTCTGTCGGCTTTCTTAGCCCTGCCATGGAGGACATCCTCCAGCGTGACATACTCCAGAGCTGGCTGTCTTTTTTGATCATGCCATTTCCGTTCTCTTTCCTGTGTTCTTTGTATTGTCTCTCGGATTTCTTGCCAGGTGCCTTCTCAATCCTTAACCAAAAGCTCACTGTCTGGGTGTATTCCCTTATTATCTGACACCATCCCCGACCATTGCGTTTCCGGACCGAATCCATAATTAATTTCCAAGCGACTAGCCTTTGTGGATTCAGACGTTGAGGTATTATACGCATGTTCCGCAAACGGTAACAGGGATACCCAATTGTCTTGCTGATAGGTTCAATAACTCCTTAAGTATTGCTCCAGTGTCTGATTAACCCTTTCAGTTTGCCCATCGCTTTCAGGATGGAAGGCTGTTGACATATTCAACTTTACTTGCAGTAGTTGCATTAGGCTTGTCCAAAACTCAGACGTGAATCGGGTATCTCAGTCAGAGACTATTGATTCAGGAAGCCCATGGAGGTGCCAGATTTCTCTCACAAACGTCAGGGCCAGTTCCTTAATGTGTTCCTCAGTCTTCAGCGGAATGAAGTGTGCCATCTTGGAGAACCTGTCTACGATGACCCATATCTTCGTATAGCCTTCTGACTTTGGTAGCCCAACTATGAAGTCCATGGATATTGCGGTCCATGGTCTCATAGGAACTTCTAAGGGTTCTAGGAGTCCATACTTCTTATGCCTGATAACCTTATTACGTTGACATACATCGCAAGAGCGCACATACTCAGTAATGTGTTCATCCATCTTTGGCCAATAGAAGTTAGCCCTAACCCTACCAATGGTCTTGTACGTTCCGAAATGTCGAGCAATCTTTGAATCATGTTCTGCCTCCATGATCGTTCGTCTTAAACCTTCATCCTTTGGAATATACCACCTTTTCTGATACAGGAGCAAGTCCTTTTCGATACTAAAGCTTGTATCAACCTTACTATCACCTTTGAGGAGTGCCTTTAACGTTGCTAAATATGTTTGATCATTATCGGCTGCTTTTACAAGAGCCTCATAAAAGGTTGTCTGCAACCGAAAACCTTGGTAAGTCTGCAACACGTGTGGTCGCAAGATGACGGGCTCCTCATGAACATACTGTCCTGAGCGAAAAAAGTGTAAAAGGTTCTCAATTACTCCCCCCTTCAGGGCGGTAGTCCCTACGCCTCGACAAAGCATCAGCCTTTTCATTTTACCGTCCCTCTCGATAAATAACCTTAAAATTGAACGGTTGTAGAAATTCTGCCCAGCGATGTTGTCTACGGTTTAGAGTCTTTGTAGTATTAAAGTACTCTAAATTCTTGTGATCACTGTACACCAATATCTGATCATCAACCGACATCAACATATATGCCCATTCCTTAAAGGCTGCCACTATTGCGGCCATTTCCTTATCATGGACGTCATAATTTATCTCTGCTGGCGTGAACTTCCTACTATGAAAGGCTACGGGATGCCATTTCTCATCCGCACAGAGTTGAGATAATACGGCTCGTAACGCAAAGTCACTAGCGTCGGTTTCCAACTTAGTTGGACGAGTGTCATCAAAGTGTGTCAGAATCGGACCTGTGGTAAACAGCTCCTTCAATTTGTCAAAAGCATCCTGACATGAAGGAGTCCACGTCCATTTGATACCCTTCTTTGTCAAGTCCGTCAAGGGTTTGGTTATCTTGCTAAAACCTTTTATGAACGGACGGTAGAAATTGGCGAAGCCCATAAAGCTTTGCACATTGACAACATTCTCGGGCGTTGACCATTCCCGGATCTCTTCAACTTTTGTACTTGTCATAGAGATTCCTCTATCAGATATTTTATACCCAAGGAACTCTACTTCCCGTTGATGGAAGCTTGACTTTTTAATGCTAACGCAAAGGCATGCCTTTCTCAGCCTTTCCATGACTCGCCTAACTAGGGCGACATGTTCTTCAACTGTTTCTGTATAGATCAGAATATCATCCATATAAGTGATGACTCCGACATCTAACATGTCACGGAATACATCGTTGATCATACTTTGAAAGGTTGACGGTGCGTTGTATAACCCAAAGGGCATCACGGTGTACTCATAAAGACCGTATCTGCTTTTCAAAGCGGTCTTCCATTCTTCTCCTTCCGCCATCCGGATAAGATAATAGCCATTCTTCAAATCCAATTTGGTGAAGATAGTGGCTTTACCGAGCCTACTCCTAAGCTCGCTCATCAAGGGCAACGGATACTTATTCTTAATAGTAATCTCGTTCAACACTCGGTAATCAACACATAGCCGAAGCGTACCATCCGGCTTCGGTACAAACAGCATAGGAGCGCCTATTGGCGAAGAAGATCTTCTGATCTTTCCATGATCCTCTATTTCCTTAATATAATCCCATAAGGCGTCTAATTCCTTCTTAGACAAGGGATATATAGGCCCATCTGGCAACTTGGCATCAGGGACCAGGTCAATACGGTGATCGTATTTGGTATGCTCGGGCAGAGCATTTATCCTTTCCTCACTGAATATATCTGCATAGTCTTGATATTTCGGAAGGATTTTGACCTTAATATCGTCCCCGTCTTCATCAGGGTAGAGAGCCATTCCCATGACAAAGATATTGTCTGGGTCTTCGGCTAAGAGTTCCTCCTCTGTAATGAACTCTATACGCCTTTCCTTGCTAATGCAGTGGGCTTTACAATATTCAGAGCGCCACTTCAAACTGCTTGTTTCCCAGTTGATATCTGGGTTGTGGTCCTTCAACCACGACATTGGCAGGTAACCATTTACTTTGCCTGCCCGCATGTCTGCGACTTCAAATCGCATTTTATTCATGTGGTCTCCTATAAACATATCTACCGTAGTAGTATAATGGAGATCCGAACCTGGGATATGATTCCCACTGGCATCTGTAATTGGTGTCGGATCTTTCCGACGAACGCAAGGTACTTGGGCTTCCTTAACCCAATCGCTACTTAGAACAGCACCAGTAGCGCCACTATCCAACAACAAAAGGGCTTCACCACTCAGCCTCTCTTGGTTGTGGCTCCATTCCAATCTCACTCTCACGTGAATAGATCTTGTATGTGGCGGTGGGCCTGCAAGCCTCAACGTCTTTTGGGGTCTCTTGTCCCTAAACATTTCGGTTAGTATTTCTTAGAAGGATTTGGTATGATTTTACGATTACTAGTCAATATCTCTTGCCTTTGGACACAAGAGCGGCCACAACGGGTCGTGAATAGTTTTTTGATAAATTTACAGCGTTTCAATGGCTAGGGTGTTTACTATCACGCCAGCATGATTTCGGGTATTCAAGCCTCCTCAGGTAAACTTTGCAAACTAACTTCAATTGCTAAGTCAAGTCCAGCCTGACGAAATCAAAATAAAACCCAACAAAATTCCTTCCAAAAATGGAAAATAGTATGAGATAAGCAAACAACACAGTGCGCAGTATCACAAAAGAAATAAACAAAACTAAATTGAAAGAGCTGTAACTATCCCAACACGTCACAAAAGAAACCTCCCTCCATCATGCATTTTCTAGCACGATATATTACTTTCAGTTTGCAGTGCTTAAGGCTGGGGAACATACAACTGACATCTTTCATCTTCACCTAGCATGTCCATCATTCGGCCTAGCGTCAAGTTTTAGCATCTTTCCATCCATGATCTTATCATAGGATAAAGCTTACCTAGTCATCCATGTCGGTATCAACCTCGATGATATCCAAATCTGGGGAGGGTGATCCACGGATCTCGGCAACGACTTGTTTCACAGCAGGTTTAGGAGCCGCTTCAATGCGTCTCGACTTTGGGACTTGGGGGGCTTCGTATCCAGCCTCACCAGCAGTTCGCTTCCGCCTAATATATGAGGACGCGACAACTGGGGCTGCGGATGGACACTTCACCCAGTAGTGACCGTCTTGTCCACAACGGGAACATTGATTCGGCCGTTTGCGCTTCTCAATCAGAGTCTGAGGCACGTTCCGGTGCATCTTCGAATGCTCTGTTTCTGCGGGTTTTGTAAACCCTTGCGCTCGGTTGCAGGGCTTCTGCTGTCATGGGCCTGTGGCCTTTTTTTCCTTCTTCTGTCCCTTTCTCTCAGAAGTATGCCTATCGTCGCTCTTTACCAATTTCGAAGGATTAGGCTCCCTTTGTACCTGTGGACGAAAATTGGAGGCATCTTCGAGCTGGTGTCCAGTTTGACGCAGTAGGTCTAGGTAATCCATATATGCTACTGGATGGGGGTTTTTCATGGACCAGGCAGCATTCAGGACATCAGTCATGCCCATGCGTGCCCAGTCTTTCACAAACTCCCCGCTATACCCTAACACTGCTGCAAGGCGGATAGGTTCGTCGATAAAGCAATTGACCTTTCCGTCCTTCATGTACAACTGGCTCCATTCCCTTAGAGCACGATTCCTATCCGAGGGACCGCCAAAGCTACCTTCCAAACGCTTGCGAAACCCTTCCCAGATTCGCAATTCATTCTTGGGATCAAACTTGATCCCTCTTCGTTTGGCCGTATCTTTGTTAATGTGCGGGTGTATAGCGTTATACCATTCTTTGGCAGTATCTCTCAGGAGAGGGATGACGAGGCTGACTTTGTCGATTTCCTTTACCAAGGAATCGCGGAAATAGTCCAGCTTAATCTCGACATCATGTACGAAGTGTTGTGTGTCCTTGGGATCCCCGGTGAAGGGGTCAACTCCAAGTTTCTCTGGCTTCTTAGGCCGATGAGATGACTTCTTACCCTTATGACACTCCTGAATAAACTTATTCAGGGCCGCATATCGTCTATCGTACATGTCCTTCTTTTCTCGACTCCAGTGTCGCTTGCGACTACCAAGGAAGTCTCTTGGATCGGGGGGTGAGGCATCGGATCCATCACTATCGGACGAAGAAGAACTGGAATCACCCGGATCATCTCCTCCAGCAACGTTTCCGCCTCTGGGAGGTTGTCCACCTCCAGCGCCTCCGGTGTTTCCACCTTGGGCTCCCCCAGGCATGTCATAGCCGTCAAACCGTTCATCCTCCGGCTCGTCCTCATCCATCTGATCAGACGGTGGGTGTGCTGGCGAATGCGGTGGGAGCGGTTGACGGACGGATTGTTGAGGTTGGGGTCTCTGGTAATCACGCTGAAAATCCCCACAGTCAGCTACCTTATGTCGGGTCGACTCACAGTAGGTACAACTGCTCTTCGTGGTGACGGCGGTTTTTTCTTTCGGGGCCAGTATAATGGCTTGGTTCATCCCTTTAACACAGGGCGCCTGATGAGAAAAATAAAACTCACTACCGTCTCCCCCAACCATGCGACATCCTTCGTTACAATACTTCGAAGCGAATTGTCCTGGTTGGTCTGAGAAACCTGACCATCCAGCTCGGCCCGAAGGCTTTGCCGGAGCCGGTGGTACCTGTGCCGAAGCAGAGGCTACCGGATTGTGAGGTGTGGCGGGTATTGGCGTTGAGGCCACAACCGCATAGGGCCGATCTGATTCTACCCGTATCGCCGGTGCTGGTGTGGCAGGCTCAACTACCGGCGGGATAGGTACGTTTGATGGAGCTCGAGGTGGTGGCTGTGCCGAAGGTTGTCTCGAGCTTTGTCTCGAAGCTTGGCTTCTAGACTTAGTAACACCACTCCGTTGAGCTGCGATTCGAAGAGTCCTGAGGTTTGCCACCAGGCTAACACCTCTAGATCTCATGGCTTCTTTGAATGCCACTGTCAACGGGGCTGGTTGAGGGACGACCAACACTTGCAATTGCTGTTCCAATTGTCTGACTCGCTCTTGCGATTCCAAGGCCGTCTGAGCGACTTGAGTCAAAATTGGTGCCATTTCCTTATGTAACATGACAGCCGCCATCTCAGCTGCGTATTGTGGAGGAGGCTCAATTGCGAGACGTAGCGGAGGTGCTGTACGCATGTTGACGTCGTTGTCGGAGTCTATCGAGTACCCTCCCTGAACAGCCAACTCCAGAGCTGTCAGGCGTGCCCTGATCATTCAATCTGACAGGGCTAGTTTACGGTACTCTATCTGCTGAATTTTCATCCAGCGGTTGGCATTGGTTACCATCTCGTTTTGCCATTCGAGCTGGGTAGCCGTAATGAACTCTCCCATAGAAGCCTTGGCTTCCTGAAACCTCTTGGTTACTTCTCTTACTATGTAGGGTTCAAACAGTTCCCTAGTGAAGTTGGCAAAGGTCATGGAAGTTCGTCTTTGTGGAGGAATTCTGTGTCCCACGGAAGGGTCATGCGTGAAGCTTTGAAGAAAGGTAACAGGGTTTAATATTTCTAACCCCTGTACTTCTTCAGGTATGTCTGTGGGTTCTAGGTCGGCCGTCTGCTTCTCGATGGATTTCCATCCTATTCTACGCAAGTCTGCAATAGCATTATAGCGGGAAAGGTCATACTCATACTCGACTACATCCATATCTGAAGACATTGTTCTTTCCACCCGATGCTTCTTGTACCAGACAAGCGCCTTGTAATCAAACAAATGTCAAGATAATGGATTTCAACAATTCTCAGAAGAGAGTTAAGCGAGTGCGCTTAGCGATATACTGTAACAGGGGCACCGTATAGAGAGGTGAACTCTAAGGTTGCGACCGCACCAATACTCAAAGTAGAGGATAAAGATAGAGTAAATAATTCACGAAGAATCAAAAACGGTTAAACTTAATATCGTTAAGCTGAAAGCTTCACTCAATAAGTTCTCTCGAGGAAAGTTGGTTATCGAAGTAGAATGCCAAATGCTTAAACTTAAGTAGATATCAGATTTAAGCCTTTTGACATTCACCACTACTCCGACCTTGTGCGAGCATCCTGTCCTGCGCAGGGTTTGTCCGAGGTATACCCTCCATCAGGAATTATGCTGCTGGAAGTGTCGGACCAACTCGGGTAGACTTAACTCCGTTAATAGGATGTGAGTTTCTGCAATGCATCTCCAATACAACCACAGGTGGAAAAACTCTTCCTATCGAAGTCATACCAGTGGCTAACTGTTATGACAACAACCGGAGTCAATACCTAGGTGGTGGACTCACTGGCCCAGTGGCCGTTTCGTCTATACAAGCTATGCAGTGCATCATTTAATCTACGCGACTATCCAATGTGATAATTTGACATGCAAGCTCCCCCTGGGTGATGTAGCCGATGGTTGCCTAAGTGGGCGCTACCAATGGCCAGCCTCTCGGGACATGCTCTACCATGATAAGACTCATACCGCTAGAGTCCAATAACAACCCATAGTAATGCTACAATTCAAGGGGAGAAGGCCAGGGCTGGTTACTGAGGTATTTGTCTCGAAAGCACCCTGGCCTTCTGAGACTACCTGAGTACCACTAGGAAGACTACCCTACTACCCGTAGGCAAGAATAGACTCCTAGGTGCCCGAGAGAACATATATGGGCGACCTCCATTTTGGCGGTTACCCATACTCCCCTTATATATCCTGCGAAGGACATTCAGTCGGACCGACGGCAACGGCTTATACGGTGTTACCGCAGCTGCTCCAATGACCTCTTTTAACTGGCAAATGAGCAACTACACAGCCGTCTGCCTATGACGCGCCGTCCCAACGCTGGGGCCAGAGGGGGGTGTTAGCAAAACCCGCCCAAGTTCAATACTATGTTCGGGCCACTCTTGCACAGGCGTGGGACCTCTCCGCGCAGGTGCGTGTGCGCCCAAGAACATCTAAGAGCCCATAGAATGTGAGGTAATAGACCTCTAAGTTCTAGGATCACTTTGCTTGTGAAGGTAGGGTAACTTGGGTTCCTCAGTAGGGTAACTGGGACCCATGGGCATAAAGGTCAAATTCGCAAGGTAGGGTAACTATGCCCTCTTATGCTTTTAACCGGTTAGGAAGTCCTCCAGTCGACCATAGAAGTCGTCTTGGCGGTCTGTGTAATATCTCCATAATGCTCTTGATTTTATGCGAATGTTTTCCCGAAAGGTTACCCGGCCTAATAGAGTGCCCGCGGCTACTCAACTATTCCCTAGACTTTATCCTTGGTTTACCAGCTATGTATATACTAAGTATACAAGACCTTACCATCTCTGGTTACCACTTGGTATACCATTTGGCCTAAGGTGATAGTGATTGTAGCTACCTGTTGTAGGGTCATTACAGCTGCTCCAATGACGTCTTTTTACTAGCAAACGAGCAACTACACAGCCGTCTACCTATGACGCATTGTCCCAATGCTGGGGCCAGAGTGGGGTGTTAGCTAAACCCGCCCAAGTACAATAGCATGTCGGGGCCACCATTACACAGCCGTGGGGCCAAACCGGGTTGATGCGTGTATGCCCCAGTGTAACGGGAACACCCTATAGAGAGGTGAACTCTAAGGTTCTGACCCCACCAAACTCTCAAAGTAGAAGATAAAGATGAGGTAAACAATTCAAACCAATCAAAACCGTAAAACTTAATATTGTTAAGCTCAAAGCTTCAGTCAATAACTTCTCTAGAGGAAAGTTGGTTATCGAAGTAGAATGCCAAACGCTTAAACTTAAGTAGATATCAGATTTAAGTCTTTGACATTCACCACTACTCTGACCTTGTGTGAGCACCCTGTCCTGTTCAGGGTTTGTCCGAGGTCTACCCTCCATCAGGAACTATCCTCCTGGAAGTGTCGGACCAACTCGGGTACACTTAACTCCGTCAATGCGCTGTGAGTTTGCGCAATGTATCTCCAATACAGCTGCAGGTGGAAAAACTCTTCCTATCGAAGTCATGCCAGTGGCTAACTGTTAAGACCACAACCGGAGTCAATAACTAGGTGGTGGACTCATTGGCCCAGTGGTAGTTTCATCTATACAAGCTATGCAGTCCATCATTTCATCTACGCGACTATCCCAATGTGATAGATTGACATGCAAGCTCCCCCAGTGAGATGTAGCCGATGGTTGGCTAAGTGGGCGCTACCCATAGCCAGCCCCTCGGGACATACTCTACCGTGATAAAACTCATACCTCTAGAGTCCAATAACAACACATAGTAATGCTAGAAATCAGGGGTAGAAGGCCCTGGCTCCTTACTTCGGCATTTGTCCGGAAAGCTCCCTGGCCACCTTGGACTACCTAAGTACCACTAGGAAGACTACCCTACTACCCGTAGGCTAAGATAGACTCCTAGGTGCCGGAGAGACCATATATGGGCGACACCCATTTTGGCGGTTACCCATACTCCCCTTATATATCCTGTGAACGGCATTCGACCGGACCGACGCCGACGACTTATATGGTGTTACGGCAGCTGCTCCAATGACCTCTTTTAACTAGCAAACGAGCAACTACATAGCCCTCTGCCTATGACGCGCCGTTCCAACGGTGGGGCCAGAGGGGGGTGTTAGCTAAACCCTCCCAAGTTCAATAGCCTTTTCAAACCACCATCACTCAGGCATGGGGCTTGTCCACGCAGATGCATGTGTGCCTATGAACATCTAAGAGCCCATAGAATATGAGGCAATCGACCTCTAAGTTCTAGGATGACCTTGCTGGTCAAGGTAGGGTCACTTGAACTCCACAGTAGGGTAACTGGGGTCCATTGGCATAAAGGTCAAATTCCCAAGGTAGGGTAACTTTACCTTCATATGTCTTTAACCGCTCTGGTAGTCCACTCGTCAACACCAAATGTTATCTCGGAGGTCTGTGTAACGTTCCCCTAAATTCCTTGACTTTATGAGAACTTACTCCCGAAAGGTGACCCTGCCTCGTAGAATACCCAAGGCTACTTTACTATGTCCTAGGCCTTGTCCTAGGTTAACCAGCTGTTTGTATACTAAGTATACCAGACCATACCACCTCTGGGTACCACTTGGTATACCATTTGGGCTAAGGTGATAGTCATTGTAGCTACCTTTCATAGGATCTTTACACCCTGAACATCTAAAAGCCCATAGAATGTGACTCAATCGTCCTCTAAGTTCTAGAATGCCTTTGCTGGTGAAGGTAGGGTAACTTGGACTCCACAGTAGGGTAACTGGAGTCCCTAGGCATAATGGCCAAATTCCCAAGGTAGGGTAACTTTGCCCTCTTATGCTTTTAACCGCTTCGGAAGTCCTCCTGTCAACACCTAACGTTGTCTCAGAGGCCTGTGTAACATTCCCATAAATTCCTTGACTTTATGTGAACTTACTCCCCAAAGGTTACCCTGCCTTGTAGAGTACCCACGGCTACTCAACTATTCCCTAGACCTTGTCCTTGGTTAACCAGCTATTTGTATACTAAGTATACCAGACCATACCACCTCTGGTTACCGCTTGGTATACCATTTGGGCTAATGTGATAGTCATTGTAGCTACTTATCGGAGTGTCGTTACACACGGAATCCCAACCTCTTACCCTCTGGATGCAATTCCCAATTCCCAGGTAGCGCATTTGCATGTGAGGGACCCTACGGCAAATACGAGAGACTTTTGTGAAGGCTAAAAACGACTTTGGGGGGCAATGTCTCCTACTTTTGAATCCTTCTAGATATTGTGAAGAAAACTATTGTATCCCTGCGATGGCAAGTCTCTTTAGGGACACTTGACCTGTTCGCCTCTGGAGCACTGATCTTAGCATATGATGTCACTACTCTTGATCATTCAGGTATCACCAAACATGCCAGCATTCTTTACTGGAAGCCCTACATCACCGATAAAATAGTAAGATATTTTGGTGAGGTGGTTAGGGTACTTGGTAGCACTACCCTGGCGGGTATTAAGATTTATCAAAAGATGATCTTACACGGAATTGGATTGCTATAATTTACATTGAGCCCATGTACCTATTTAAGGATCAGAGTGAGCCTATCAAAAACGTGATTGCTTGTTTGTCCTTAACCATGAGCATTGCACTTGTACTTGGGGGCAAAGGGAATTAATATCTTGCTCCATTTTGGCACTAGTGGCTATGGGTTGATTTACGTTAACCAAACTCTGTGACCGCTTTAAGAATTAGGAGGCATATCTGGAGCATAATTGAAAGGATTCAATCCTTTGGTATAATTACACCATATTATTTCAAAAATCCCAGGGCGAAATCAGAGATATCACCACCACCACCCCCCTAGGCTTCCACTCCGTAAAATACCAATCCCTTCCATTCGCCTCCGATTAAGCTGACTATTAGTGTCATGTACAGTATTATATGAAAAATATTCCCTAGCAAGCACTACCCTAAATCCCTTTTGATACATTCCTGACCATTAGATAAGAGAAAAACAGAACAAAACAAGAAGTCATTGTACTGCACAACTCTAAAATGTCCATCACCAAAAATAAATGCTAAAATTTATACTCTCCCTAAGCCTAATGTGATTCAATTATTTAGTAAAAAACTTAATATCGCGTGGGAGTGGGAGGAAAATTACCTTAAGTTATCATACCCAAGAGGAGTCTATTTGCAATAGCCAAAATAAGGAACCAGAATCCGGCTAGGATGGATGGATAGCGTGCAACGTCTCTTCTTCATTCTTACTTGCTAAGCTAGTGATAAAGATAGAAGTATATGATTACGGAAACCTATAGCGACCAAATCGCCACCAAACCGACAAAACAAAAAACATTGCAACCAAAACCGCACAGTTATTTTACATTACCAACAAATTACAACAAAACCAGAATGAACAGTCAAGGTGAAAAAGATTTTACTGAAACGGAGAAATTATTTATACAGTATTCCACAACAACGCCAGCCCCTGGTGAAACTTTCTGAACAAGCCAATCCCAAATAGTGGGGGTAGGACCAGATGAACTACAGGTAGTAGTCTTTGCTTTCGACTCTGTTGTTGAAAATGGTGTTGCTCATTATATGCTCTTGATACTTATATGCTCTTGATACTTTCTTTGTTGTTTGTTTAGCTTCGGGGAGTGCACATGTTTGACTTCGGAAATGCGCTGAGGATCCGGGCATATAGCTCCGGCTCCAGGTATATCTTGTTCATGATAGCGACACTCTGATGGCAGCTCACTCACAACCCAATGATAACTGGGGTAGCGTAGGTAACGGCGCAAAGCATGGAGAAAAGCATGTAGGTCGTGGTTCCGGTATGTGATGATAACGATGTGGATGTTTGATGTACGATACAGGAAGCTCTCTACTGGTAGCTCAGACTAGATACAGAAGAGAGCGCATAAACACATAAAACAGGAAAAACCCACACAACGGGAAAAACCCCCAAGTGGCAGTCACGACCCTAAACCAGTCGTACCCCAAACTAACTATCATATCCTAACAACTATGAGATTCCACCTATCAGTTCATTGGATATGCACTGAAGGGTTCGGCAAAGGTTTGTCTTTGGAGACTTGCTTTGGCTTAGGGGACTCGCTTTCGCTTCAGGTATAAGGTTCAGCTTCGGGTGTTGGTAACAAAGTTGTGATGAGAAATTTGCAGACAGACAAAGGGGATAGACACACTTATATTTCAGTGACCTACATGGCCTTAAGCTATAGGTAAATAGAACCCTTAAATATAAAAAAGAATGGAGACTCTTCCTGGAGTCTTCTTCCAATGATCACACCATTTCTGCCTGTTCTTGTGCCATTACTTTTACTTCTTGCACTTTCCTTCACTACTTTCATATGCAGATTTCATCAATGCTCTCGTGACCGCTTTTTCCAGTTGACAAAAGGGGTTCGGCCCCATTTCTTGCATTCTTCCTAGAGTAGCCGAAAGCTCTACCGTGAACCCTCTGATATCCTTCAAGGATCTTCTAGCATACTATCATGTGTAGTAACTACAAGTGAGTCCCGGTGGTTCATAATAACCTACATGGAAGCTCGGGAAACTATTGCAAATGCAGGAATGCACAATAGTTTTGGGATCCTGCAGCTTTTCCGGGGGTTGGAAGAAAAGCGGGAATACTGTAAGGTTAGCATGAAAGGGCTGGAAGCCTAGAGGGGGCAACAGAGTGTTTGTTTCTTTTGTTAGCTCGGGAGTACTGATAATTGAAATGGAGACTCGCACGGAGCAGCATGGTAGCTCATGAGAAGGATAGGCTGTTGTTGATATATACTCTTGTCTTCTCCAGTCAGATAGTTAGAGAGCATCAAGCATCGAGTATCGTGGACAGAGCCTGGGGCTGTAAGTGAAATGATTTCCCCTGAACTTGAGTGTGCAATCGATTTTGCTGTAAGTTGATTGCCGTTTGTTTCATTTCATCGCTTGTCACTCGTTGAGCATCGTTTTGCAGCCTTTGGGGTTTAATATAGTTGTCATTCGTAGGGTCTTGTAGTCATTTATAGGGCCCTGTCGTCAGATATAGTTATTTGACAGTAGGACACCTATAGGACTCTGCTGTCCGTTGGGGGTAGTGGCTCGGAGTGACTACAGGTGACTGTCCGTCCCGGGTGGACTCCCAGCACCAGGGTTCCGAATAGTCTGACCGGTCAGGTCCTGAACAGGAGACCGACCGGTCAGTCGAGAATGGAGGAGACTAGACTTGACCGAAATATTTGGTCAGGTCAAGTCCAGTCCAGTCTGGGACCAGTCTAATATGGGATCCCTGTTGAATCAAAGCGGCCGTTGCTATCACACGTTTTAGGGCCCGTTTACCTATAGACGGCCGTCTAGCAACCGGAGACGGAGCCGACCGTCAAGGAAGGCTAGACGGTAGAAGGGGTGTAGGGAGAATGGGTGGGTGCGTGTTTACCTAATATACAGTCTACCATAGTTTAGTGTGAAAAATTTGACCATGGTGTGCAACCATGCAAGTTTCAACTCGATAGCCCTCTGTAACCGAGATATCGTATTGACCAACAATTCCTCCTCACAAACCCAAAGTGGGAATTGTGGCTTCAAACTCATCCTGAATGATGGGAGAAAGGATCACTGAGAGTACAAAAAAGACAGAGCTGATTGGTAGCGGTTTTGGCGAATGTGTGGATGATATATTGGTGGGATTTTGGCAGTGTGATAGACGGAGGCTGCAAAACAACCTGTTGAGCTGCGTCATGTTTTGACCGTCTAACAGCCAGATTATTGAACGGTCGGAAACAAGGTAAACAGTTTTGCCACGTCTATTGGGATATGATGCTGGTTGAGACGCAACCGTCTAACTTGCACACCAAAATTTCCTAACCAGACGGATAGGTAAACGGGCCTTTACTACATGTAATAGTCCTACTCTTTCGAGTTCGCCTGGCAGTTATAACAAACAACCCGCCGTAGAAAAATTATCCTACGCTCGCTTGATCCTCCACTAAAAAGAAAACTCTGTCGGACGGATCCCATATTGGTTCTTAGTCGTTTTCGTCTAACCCAAATTCCAACATCGGATATCACTCGACTTACGGTGTCTGATCCTGTCTAGTCTAGTCGGTTGCCTTGCTATTCACTGCTCGGTCAGTCAAATTTCTATCCTTTGACCGGACTTGACTATAACCGGAGCATGTAGTTCAGACTGGTCCAGCTCCGGACGATGGGGAATCTTGGTCAAAGGCTGGGCACATTCTATCACTCGGTCCGCCCAGTCCGACCAGGTCCAGTCCAGTCAGTTCCAACAATCAAGACTGTCCAGTCGGTCCAATTTCCACCTTCAGACTAGACTTGACTTTGACTGTGCTGACTCAGTCCAGTCCAGTCCTCCGCCGACCATGCGGAACGCTGCCCAGCACTAGGCATCAGTCCAGTCCCAAGAAAAAGACAGACAGACTGGACACTTCGGTTCTATGTTATCGATAAAGGAATCACATATCAAGCCCAGTGGTTATACTATAGACAAGGACCTGTATCTTCTAGATAATTTCCCCTATATAGAATTGTGTCTAGTAGTCATATCCATCATGTTTACCCTTTTTGTTTGGGTCAGACTTTGGTTCCTATTTTTTTATCCTTTTTTTATCCTTCACGTTTTTTGTGCTGGGTTTTTCCCCTCTTTATTTTTTCACAAGTCCTTTATTTAATACAGTGTTAATTCTCTGAGATTGAACATTTATTCTTTTGGTTACCAAATTTTTTATTATTAATCCAAATTGATTTTTGTGTTTTGAATGTAATCTTTTTTGTATTTTCGGTTAGGTGGCGATTTGGTCATTCTAGGCCTCCGTAAACGGCTACAACAAGAGCATATCAACCACAGATATCTCCTCTCCATCCATGAACAACCACACATACCCATAATACTCCATGTTAATCTCCCTTACCTCCGTGCTCACTTCTGGGCGGACAAAGGGAAAAAAACACTCATGGCCCATAGACTCCGGGCTTCTAGAACGCAGCTCTTGCATTGTTCCCGTTTTCCTCTCAGTGACTTCACTGTTCCACAACTCTGGCGCATTCCCGCCTTCGAAATTCTTTCCACAAACACATGCCCGAAGTCAAAAAATATACCCGGATTCATAGCTCATTTCCGAAGCGATAAACAAGTGCGTTCCTAGAATCTCTCAGAACAAGGGAAGCATCATGAGAGCACGCCGAGCAGCACCTCCCTATTTCCAAAAATTGACTGGGAAGCACCAAAACTGTGTAATCGCTTGTATTGAAACCAGACGATGGGTACTATAAGCACATTTCAAGGATGCCATTGTTGTGTAGGATGTGTGGGTTAGTGTTGACCAAACTATCTTTGGCAACAGCAAAAATTAGAGGGATTTTTTCAACATAATTCAACGCACAACATATGAACTAGAAAGAAGTCGGTCCTCCGCAAGTGATAGCGACACTCTGATGGCAGCTCGCTCACAACCCAATGATAACTGGTGTAGCGTAGGTAACAGCGCAAAGTATGGAGAAAAGCATGTAGGTGGTTGTTCCGGTAGGTGATGATAACGATGTGGATGTTTGATGTACGATACAGGAAGCTCTCTACTGGTAGCTCAGACTAGATACAGAAGAGAGTGCACAAACACACAAAACAGGAAAACCCCACACAATGGGAAAAACCCCCAAGTGGCAGTCACGACCCTAAACCGGTCGTACCCCAAACTAACTATGATACCCTAACAACTATGGGATCAGGGTTCCGAATCGTCAGCGGAGGACTGGACTGGACTTAGTCAGTATAGTCAAAGTCAAGTCTAGTCTGAAGGTGGAAATTAGACCGACTGGACAGTCTTGATTGTTGGAACTGACTGGACCGGAACTGGTCGGACTGGGCAGACCGAGTGATAGAATGTGCCCAGCCTTTGACCAAGATTCCCCATCGTCCGGGGCTGGACTAGTCTGAACTACATGCTCCGGTGATAGTCAAGTCCGGTCAAATGATAGAAATTTGACCGACCGAGTGGTGAATGGCAAGACAACCAACTAGACTAGACAGGATCAGACTCTGTAAGTCGAGTGATATCCGATGTTGGAATTTTGGTTAGACGAAAACGACTAAGAACCAATATGGGATCCGTCCGACAGAGTTTTCTTTTTAGTGGAGGATCAAGCGAGCGTAAGATAATTTTTCTACGGCGGGTTGTTTGTTATAACTGCCAGGCGAACTCAAAAGAGTAGGACTATCACATGTAGTAAACATGTCATAGTAACGGCCACTTTGATTCAACAGGGATCCCATATTAGACTGGTCACCGACTGGACTGGACTTGACCTGACCAAATATTTCGGTCAAGTCTAGTCTCCTCCTCCATTCTAGACTGACCGGTTGGTCTCATGTTCAGGACCTGACCGGTCGGACTATTCGGAACCCTGTATGGGATTCTAGCTATCAGCAAGTGCATCCTTATATTTTAAAAGCTTTCATGATCTCCCAACCATCACCGCCACCGCTCCCACCTGGGCCTCCACTCTATAAAATATCAATCTCTTTCATGCACCCGCAAGTGAGCTAACAATCAGTTCATCCGAAAAAAGAAAGTCTAATAAATCATGACATTGCAACCCATCCTTCTCCATGCGAACAAGGAGGAAATAAATAAAGAGCTATCGTACAATACAGAACAGAGACACCCACCACCCAAAATAAAACTCCGGATATATACTCTAAGGAAACCCGAATCTATTCTATTATGGAGTGAAAGAGTGAGAATGTTTGGGAATGAGAGAAAAATTAACTGAGGAAAGAAGCCTGAAAATTGATACAGAGGGCGCTAGAGGGAAAACTCAAGAAGAAAAAAGGTCAAGAGAGATCCTGACAAAAAAAAACTCATTCATGTGACATAACTTATACCAAAAAAACGGCAATTTCGGGGAGAAAGGGTCATAAACTCTAGGGAATCGGGCGGGGACGGATTCATGGCATAAATGGGGGATGTCGGTCCTGTAGTAGTTTTGCGATTCTGTGGTGGCCTTGTTTGGTAGCCAGGATAAGTGGAGTTTCACCCGATCTACAGGAACTATTGGGGTTCACATCTTTCCGCTCCAAAAGTAGCTTCACTATTCCCTCATGGCCATTCTCGGCAGCCCACGAGAGCGGTGTTTGGCCATACCGTGTGTCTGGGGTATCAGGGTTGACCTCTTTCCGATCCAACAGTAGCT
>Ga0307509_10005028_pt1 | contig 18633 bp, 22 predicted proteins | sample 10_EM_MG_FD_202245 | JGI IMG/M metagenome (GOLD analysis project Ga0307509, IMG submission 202245) | Populus trichocarpa ectomycorrhiza microbial communities from riparian zone in the Pacific Northwest, United States - 10_EM | ecosystem: Host-associated > Plants > Roots > Unclassified | place...
TTATCAGGCCTATTGGGGTTAACATCTTCCCGTCCCAATAGTAGCTTCACTACTTCATCACGCCCATTCCGCGCGGCCCATGATAGCGGTGTTTGGCCATCATTATCAGGCCTATTGGGGTCAACGTCTTCCCGTCCCAATAATAGCTTCACTACTTCATCACGCCCATTCCGGACGGCCCATGATAGCGGTGTTTGGCCATCATTATCAGGCCTATTGGGGTTAACATCTTCCCGTCCCAATAGTAGCTTCACTACTTCATCACGCCCATTCCGCGCGGCCCATGATAGCGGTGTTTGGCCACCATTGTCAGACTTATCAGGGCTAACGTCTTCCCGTCCCAATAGCAGCTTCACTACTTCATCACGCCCATTCCGGATGGCCCATGATAGCGGTGTTTGGCCATCATTATCAGGCCTATTGGGGTTAACGTCTTCCCGTCCCAATAGCAGCTTCACTACTTCATCACGCCCATCCTGGACGGCCCACGATAGCAGTGTTTGGCCATGGTCGTCAAGCTTATTGGGGCTAACGTCTTCCCGTTCTAACAGTAGCCCCACCGCTCGATCACACCCACCCTTGGCGGCCCACATGAGCGGTGTTCTGCCATAATTGTCAAGCCTATCGGGGCTAACGTCTTTCCGTTGTAGTAGTAACTTCATTACTCCATCATGCCCATTCAAGGTGGCCCACGAGAGCGGTGTTTTTCCACCATTGTCTGGCTTATCGGGGTTGATGTATTTTCTTCCAAATAGTATACTCAATACTTCGGGCGCTCCCCGCCAGCGACCTATGGGCCCAGGGTCGACAAATAGTGGGCCAAGAAATTTCCTGACCACCCCTTCGTGCCCACTCCCAGCAGCCCATGATAGTGCCGTTCGACCATGTAGCGTGTCCGTTATATCAGGTTGAGTATGCTTCTGCTGCAAGAGGAGTTTTACTACTTCTTCGCGCCCATACCTCGCAGCCCACATGAGTGGCGTCAGACCCACACCATCTCTGTAGTTCACATCCCATCTCTTCGTCCCTATCACATCAATTGCAACTTCGGTAATGCCGAAATATGAAATACAGTGTAGCGCAGAAAACGGCTTCATACAGCTAAGGTGGATAGGGAACAGCTTCTTGACTAACTCCCAAAGTAACTCAGCTGATATGTGCTTATCATATTGATTAAGAAGGTCGAGTGCAAGGTATCTTGAGCGATCTGAGAGGTCCATTCGCATATGGGCTCCCCAATACAAAGAAGAATATTCCAGGAGGTATGTGCCTTGGAGGTCGCGAAAGGGGCTGACAGAAAGGTCCTTAATGGCCTGGAAATTGAGATATGTTAAACAGGTCTCCGCTATTCTCGAGTGAGGTCTGTCAAACAAGTCGTCACGACCAGCAAGATACTCCCCGAGCGTGAAATGGATCAGCCTAATAGTCGAGGAACCTTCATCGACAGCCGCAAGTCCTTGACAACAGCTTATCACTGTCTGTATCGAAGGTATATTATTGGGATTAATGTCGGCTGACCCTATCTCGACGGCTAGCGCGTGGCATATCTCATCGACACTTAATGGCCGCTCCGAATGTGAAATCCACATTAGAGCCTCCATCCCGAGTCTTGCTCCGCCCCCTTCCTGTGCTTTTATCCGCCCTATAGTCGCATCGTATGCGCCTCTCAAGCCCATGTCATCTGTCATTGTACCAAGCTTCTCTCGCCTTCCATGGAGTGTTCTTTCCTGTAGGATGGTCTTGATGTTTAGAGATGCTAGCAGGAATCTAGAAACAGATCTATCAGCTCACACACCTCTTTCGGTGTCCTTGCTTCCTACTTACATTGGTGAAACCGCCCCGGGAATGCCCTTTATAATGTCCGCCTCCAAGCTCTTATCCATCGCGTCCGGTGTTGCGTCCTTTTTCAGTTTCGCTCGCAGGAATCGAATGATATCGTCCCTGATTGGTACAATAGATACAGCCACTACCCTCCCAGAAAGATGTTTCCCCACCTCGTCTCGGATCTGCAATCTTCCAGCCAGAAATATCCGGATACTCGGGGACTTGCGCAAAACTTGATTGAGTGAATCAAGCAGCTCCGCCCGATACTCCGGCATGCATTCGTCCATGGCATCAATACATATGAAGGTAAGCCGCGCGGACGAGATGTCCTGTAACATCTCCACAATCTCACTCAGTTCCAGCCTCCGGCCCCCAATGACATTTTTCTGGCCTTGAAAGGCCTTGGCTATCTTTATCGGAATCTCTTCGAGTCCACAAACCACCTGTTTTAGGACGGAACTTAGGACGCTCATCGGAGATTGCTCCATCTTGGCCGCGAAATCGAAGTAGAAGCACGCAACCGCAGCATTTCGCCCCCTCGCCCAATCCCCTAATGTATCTATTACCAATGAGCTGGCATCACAGCTTCTTAGCAACACCTTCGTTTCATGGAGGATATACTTTCTTACCTAATGTAGGTCTTCCCGACCCCCGGATCTCCATAGCAAAACAAGGTCGAATTATTGGGTTCGTCACCGTGAATGCCGTTAAACCAATTCTGATATTCCTCCGTTCGTAAGAGCCAGTCTCCCACATGTTCGACTCGGTGGGCTCTAATGTCCTGGTGCCGTATCCGGGGCTCCAGTGGAGATAGCCATGCGAGGAGCTGGTCCCTCTCGTTGGCACCACCGTAGTTATTCACGTTAGACACATGGTTGGTATTATTGGTGGTATTATTGATGGTATTGTTAAACGAGTTGATATTATTATTAAAGGTGTCGGTATTATTATTAAAGGAGTTATTGTTATTGAAAGAGTTGCTACTTTCCCCGAGACGAGATTGCGACATTTCCGTTGTTTTGGTGTTCGGAGGATTCAAAGGATAGCTTCTTGAGTAGGGTGTGGTCGATTGATAGATAGAGTGCTCGAGGCTGAAGAAAAGCGGGGTCACCCTGAACTTGCTGCTTTGTTGTGAACACCCTGCCCAATCAGCTCGTCAAGGATCCCACACGTACCGTAGAGTGCTCAGTTCTAGGACATAGTACCTGTAGTTAGTCGTTCATCCTATCAGTGTCTTACACCAAAACTGCCGCTTTGACTTGGTTAAATAGTTCGAGCAGATCCACCCCCTCCCCCATGAATACCCCCACCATCATCACAGCAAACAGATACGCATTTAAAATCGAATGCAGTTTCATAGCTTGTGTAGGTTTTTGAAACTGTAAATTTTCGAAATACAAAAAACAGTGTCTTTTCTCATAAGTTTTCCGCGAATACTGCAGCACAGACAGGTAATTCAGATGCCTGAGCCGAATTTCCAAGCCCTTCCACTATATTAAAACATAGCCGGCTACCGCTACTCCAACGTCCATGGATATGATAAATTCCAAAGCTAGAATCCCCACGCCCCGAGAATTTATTTCCCCAGCAGCTGAGGAACGTTGGCACTAACTTATCCCTTAGTCCGTCAGTGCATCCCAAGAAAACCAGTGGAACCGGTCCCACTCCGAAATTCTTGATAATTTATTTCATTTTCCTGGACAGATTTGTTATTTTCTTGACCAGTTTTCGTGGGCTACAGCACCTACCTGGCTATGGAGCACGGTAATATAATTATACTTTAAAGCTACTAGGACAATCCCCTACACCCTCACGCAACAAGAATGAAAAAAACTACTCGCATAGCTATTATCTAGGCGCGTTCAGTTATCCCCCCCCCTAAAAAAGCCAATGATCCAACGGCCGACAAACGACCGCCACCCACCACCCAAGAACTCAGTCAGAAGCAAAACCGAGACGAGACCATAGTCGCTCGCCCGGCTCGATTCGATAGGGTTTATAGCCATTAACATTATACTTGTCATATAATAATATTATGATCGTGGTGCATGCATCATCCGGATCACGAAAAGTCACTCCTTGCCTCCCTTCTGCGTGGAGTGTGAACTTAACTCACACGCGAGCTATTATGATAACCCACCAGCCGACCAGGGTGTAAAAAGGAAAAGAGAAAGGGAAAAAAAGCCACCATACCTTTCAGCACTTTGATGATTTAGGAAAAGTGGTGATGTCGAGTCCGTCCACCATCAGAAAAGAAACCTCAATCATCGGAGGTGTGCCGTAGACGGAGGAGGTATCATACTAACCTCCAGGTAAGATTGATACCCGCTTTCATATCCACCCCCGTTCACAATCCCCACTCCCCAACCCCAAAATTTGTATACAGTCTCATACCCGGACAACACCCGTTTCTCACGATAGCAAGTAACCATAGAACTTAATACGCTGAATTCAAATACGAAAAAACAGAGACTACTATAAATGCTTCCACCCATTATCCACCAAAACCTGCATCTCATCAATCAAGCAATCAACCCCAGGTTCACTCCCCCCCCACTCCCGAACCCTCCCCACCACCTTCCCATTCCCCCAGGGTAACCCCAACAAGGCCGTCACAAACCCAACGACCCCACCCCACACCCTCTCCCACCTCCCGGGCCACCCAACCCCCTGCCGAACCAACTCCCATCCCTTCGCCCTATACGCCACTCTAACATTCGGATTCAGCCAGACGCCCTTGTCGGGCGCGGGATTATCGTAATGTATGAGACAGCACTCACTGCCTTCGACGTGCCACCCCGCCAATGTGTCGGACACACCGCGGAAGCGGAGGTTAGATGGCGGCAGGAAGGGCGCTGCGTCGAAGGCCACCATGCCGTTCCAGCAGCTGCGGACGGGGACGGGGAGGTTCAGGAGGAGAGCGTCGCGGGAGGGACCCGACGCAAAGAACGGGTATGACAAGCTAGCGGCAGGGCGCCCGTTGATGTCGCGGAGGGCAAAGGTGTCGTAGAATTTGGTGCTGTCGAGGAAGTCCAGTGAACAGGCAGCGGAGTACTCGCCGTTGCGGGTGTTTAGTAGATTCAATGCATCCTCAACCTGTCATCCCTTTCACAGATTAGCCTGCAGCCAGCAATACCCTGCGAATTGGGTAGGGGTGGGCGAACAGTAAAGATAACATCATTCAAAAACAACAACCTATCAAAGCTCCCATTCCTCCCGCCCTCAGCCTGCAGCTCGAGCAGCGGTTCAAGAACCCTGTTCCTAGCTTTAGCCAAGAATGGTATCCTCCTCAACTCCTTCCTCCCCCTCGGCGTGACGATCCACCCCTCCTCTCCGACCCCCGGCGTCCGCGAGATCTCATCCGCGTGCGTCGTCTCCTCGAGAATCACCCTCCGCTCGACGCCCAACTTCTCCAATCGCTCGTCGAGCTCGCGTAGCGCGCCCTTGGTGTCGTCCCAGCTGCCGGACTCGTACAGCGAAAAGTACACGTTCCCCACGCCGAGGCGGACGATGAGCCGTGTGACGGCGTCGGACCAGTGCGAGCGGAGAATGGATTCGGAGTTCCAGTGGTTGGAGGCTATGAAGATGCGACCGGGATCGAACGAGGCGGACGGGGGAGGAGGAGGAGGAAGGGGGCGGGGAAGGGTTGACAGATTGAAGAGTAGGAATGCGCATGTTAGGAGTAGGAGGAGGAGTGTTAGGCGGGAGCGGCGGCGGATCATGATTGAGTGCCGGGGTCGGTGGTGGTGGTGTGAGTGTGCATGGGTGGGTGAATCAATGGACCATTGCCTCCCCCCCCCGCGTCGCGCGGTCACGGGATTCCGATGGTATGAGGTCCAAATTCTGGAAAGCCGCAGTTTATCGATTTTGGAGCCCCAGGTCCGAATTTCCCAAATATCACAAGTATCGTTAATAACCCCATTAAACCCCACCTTACGCAGAACAGCTCTCGAGATGTACTATCTATTGGATACCGGTAAGAGAAACGGAATAGTACTCTCATCCGTTGAGCTTATCACCACCTACAATAACCGTCTATAATTTCTTCAAAATTGCGGCACGGTGGGGTTAGGGTCGGCCAGTAGCCACACAAAGTCACTCTGACTACCGGTATTCTGCTATCCCCCCAATAGTGCCTGCTGCTGCTGTAAATACTCGTCGTCTGGATGGGATCTCATCCTGTTATTGGAGGCCAACAGCCTACTAAACTAGAGAGCTAGTTTACTAATGTAATAGTACGAATTAAGCTCTTGCTTATAAAAATTCTGCGGACCCGACTAATAGAGCCGTCCGGATGCGGAAGGCCCGATTAAAAAACTTTAATGGGAAAAAAAATGAAAGCTATTACCAGTATGGTACCGATGATGTCAAACACTATTAAACAACGATGCCAACCCCAGCAATCCCCTTCTTAGAACACATTGAAAACTGATAAGATGATAACGCCCCTTCGATGCGAGAATATCCCAATTATAATACAGAAACAGCTAACCTAGAGGGCCTAAAAAAATGGGTAGAATAAAAGAGAGCTCTACCAGAAAATGCGACCAGCTACCCCCTGATGGACTTTATTGTCTCCTTTCGTTGAGTGCAAGTAGGACAATACCATTTCCCCGGAGGCTCTTTTGTTAAGTTTACGCAGGCTATGACAACCATCCAGTTAGCGATGGGACATAAAGGGCGAGGAATGGAAGAGATGACATACCCCAATGAAACCACTCATATGGACAGTCCCCATCATCACAGGCAACCATGTTTCCCCAAGACACCTGCTGACAAGTACAGTAAAGCCTTTTATCCTCACCACCCTCTTCATCTAGGTCGTCTTCATCATCGGAATCTTCAGAAAGCATCTCTCTTTTAGGAGGATTCTTGCGCTTCTTCATATTCACATTAGGGGTGCTGGACCTCCGGGCTTGGCCGAGCGGGTCCGGCCGGATCCCTGGCGTAGAAGGATGCGACGCGAGGTTTGAGGAGATTACTGGGACTGTATTAGGAGGCGCCGTCAGCCGCCGTCGCTTATTTTCGTGGGAGTCGCGAGGGGTAGACACGTTTTGGGGAGCAGGGAAAACAGCCGGTGTTGCGGCTGGTGTAATATGCGCCGGGACCACAGCCGGAGTGGGATTAGCGATGGGGTGCTGAGAGGGGGTGCGCGCAATATGTATTGGAGATGCGCGCATCGAGGGTTGACGCGGTGCGAATGCGGGGAGGTTCTTGGGATATGGGGATGGGAGGAGAGAATCTGAGGGCATGAGGCCCTCGCGGGTAAGGTCGGTAATTTTCGCATCGAGACGTTTCATATGTTTCTCAACCTGTTGATAGTTAGCGAAAGGGTTTTGCAGGCAAGTAGAAGATCTAGAATACTACCAGGTCATCAGCTTTGTGTGCCAATAGAACCTTCTCGTCTTGAATTTCTTTGATTTTCTCGTATGCTTTCTTGATATACTCGACATATAACGCCTCTTTAGGGTGTTCCACGTGACTTCCATGCATTTTTATATGCTTTTGTAAGCTGTTGTCACGTGCCAAGGCGCTATTATGATGCTCCTTTAAAATACGATCTTTCGCTTGAATTTCTTCATAAATGTGGGCAATCTCGGCTGGCAGATTGGCAACTAGTAGGGTTAGTTTTCATCGGAAATAAAAAGGGGAGCAAGGAGCGATCAGTACCGTCGTGGATGAACTGTTCCAGTACAGTGGCGGCGTCTTCAGCCATGATTATTATAGGTTTTTTGCTCGAAGGAAAGGGCGATAAGTTAAGCTATGTTGGGGGTATAGAGGGAAGATATATGGCAGGGAGTGAAAAGCGTGTTAGGGGTTGAAGGGGCGTTTGGTCTTGGGAGGCGGGATGTCGTGACGTTGGAGTTGAGGAGAGAGTCAGAGTGAGGCTCAAATCGTGCCAAGTTAGCAGCATGCGTCATGTGATCCAATAAAGGCTTGGCGTGACCAGGCGGTGATACCTGTCTCGGGTCGCAACTCCAGATAATGCCCGGTCAACACGCAAAGAGTCCCTATTCCGCCTTTAATACAACAGCATTTTGTGTTCTCACAGTACTGCGGCCTTCTCGCCAAGTGTGATTAACTTCGTCAACTAGTCGGACCTTGACAAGCTCACTAGCTCCAGGAATGTCAATCGTTCAGACCTACGACTCGTGGGATCGAAATGGAAGCTCCACCATTTCTCTTGATGTTAAAACAACAGCGAGCATGCCCATACTGGAGCTAACTCCAGGACCAAAGGCAAAGGCGTGACCGCCCCGGCCACTATATTTGGAGTGAATCCCTAAACTAACATATTTCAGGTCTCCTACCATCACAACGCCAGGGCCGAAAATCACCACTTTGGCGCAGCTCACCCCATGAAACCGTGGAGGCTCACATTAACGAACCAACTAGTTCTTGGGTACGGGTTACATGAACGTATGGATACCTACGCTACAAGGCCGGCGAACGAGGACGAGCTCAAGGACTTTCATGGAGATGATTACCTAGAGTTCTTGAAACGGTGAGATTCGGCTTGAACTCTCCGAACCAGGTTCACACTCAGTTTTCGTGGACCTAGCCCGAGCACTATACTGACCTTCCATCAGGGTGACACCTCACAATACTCAAGAATTTTCCAACGACCTCTCAAAGTTCAACATCGGCGACGATTGTCCGATCTTCGACGGCATCTGGGATTACTGCAGCCTGTACGCCGGCGCCTCCCTCGATGCTGCCAAAAAGCTAATTAACCACCAGTCCGACATAGCGATAAACTGGTCCGGAGGTCTTCACCATGCCAAGAAATCAGAAGCATCCGGGTTCTGCTACATCAATGACATTGTCCTGGCCATACTCCAACTCCTCCGATACCATCCCCGAGTATTATACATCGACATTGACGTACACCATGGAGACGGCGTAGAGCAAGCATTCTTCTCAACAGACCGAGTAATGACGCTTTCCCTGCACAAATACGACAAGGACAACTTCTTCCCCGGGACAGGCAATTGGGACGACATCGGAGGCGGCGCAGGAAAACACTATGCACTGAACGTGCCGCTGAAAGACGGCATCGACGACGAGTCGTACGTTCGATTATTCAAGCAGATTGTAGAGCCCGTTATAGCAAAATACCGTCCTGCATCGGTAGTCCTCCAATGCGGTGCGGACTCGCTAGGGAGCGATAAACTCGGTTGTTTCAACCTCAACATCAAAGCGCACGGTGCATGCGTAGAATTCGTCAAAGGGTTTGGACTACCATTACTTGTCCTCGGCGGAGGTGGCTACACCCCTCGCAATGTATCGCGACTATGGACCTATGAAACAGCGTACATACCCCTTCATTCCCATGGCAAGTTCGAGTGCTAACACCCTCGCAGCATCTGCGTTGGCGCAGAAATCGAAGATGACCTACCAGCACGAACCCCGTACCGGGAGTATTTTGGTCCAGACTACAAACTCCACCCACCCCTTAGTAAGGAAGGGAAGTACGAAAACAAGAACACAAGAAAGTACCTGGAAAGTATGAAGGCGAAGATCATCGAGCAGTTGCGGTTCATTGACGGAGCGCCAAGCGTCCAGTTGCAGGAAATTCCGCCGGATCTGGATAATGTTCGGAGCGAGTTGATCAAGCAAGAGGAGGACTAGATCATTTAGGTCATAGTAATAATATCGAATGAATAAGACGCAGATGCTCCAAGAGTGGAGTGATCCTCTCTTGTAACTCGGCCTTGTCCACTTCCTTGCTATACTTTGGTATTATTATACGAGTATCCGGTTTCGTGTACTGGTACTTGAGCACTTGATATATCACATGTTTCCCAGCCCAAATCTCGCAGAATGGATACCGGTGTTGTATTATAGTTTGATCGTTTGACGCGATATGTGGTGCTACAACTACGGAAATGCGGGGTTTTTTCTTCTTCCTTTCCTCAATACCGGGAAGTAACCATACAATGCACTAGGGCAAGCTGAGCCCGAATAGCTTATTTGGCCCGAGCGAAAGCGTTCATCCAATCCGTTTTCATCCTCGCCGCCCTCCCTCCATCCACCCACAATGGTCCCACACGATGGGGTGCGGCAGTAGCGCAGTTGCAGCTAACCCTGCTGCACTTTACTGCTGCCTTCATGAACAGTACGCATGCATGCATACACAGCCCACCCACCGCAACCGAATTCCTGCAACCGCGTCATCGCATAGCACGGTATTCGACAATCCACAACCAATAACTCCAGAAGACGTGTCCACAAGGCGTACTCTAACACAGAACAGAACAGCACTCCCAGAGCCCTGAAAGCCAGGCGAGAGTGTAGTGCAGTGCAGTGCGGTCAGTGCAGTGCCGGCATCAACTCGAATAAACGATCCCCCATAATAATACAAGGAGTAAAACCAATCTATCCCATTACACCAAATTACGACATCCAAAGGGCTTATCTACCATAGTCTCCTCCGGGAGCTCCTCCTCCTCCCCCCGACACTAACCCAAACTTAGCACTTTTGTCTTTCCCGCAACTAACCTTCCCCTCCACCCGACCGCAACCTCCCGTTACCGGTAGAAACTAACATAATAGCCCACCACCACCACCACCACCACCACCACCGGTAAAGCTTGATCCCCGATAATAACGATACGGTACGATTCCGAACACGATCCCCCAATCGGTTTCGTCCACCAACCAACCCCCCCAATCCAACCAAGTTTTGTTCCTGTCCCCCCCCACACACACCGATCCAATGCCGTCATCCCATCTGTTAGACATCTGCAGCCCTATGAGCAGGAAGCGCGCCATTCTGTGCTACGTTACAAGTAAAAAAGTCGCTCAGCCATTTTTCGTTTTCTTCATGCAACTCACTTTAAGTTACTTGCTGTGTGCGATGGCTGTGTAGAAGAGGGAAAGGTTTTGCTGGCTGGTGGGTGTGGTTTTTTATATATTTATTTCTTGCAACTTTGACATAGTATTCGGGGAGGAGGATTTTTTTTCTATTATGTCTGTGGCTTCGTATCGTACGTAGGATAGAGCATCATAATCCAAGCTTGAGGTAATTATCGTACGGGATGGATGGGGGGGGATAGATGGGATGGGATGATGGGGATGGTGGATTGGGGCGGGGTACTGTACGTGTACTGACTGTATTATAATAGATAGATAAATAGATGGGTAGATAGATAGATAGATAGGAGAGGGAGGGATAAATTTAAAGGTATCATGGGGGTGGTCACGTCATACCAAGAGTGGGCTGAGGTTGAAAGTTGAAGTGTTGTGATAATGATGATGATGGTGATGGTGGTGGTGACGGCGGTGAAGGGGAAAAAAAAGGGTATAATTAGGAAGGGTAGTTCCCGTCTTCCCCCCCCCCCCCCCTCCTTCCCCTCGCCCCACTACATAAAGTTCAACCATAGCTTCAAAGCTATATCAACCAAACCAAACCAAGAACAGAACTTTTTGTTTTTGTTTTTTTCGAAAATAAAAAGATGTGTTTCGGCCGTCGTGGTAAAAAGTCCTTACTACTACTCTCCAAGGACAACAACAACAACAGCAACAGCAACAACAACGACAACGCACAATACCGCTACAACATCTCCTCTCCAACTCCAGCACGAGTACACTACCCCTTCCACCACCACACTCCCCCCTCAACCCAACAACACTTTACCGAAATGTCAGGCCCCTTCAACCCAACCGCCCCCTCCTACACCCTCAGCCAAACCCGCGACAAACCCCCCACACCCCCAGGCGGCAGCGGCAGCGGCGGCGGAGGAGGGGGAGGAGAAATAGGAGGAGGAGGAACAAGCACAACCGACTTCGTACCCCCGGCAGACCCACCCCCACCCTTCACCCCCTACACCTCAGAAACCGACCTCCCACCCCCGCCACCAGTCATAAGCCACGACACAAGCCCAACCTCCAACGCCCCCGGCGACCTCTCGGACGCGGGCTACAACTTCTGCCACCAAAACCCCCTCATCCCGCCACAACACCTGACAACCGCCTCCCTCCGGGAAATCTCCATGGGGGCCTTAACCCTGCTCCCACCCCCGTACAACAACCACCACCGCAACCACAGCAACAGCCTAACACTCACCTCGGCGCCCAAGTCCTCCCTGCCCATCGTGTCCACCGCGGCGGGATGTCTGGACACCACGCTCCTCTCCTCCCAGCCGCTGTACGCCGCTGGGTACCACCACCCGGCCAACACGCACCTGCCCAAGCGCATCTACTTCGAGATCCGCATACTGCGCCTCCCGCCGCGGACGCAGGAGGCTACGGTTGCCATCGGCTTCGCCGCGAAGCCGTACCCGTCGTTTCGCCTGCCCGGGTGGAATAGGGGGAGCTTGGGCGTGCATGGGGATGATGGGCGGAGGTATTGCAATGACTCGTACGGCGGGAAGGATTTTGTTCAGGGGGGGTGGAGGGCTGGGGAGAGGGTCGGGATTGGTATGTGCTTTGGGACCGATGCTACAGGTGGGGAGGTTTGGTTTACCAGGAATGGGGAGAGGGTTGGTGGGTGGTGGCTTGATGAGGAGGTTGATGCTGAGAGGGATTGGGATCCTAGGGTTGGGTTGGATGGGAGGTGGGATGTTTATGCTGCGTTGGGGGTTTGGGGTGGGGGAATTCAGGTGGAGGTTTTGAAGTTTGAGAGTGTTTGAACGTTACGGTAGCTTGGTGTGGGGTTGGGGGGGTTTCCTTTTCTTTTCTTGATGTGTATATTTATGCTTTGACTTTGTATGTTATGGTTATCGAGGAGTTTGGGTGGATGTGTTATGCTACGATACGAAAATACTGTAGCTCAATTTGAAGGCTATGGCATAACAATGATGGCATTCGTGGTTTGGTGACAAAAAAATAAAAATAAAATGAGAAGAGTCAAGCGAAAGCCAAACAAAAAAAAGTACAGTAACCCCTCTCTAGAGAGCCATTACCACCGCCAACTTCAATGATGCAAACAAACCCCATTCAGCCTCTCAAAGTAGTACGCCTAAAATGCAATCCCTCTCTCCCCTCCACCCCTAATTAAACCACCCCTCACTTCATTTTTCATTTTACGCCTACTGCCGATTCTTCTGCTGCCCGTTCCCCCCAAGGATGTACAGCATCCTGATGAAAATATTAATAAAGTCCAACTCAAGGCTAATACTCTCATTGACCGTATCCTTCTTCTTCAGGCCCGCCTCCGCCAACCTGGCATTGTGCATAATCTTCTGCACATCGTACAGGGTAATACCGCCAAACACGGCAAGCCCACCGTACATGGTGACAGCCTCCGACGCCACCAAGGCTCGAGAGCCGAGGGGCAGGACCATGGGTGCGAGGCTGGAGAGCAGCACAACGGTCAACCCGGCGAGGAGCGGGCCGCCGAGGTAGAGATATTTATCCTCCTTGGCGGTTGCGCCAACGAATGCTATCGAGCCGATTACGCCAACCGTGTACAGGCCTGCGCGGGCGATGACAGCCGGGTTGTAGAAGAAGCACGGGGCGAGCACGGCGGCGTTGGTGAGGTTGAAGGCGGACCAGAGGAGGTGCTTTTGGACGTAGCTGGTCCCGTTAACATGGAAAGAAGGGGAAGGGGGGAAGGGGGGAAGGGGGGAAGGGGAGGGGAGATGATTACTTGTCTGGATCCGTATATTGAGTAGCGACCATTGTCCCTATAGTCGCGACGAGGCCACCACCGAGGAAGAGCAACGGGTTCATTGCCATAAGCCTATAACTCCACCCCATGTTGTGCAGGCCCTTCGCCGCCAGACCCATCATACCGACTCCGAGACCGGTATACGTGAACGTCTCCTGCAAGTAGGCACGCTCGTACAGCGGAATACCACCCTCGCGGGTTTCATGGTTGAATAGAAAATTAACCCCCAAGAGGGTGCCGCCGAAGATCCCGCCCGCATACAAGAGCTTTTGAATGCTCTGCTGTCTGGTCGGGCGAGCGACGATGGCTGGATCGGTGGTGAAGAAACGCTTTGTGGCGAATTGGGTCTTTGGGAGTAGTTGTTGGTGGTGGCGGACGGGGGTGAGTGTTTGCCGGAGGACAGGCGACCGGAGGGCGGTGAAGGTGCGAGCGAATGCTTTTGCCGAGGAGGAGGGGAGGAGAGCCCTCCCCGCAACGGGGCGGATGGCGGTTTGAAGGAGCATTGTTGTGTTGTTGTTTGTAGTGGTTGATGGACGAGATGGGTTGAAGCGAAATGGAGGATGATGGGGTTTGGTAGGTTTGGTGGGGGGGTTTTTGAAACGTTTCAGTAGTGACGTCGCTGTGGCACAAACACGTGAATTGTGAGGCGTAAAGTTTCCTGAAGGTGCTTTGTCGACCCAAAGAGGATTGAGAGGAGTTCCGAGTGACTCCATGATTCTCCGCATCTGACGGGGCAGCAAGGAATTAAATTTAGCACCGCCCTGGTAGGTCACCATATTACCATAGTCCATTCGTTCACACTCCATCACTCGAATCGGTTGAACAGGGGAAACCCTTTATGGATATTTAATGCGTATTCTAGAAATCTTTCTTCCAAGCTCCTCCTATAAAAAAAAGTGCTCAAGTGCTACTGTCAGGAACTGTCGTCGAAGGAGGAAAGTTAATATTAAGGAAGGGTGTTGCGAATTGTTTCTCAAAAAGCGGTTTTTATATTGAAAGAAAGAAAAGAGAGAAGAAACGAAAAAAAACAAGCAACGAACTATGTAGAGAAGCAAACACTGGGAATGCGTACGCAGCACCCGGGAACTTCTGGACAAGAAGGAACATCGCATAACACAAGGTTCAAGCCCATACATAGAACAACGTAAGAAATAAGAAAAACACCTCCGGAAGTCTATTGTAACAAAAAGAAGAGAAAGAAAAGCGATTGACTATCTAGGGAATCAAACACAGGGAAATCATCAGGGTGCAGTAATGCATACGTGGCACACACATATGCATTCATACACATATGCATTCAGGGAACAAGAGTGACCAACATAGCGCAGCGTCCGTGGATAAATCTTTAACAGCAAAACGACTCGCATAACAGAGATCACCGAAACAATTAAGAAGAGCACCACCGGACGCATATTGCAACAGACGTGTTAAGTCGGGAGACACCCGGAATAGGGGAATAGACCCAGAAATTCGCGGTGTTGGGCCACAACTTTCCCGCGTGTTTGTTGCTCGCGGTACTACTTCGCAGATCTGTTGGAAATGGCGAAGATGGTGCTCTGCATACTCCCATGATAGTTCCTTTGTTGTTGGATAGTTTCTGGGAACGCTTGTTTGTGGCTTCGGGAATGGCCATCGGATCTGTGAATGCTTTGGCTTTCGGGAAAGCATTTCGGCTGCAGGAACGCACTTGTATTGGATAGATGCATCTGCCGGCTGCAGGAAGAGAAGCGGGGAAGGTGTGGGGAAGTGGACGAGCCGGATGCATGGATGTCGCATGATGTCCAGAGGCTATGAAGAGGGGGGTTTGTTAGCCCGGGAGCTTGCAAAGGGAAGGGGGAGAAATTCTAGGAGTAGGGGGCGAAGTATTAGGATAAGAGGGGTAGTAGGAGCTTGTGGATTACATTGGAAGGAACATCGAGGAACCATAAAAGTAAGATATCTACTAATTCGAGTAATTCCATCACCCCCTGATTATCCCAATACTTCCCCCTCGCCTGGGTACGTGAAAGGGCATGGGTGGTGGTCCATGGGGGGGTGGGGGGGGTTGTTGTGGTTGGGGGAAGGTTTGTCCTGTCCAAACCAAGATCGGCCGCAAGCGCAACTGCTAGAGAGACCAGCTCTAGGAAAGTTGCTTTCTATTGTCGGAACAGATCTCAGTTGGTGGGACATATGGATAAAAGAAGCAGAAAGCGAGAAGATACTTACGTGGCTAATTGGAAATGTTCTGTTTTGTCTAAAAGTGAGGGAAGGTACTGTAGCAAGGCGAGAAGGCTCGCAGCACCCACAGTGGCGGGATGGCATAACTTGGATCCCATAGGACCAGCCAAACTGGTAAATAATTTGTAAGTTGCTAACTCGGAAGGAACAAACAAGGTTAAGCAGGACATACAAGGAAAATGTAGTATAAGAAATTAAATGTGCTATTGTCATAGATCCCCGGCCAGCCTTTGGGAATGTTTTGAACCTTTTAGGTTTGAACAATTAACATAACCCTCGAACCCTAGAGCTGTGGGGAGACAAGCCCCTCACCCGACGGCGAGAGGCTTGATCGTCCAAGCAAAATCACTGTCCACGGTTAGAAATGGGGTGGGGGAGGGGGGGAAGGAATGCAAACCTCAAACCTCAAAAAATAATATGCGGGAAATATCTGTTGAAGGGAAGCTACGGAACGACCTCCTTGCAGTTCCCTACCATTGCAGGTAATACTGCAGGTAATAATAAAGAAGCCAAGGCAACGGCATGAAGGAGCTAAGAGGTAGATATCGGTGGAAAAAATCGCTGTCCCTAGTTGGCAGTCAAAAAGAAAAGAAAGAAAAGGCAAAAGAAATAAAAGGAAGGGGGAAAACAAACCTCGAACCCCCGGCAATTACATTGAAGGGGAGTCTGAGAGAGTCCCCTCCCCTCCATGCTCTCATTAGGGCCCGTTTGCCTATAGACGACCGCCAGCAGCTCGAGACGGCACCGACCGTCAAGGAGGGTTTGACGGCTGGAGGTGTGTCGGCAGGCAGACACCTGTCCGTTGTGGCGTACTGGCTAGTCTCCGGCGGAGCTTGCAAACCCATCTCTGGGGCAATGACATGCTTTGGCGGTCCAGCGACAGGAATTTAGGACGGCAGAAAATTGGGCAAACACCTTTCCACCATCTATCCGAAAACTACGCCGATTGAGAGACCACCGTCCGGCTCTATCACCCAAATTTCAGAATTAGACGGTTAGGCAAACAGGCGCTTACACCTATAAAGCCCAACGTGAGTGAAGAAGTAGGGGCAATGATAGGTCGTAGCTCCCATAGAAGCGGGGGAGGAAGAGGACGAGTGACAAAAGAAGGAGCCCCATTTCAATCAATTGTCGAATCTCAAAATCTTCTATAGGAAATGCCCCTATTGTAGGAAATATCCTGAGTAGAAATGTTCTTGGATTTGGAGGGAGGGAGTGAGAGTGAGAAAAAGACTGCAAAGTGGGGGAAGAAGAGGAGTATCGTACTTGTAGAACCCCCGGGGGGGGTTTTCGGACTTCCCGGGAGGGGGAGTTACCGATAAGCCTGTTGAGTGTAGTAGGGAACAGGCAATCACCCTGGTTGTGTTGTGGAGAGCATGGACGGGGTTGAGGGTGAAGAAATGGTTGTGCACACATGTTTGTTAGTCCTATTTAGTTAGCGGTAGTGCGCACCTGAGAATGAACACCACTCCCACCCATCCAACAAAGCCCACGCAGTCTCACCCAGGGAGTGGGGGGTGAAGACTACGTAAGCGGGCTATATTGTGCTGGGGAGGGGCCAAATTGGGCTGGGAGGATGAGATACCCCCCCCCAGAGGGCCCTCTGGTACTGCAATCCTACAGTCGGAGGTCGGGGTGCACGTGAAGATTCGTGGGCTTTCTCTTCCTTTCTAAAGAAGGGGTAGGGTTAGGTAAGGGGTGGGGACGGGGGGAATCTGAGCGCCGGGATACGGGGACAGCCCGGTAGAGGACTTTGTCCTAATTGGATATTATGGGAGCGGGGAATAGGAATAAACTTACCCGAATATATAACTATGAGTGAAATATAAAAATAAAGTTGTAAATGTATTTGAAATGAAGTCTGATATGATAGCGTTATAATTTGAACAAGCAGGCGCGTGACAGAAAGATTTGTTTCTCAAAGGTATACAAGGGGGCACATTCTCACATCACCACCACTAAATTACAAGATTTTAATTAACTTACAGTACCCTAATACCCCTAAGCCATCGAAAGGCACTTTCAACTTCTATTTCCCGACAGCCGTGCCAAATTCCCAGCTTCCGGCGGTCAAATCTGCTAGCTGGGAGCTTCACCTAAAATCACTCGAGACTTCAGAATCTGTTAAAATATTGTTATGCGAAACAAACGGGATTGTGTTTTTATTGAACTTTCTCTCGGCTCAGAAGAAGGGAGAAAGGTTCATGCATAAAAGAAGGAGGAAAGAGGAAGAGACAAGGGAAGCGAGCCCCTATCTAGAGAAGAAAACATAAGGAAATCTTTGGGGTGCAGGAATGCATACTCGGCATACACACGTATGCATTCTCGGAACAGCAGAAAGCAACAGCGCGTAATGTGAGTATCTAGCAAATACAGAGATCAATGAAGCGGTCAATGAAAGAAGCCCCAGCCTCATATATAATAGCAAAGTCGCCGAGGCGGGAGCCACTAAAGCTTCCGAAGACCCCCCCCCCCCAAGAACCAACACAATCCCCTCTCGTTCTGAATTTCTCCTAAGAGAATTGAGCAGACTCATCCTTCCATTTATGCGGATATCTGACTTACTAGTAAGGATTAGCTCTCTGTCTGCGGCTCGATGCTCCCGCAATGAGAATAGCTATGATGGCTATCCAGGCCTCTGGAGGAAAATATACCCACAGTATAGGCAAAAAAATAACCCCTTGATTCATCACAACACACTCCTACCAAATGAGAAGGGGGATAAGAATTGAATCGAAATAATTAAATACAGGGCTTAAGGAAATGAATCCCAGTGATCGAGTGACCCCCTATGAAAACAGGGTAACACGAACTTTCTCGAAACAAAGTTTCCGCACAGGTACCCGAACTTAACGGAACATGCCATCCTCCATCTATCGTACTTGTTCTGGGGGGGGGGGGGGGGGGGGGGGGGGGGGGGGGGGGGGCGGGGGGGGGCGGCGGGGGGCGGCCGCGGGGGGGGGGCCGGCCGGGGCGGC
>Ga0307509_10005029_pt1 | contig 18632 bp, 21 predicted proteins | sample 10_EM_MG_FD_202245 | JGI IMG/M metagenome (GOLD analysis project Ga0307509, IMG submission 202245) | Populus trichocarpa ectomycorrhiza microbial communities from riparian zone in the Pacific Northwest, United States - 10_EM | ecosystem: Host-associated > Plants > Roots > Unclassified | place...
GGGTAACTTGGACACCTCAGTAGGGTAACTGGGGTCCATGGGCAAAATGACCAAATTCCCAAGGTAGGGTAACTTTGCCTTCTTATGCCTTTAACCGCTCAGGAAGTCCTCCAGGCGACCACAGAAGGCGTCATCCAGGTCCGTGTAACATTCCCATAATTCTCTTGACTTTATGCGAATGTTCTCCCGAAAGGTTACCCTGCCTAGTAGAGTGCCTCAAGGCTACTCAACAATTCGCTAGGCCTTATCCTAGGTTTACCAGCTATTTGTATGAAGTATACAGTGCCGTTAGAAAAGTTCTGGGACAAACGCTAAAACACACCACAAGTGCCACTTTTCAACACACCAGAACAGCCCCATCGCAGTTAATTAGAGCTTGAAATTTTACCAACACTACAGCTTGTATCTAGAGTACCTGGTAAAAACTTTAGATATTTTTTGTGAATCTTTAAGAGGAGGTATTCTCTGTATTCTAGCTTCTAGTTAGAAATGAGTGCCAAGACACAAACTCTATACTTCATAATTTAATAAGTAATAGGATAGTTTTGCCGCCAAGCAGTGCAAATATGTCCCATCAGATATTGAATCACTAAGTACATGAAACCCAGATGTCTGACAACTACCACTTCAAGGAGTGTCTATGGAGCTTAGAACTATAAAGAGGCTCTACCAGCTCAGTATATTGAACTTGAGACAGTGCCTGGTTTTTTAAATTTCAGAGCATTGTAGTGCTATTAGGCATTCTAGTGTTCGGGCATCTCGAAATGTGGTAAATTTGGTGTGTTTTGGTGTTTGTCTCTGAACTTTTCTAACGGCACTGTACAAGACCATACCACCTCTGGTTACCTCTTGGTATACCATTTAGGCTAAGGGGATAGTGATTGTAGCTACCTATCATAGGGTCGTTACACCGATGGTTGGCTAAGTGGGCGCTACCCATAGCCATCCTCTCGGGACATACTCTGCGGTGATAAGACTCATATGTCTAGAGTCCAATAACAACCCATAGTAATGCTACAAATCAAGGGGAGAAGGTCCGCGCTTGTTACTGAGGTATTTGTCTCGAAAGCACCGTGGCCTTCTGTGACTACCTGAGTACTACTAGCAAGACAACCCTACAACCCGTAGGCTAGAATAGACTCCTAGATGCCCGAGAGACCATATATGGATGACCCCCATTTTGGCGGTTAGCCATACTCCCCTTATATATCCTGCGAACAACATTCCGTTGGACGGACGGCGACATCTTATACTGTGTTACGGCAGCGGCTCCACTGACCTCTTTTAACTAGCAAAGAGCAACTACACAGCCGTCTGCCTATGACGCGCCGTCACAACGCTGGGGCCAGAGGGGGGTGTTAGCAAAACCCGCCCAAGTTCCATAGCATGTTCGGACCACTCTTACATAGGCGTGCGGCCTCCCCGCGCAGATGCCTGTGCACCCCAGAACATCTAAAACCCTATAGAATGTGAGGCAATCGACCTCTAAGTTCTAGGATGACTTTGCCAGTGAAGGTAGGGTAACTTGGACACCTCAGTAGGGTAACTGGGGTCCATGGGCATAAGGACCAAATTCCCAAGGTAGGGTAACTTTGCCTTCTTGTGCCTTTAACCACTCAGGAAGTCCTCCAGTCGACCACAGAAGTCGTCTCGGATGTCTGTGTAACATTCCCATAATTCTCTCGCCCTTATGCGAATGTTCTCCCGAAAGGTTACCCTGCCCAGTAGAGTGCCTCAAGGCTACCCACCAGTTCCCTAGGCCTTATCCTAGTTTTACCAGCTATTTGTATAAAGTATATGAGACTATACCACCTCTGGTTACCACTTGGTATACCATTTGGGCTAAGGTGATAGTGATTGTAGCTACCTATCGTAGGGTCGTTACAGCGGTTTGCAGTAAGGGAAAACATTCAACAGGCCACGGTCGATTTCCCTGTTCTCTGTTTTCTTTGAGAGACTGCCTTGTCCTGACAGGAACAAAGTTACCGATAGTTTCCACTACATTCTGTTGGGTCTATCCCTCCTTCTCCTCAGCTCCTCATGGTCGGATCGGCTGGCACCCTACTGCTTCTACACCCTGAGCCTCTGTTCCCTTCTGATCTTTGGGCTTGGGCGATTGTCATGGCTGTGTGCGTGGGTTTTGCCTGTGTCTCGTGTAGGGGTTTCCTGCCTGCCGCCTTAGTTGCCTCCGGGTGACATGCACTCCCTCCCGGTTTTGTTTCCGGTAGGCCTACAGTGGGTACTTCGCCCTGCCACACACTTCCGTTTGTCTTTGTTTCTGTTACCGATCCTTCTCTTGGTGGTCTTGTCTGCTCTTGGGTCCGGGACGTAAGAGCCCCAGGTAAATCTACCTGTTTGTGGGTGATCATTGGCCTACGGCATTGTTCTGCTGGCTCCTTGGCCCCTCCCCTGCTGCGGCAGAATGGGGTCAGTTGTTGGGCTATGGGTAGGTTGCTTATGGGTTTGGCTGGGATTTTTCTTCCTTGAGTTTGTTGTGGTTTCTGTACTTTTCTTGGTTGTTCACTGTTGAGGTAGGGAGTTTTCTAACAGGTTGCAAGTCGGCGGAGTTTTTTTGATTCATTGTATTCAGGCCTGTACACTCTTCTGGAGTTTCTACCCATAGTACCGGGCGCTTTGGTGTCGGGCAGGGTCAGAGGGTTTTAGCACAAGGGATGCGGGATGGACAGTAGGTGGAGGTTTTTCCTGTCTTAGAGCGATCTGCATACGGGAGTTTGTACCTTAAACAATACTAAAATAATACTGAAAAAAAGAAAAAAAGAAAAAAGGTACAAAGACAGCATCCTCCATCTCCTCTACACACCCGGCGATTGAAATCCCAATACCACGAGATTATCACCACTTTTCTTTTCTCTACCCCCTGCTATGAGCTCGCTCTAGTGGGTGGAGTCATACCTCCTCAACGCTCCCCTCCCCTTAGGCTCTTCTCTTTGGCCTTTCTTCACTTGGGATGATGGATTTCATCTTCTTTTGATGATGATTTGTAACGACCCTACGATAGGTAGCTACAGTCACTATCACCTTAGCCCAAATGGTATACCAAGTGGTAACCAGAGGTGGTATGGTCCTGTATACTTAGTATATACATAGCTGGTAAACCTAGGATAAGGCCTAGGGAATAGTTGAGTACACTTGAGGTAATCTACTAGGCAGGGTAACCTTTCGGAAGAACGTTCCCACATGGTTAAGAGAATTATGGGAAAGTTACACGGACCTCCGAGAAAACTTTTGTGGTCTACTGGAGGACTTCCGGGGTGGTTAACCGGATAAGAGGGCAAAGTTACCCTACCTTGGGCATTTGGTCATTATGCCCATGGACCCCAGTTACCCTACTGCGCTGTCCAAGTTACCCTACATTCACCGGCAAAGTCATCCTACAACTTAGAGGTCGATTGCCTCACATTCTTTGGGCTCTTAGATGTTCTTCGGCGCACACGCATCTGTGCGGGGAGACCCCACGCCTGGGTAAGGGTGGCCCGAACATACTATTGAAGTTGGGCGGGTTTACCTAACACCCCGCTCTAGCCCCAGCGTTGGGATGGCGTGTCATAGGCAGACGGCTGCATAATTGCTCGTTTGCTAGTAAAAAGACGTCATTGCAGCGGCTGCCGTAATTCCGTATACGTCGTCGCCATCCCTCCGACTTGTCGTTCGCAGGATATATAAGGGGACTATGGGTAACCGCCAAAATGGAGGTTCCCCCTATATGGTCTCTCGGGCATGTAGGAGTCTATTCTAACCTACTGGTAGTAGGGTAGTCTTCCTAGTGGTACTCAGGTAGTCTCAGAAGGCCAGGGTGCTTTTCAGAAAAATACCTCAGTAACCAGGCCGGACCTTCTCCCCTTGATTTGTACCATTACTATGGGTTGCTATTGGACTCTAGAGGTATGAGTCTTATCACTGTAGAGTATGTCCCGAGAGGCTGGCTATGGGTAGCGCCCACTTAGCCAACCATCGGCAACATCTCACCGGGGTAGCTTGCATGTCAATTTATCACATTGGATAGTCGTGTAGATTAAATGATGGACTGTATAGCTTGTATAGACGAAACTACCACTGGGCCAGTGAGTCCTCCACCTAGGTATTGACTCCGGTTGTGGTCATAACAGTTAGCCACTGGTATGACTTCGATAGGAAGAGTTTTTCCACCTGCGGATGTATTGGAGATCCATTGCAGAAACTCATATCCTATTGACGGAGTTAAGTATACCCGAGTTGGTCCGACACTTCCGCAGGATAAATCCTGATGGAGGGTAGACCTCGGACAAACCCTGAGCAGGACAGGGTACTCGCACAAGGTTGGAAGTAGTGGTGAATGTTAAAGGCTTAAATCTGATATCTACTTAAGCTTAAGCGTTTGGCATTCTACTTCGACAACCAACTTTTCCTCGAGAGAACTAAATTGAGTGAAGCTTTGACCTTACCTATATTAAGTTTTACCCTTGATTCTTATGAATTATTTTACCACATCTTTATCTTCTACTTTGCGTGTTTGGTGCGGTCGCAACCTTAGAGTTCACCTCTCTACATGGTGCCCCCTTTACATGATTCTTCTCCCTACCCCGCTTTGGCTCTACCTCGGTTAGAGCATTTGAATGGTCGGCAACACTTCTCTCAACACTCATATTACCGACGGTCGGGAACACAGTTTGCAGTAAGAGAGAATATTTCAACAGGCCGTGGTTGATTTCTCTGTCCTCTCTTTTCCTTGCGAGGCTGCCTAGTCTAGACACGAACGCGGTTACCGATAGTTTCCACGGCATAGAGTTGAGTCTACCCCTCCTTCTCCTCTTCTCCTGACGGTCGGATTGGCTGGCACCCTACTGCTTTTTGTCTGGCACCCTACTGCTTCTACAGCCTGGGCCTCTGTTCCCTTCTGATCTCTGGCCTTCTGTGATTGTCATGGCTGCGTGTGTGGCGTTTGCCTGTGCTTGGGGTAGGGGTTTCATGCCTGCTACCTCTTTGCCTCTGGGTGATATGCACTCCCTCCCCGTTTTGTTTCCGGTGGGCCTACGGTCGCTGCTTCACCCTGCCATAGGCTTCCCTTTGTGTTGATTTCGGTTACCGATTTTTCTCTTAGTGGTCTTTCTGCCCTTGGGTCCGGGACTTAAGAGCCCCAGGTCAATCTAGCTCTTTGAGTGTGATCATTGGCCTATGGCATTGTCCTGCTAGCTCCTTGGCCCCTGCCTGCTGCGGCAGAATGCTGTCAGTCGTTGGGCTGTGGGTGGGTTGCTTATGTGTTCGGCCAGGATTTTTCTTCCTTGGGTTTGTTAAGGCTTCTGTACTTTCCTGGGTTGTTCACTGTTGGGGCAGGGAGTTTTCTTATGGGCTCGTCGGTGGATGTTTTTTGGTTCGTTGTATTCAGGCCTGTAGGCTCTTCTGTAGTTTCTACCCATAGGACCGGGCCCTTTGGTGTCCGGCAGGGTCAGAGGGTTTTAGCACAAGGGATGCGGCATAGACTTTAGGTCAAGGTTTTTCCTGTCTTAGAGCGATCTGCAAACTGGAGTTTGTACCTTAAACAATACTAAAATGATACTAAAAAATAGAAAGAAAAAAGAAAAAAGAAGAAAAAAGGTAAAAAGACAGCATCCTCCGTCTCCTCTACACACCCGGCGATTGAAATCTCAACACCACGAGATTATCACCACTTTTCTTTTCTTCACCCCCAGCAATTAGTTCGCTCTAGGCATTGGAGTCATCCCTCCTCTCCACTCCCGGGCCCTTAGGCTTCTCCCTTTAGGCTTTCTTCACTCTGGGTGATGGATTTCGTCTTCTTTTGATGATGTTTCCTCTCCCTACCCCACTTTTGCTCTACCTCGCTTAGAGCATTTGCCCGGTCGGCAACACTCTTCTCAATGCCCATGTTACAGACGGCCGGGAACACAGTTTGCAGTAAGAGAAAACACTTCAACAGGCCACGGTCGATTTCTCCGTTCTCTCTTTTCCTTGAGAGGCTGCCTAGTCCAGACACGAACGCAGTTACCGATAGTTTCCACGGCATAGAGTTGGGTCTACCCCTGTTTCTCATCTTGTCCTCACGGTCGGATCGGCTGGCACCCTACAGCTTCGCTCTCTGGCTGGCACCCTCCTGCTTCTACACCCTGGGCCTCTGTTCCCTTCTGATCTCGGGGCTTGGGTGATTGTCATGGCTGCGTGCGTGGCTTTTGCCTGTGTTTGGGGTAGTGGATTCATGCCTGCCGCCTCTGTTGCCTCCGGGTGACATGCACTCCCTCCTGATTTCGTTTCCTGTGTGCCTACGCTCACTACTTCGCCCTGCTACACACTTCCATTTGTGTTAGTTTCGGTTACCGATCCTTCTCTTGGTGTTCTTGTCTGCCCTTGGGTCCTGGACGTAAGAGCCCCACGTAAATTTAATTCTTTGTGTGTGATCATTGGCCTACGGCATTGTCCTGCTAGCTCCTTGGCCCCTCCCCTGCTGCGGCAGAATGGGGTCAGTCATTGGGCTATGGGTATGATACTCATGGGTTCGGCTGGGATTTTTCTTCCTTGAGTTTGTTGAGGTTTCTGTACTTTCCTTGGTTGTTCACTGTTGGGGTGGATGGTTGTCTTATGGGCTGCACGTCTGTGGAGGTTTTTTGGTTCGTTGTATTCAGGCCTGTACGCTCTTCTGTAGTTTCTACCTATAGTACCGGACGCTTTGCTGTCGGGCAGGGTCAGAGGGTTTTAGCACAAGTGATGCGGGATGGACTGTAGGTGGAGGTTTTTCCTGTCTTAGAGCGATCTGCATACGGGAGTTTGTACCTTAAACACAACTAAAATGATACTAAAAAAAAAAAAAAGGTACAAAGACAGCATTCAGCTTTAACGCTATGGCCAACAAAAACCGTACCCTCCTCACCCAATGAAACATCCAACCCCCTCAACTCCCTCTGCTATGAGACCAACCGCACATCTCGCCTATCGCCCAACCAAATTCTGCGAACATACTCGTACATCCGAAGGAAGCAGAAACGAAAGAAGCAAGCAGGAAAGAGAGGAGGATTATTATCGACATCTACTATGAAAGTATAAAAACATAAGGAATGAATAAACCCCTGTGTAACATGTATACATATTCCGGTAACTGTATACAGGAGCGGAGGCAGGATTTCCTATGTTTAGTTTGATTACTTTGCTTACTTTGATTAGTTTGATTGTTGTACAGCCCCGGAGCTATATTAAGGCCCGGTAGCTTGTGTTAAGTTTAGTTTTGCATGTTTGTTGTTTTATTTAGGAACACAAGTGAAGGAACGGTCATGTAAGCCGACGATAGCATTGAGGCAGTGTTATGACTCTTAGGTTTCATGTGGGATCACAGGACATGCAGGGCAAGGTGCACTGCCCGGTAATGATCCTTGTTGCAGGATATCTGATTACTATCGCTCTGGAAGAACTCTTGTATTTAAACTCATCCCCTTGCTAGCAGGAGAACGGCAGACTTCAGCAGACTCTCGATTTATGAATATACTTGGTTGAACGGCGATCTCAGTGTTCCACTTGCCCTTTAACTATTATCTCTCTATCTCCAGGTCACTTGAAGCCTCCCTTAGACCTAGCGCTTGCCGGTCAACTGCTAGCCCTCTATTGTACCTTTTCGTTAGAGATGAGTAAACCTGTTACACCCTGACAAAGGAAATTTACATCTGATAAGTGACGTGTATCAGCCTGAGCTAGGAAGTGAGAGTATGGACCTCCACACCAGAGCGGTGCCGGGGAACGAGGTGATGCCCGATGGCAGGATAGGAAAACGAGTGGAGGAGACGCTGTTGAGGGGTCCCCAGTGGGTGTACCAAAACGGCAATAGCAACGGCCAGGAGGACGGGCGTAACCGAGGTGGGTTTTTGTATAGTGACCGAAGATCAACCGCGGAAAAGGGGGCATTAAGATGCCAGCTGGGAAGGTGGAAAGATGGGGGAAGTGCGTATAGCTGTGACGGAGCAACAGGACGAAGACCAGCAAGGTAGGGGGGGGGGGATGGGAGGGGGAAGGACTTCCGAACACTTGAGACAACCAACTAGAGTAAGCGCGGCCGATGCTTTTCCGAATGCGAAACGAAGACGAGCTGCTGAACTTACTAACCAAAGTGTTCCCCGACAGGACCACATAACCGAGACAGAAAGGCACTTTGCAAAGGGCTTGAAAAGCTCAGCGCCGACCGTGAGTGAAGAGAACGGAATGCCGACCGTGCAAAACCTAAGTGAGGTGCAAAGGAAGTACGGGGTAAGGGGGCTGAACCGAACTTCATGAGCAGGAGTCAACGATGAACAGGAACGAGAACCCTGTAGAGGAGGGGGTAGACCCCAGAGGGAGAGGAGGGGTTATGGCATCACTTCCCTAGGCAGAAGCCATCAAGGGGGAGGAGATGGGTGCTGGTGCATCCCACGATGATTTCCCTGGTTTTGAGATTTCAATCGCCGGAGGTGTAGGGGAGAAGGTTCGTGGCTAACTACAGTGACCGTTTCTTTGTTGTTTTTTTGTTTTTTTTTTAATCTCGATTATTAATTGTTTCTATCGGTGCAAACGCACACCTGTGCTCATCCCACGGTCTTAGGTACAACAGACCTTTTGCCAAGCGTGGGCCAGATAGTCCAAAACCTCCAGCTACAGTCCATCCAGCCATCCACAAGCTAAAACCCGCTGACCCTGCCCGACAGAGAAAGCCTCGCCCGGTACTATGGGTAGAAACTACAAGGAGATGAGAAAGCGGGCCTGAAAGCCACGAACCAAAACCCCCGCGAAAGCCTAGCCTAAAAGAAAATCATCCCCAACCGACAGTAGACACAACCAACAAAGAAAAGCAAACCCACTCCCCCAAATCAAACAACCTATAAGCTAAACCGTAGTAAAACCCCAGCGGGCCCAGCTCCAGAAGGAATAGGGACTCCTGAATGATGGGTCTCGGGGACACAACGTGGGGAGGTAACTCGCGGGGGCATATAGCCCCGCCAGCTGAGGCTCAGGAAGAGCGATCGAGTTCGAGAGGATGCCGCCAAAAGAAGGAAGGCTTGTGGCAGTTGGAGGAAGATCCTGTTGTCTAGTTCAGGAAACAGAACCCGGAAAGACGGTTTAAACTTGTAACCCTAGTCCGAGGAGATCAGAAGGGAACAGAGGTCTCGTGGTGGGCGTAGAGCCGCGAGCAGTAGGGTGCCAGCTGATCCAAATGTCGGGGAGGGAGAGTGTGGAAGGCTAACCGACACGAGAACTACGAGGAAGGCCGACGGAAGTGGGGTCACAACGTTTCGTAAAAACTGACTGTACCAGCAGAGCACAAAGGAGGCAGTGCAATACCAGAGAGCAGTGCCACCGGTGGCAACTACTTTATTGATCGACGGAGACTAAAGACCGACTATTGACAGGTGAGGGGTTGCCGACCGTGGAGGGCTGCCTAAGCGAGCCCGGAGAAGAGGGGGTGAAGGCGAACTAAACCAACCCCTAGGAACAAGCTTTCCAGGCCTGACCATCAGAAGGGAAAGGAAGAGGGAATGGAGATGGCTTCACTCAGGCAGAGGCAATGTGGCGTGTCTGAGGAGAAGGGGGTGGATGGAAGTGACGATGATTCCTCGTAGTGTTGAGATTTCAATCGCCAGAGGTCTAGCGGAGACGGAGGATGCTTCCTACTGTGACTGTTTTTTTTCTTTTTTTTCCTTTTCATTTTTGAATCCCATTTATTAATTGTTTCTATCGGGGCCACAGCACAACTGTGCTAAATCCCACAGTCCTAGGTACAACGGGCATTCTGCAGGAACGAAGACCATGATCACCCAAAACCTTCAACTACAGTCCATCCCGCGATCCCCAAGCTAAAACCCTCTGACCCTTCCCGACAAAGAAACCTCCGCCCGGTACTATGGGTAGAAACTACAAGGAGATGAGAACACGGGCCTGATAACAGCGATGCAATAACCCCCGCCAAAGCCTAGCCAAAAAGAAAAACATCCCCAACCGACAGTAGACACAACCAACAAAGAAAAACAAACCCACTCCCCCAAGTCAAACAACCTATAAGCTAAACGGTAGTAAAACCCCACCTGGCCCAGCTCCCGAGGGAATAGGGACTCCTGAATGATGGGCCTCGGGAACACACGACTGGAGAAAAGCTCCTGGGGGCATATAGTCCCGCCAGCCGAGGCTAAGGAAGAGCGACCGAGTTCGAGACGATGCCGCCTAAAGAAGGAAGGCTCGTGGCAGTCGGAGGAAGATCCGGTCGGCTATTTCGGGAAACAGGACCCGCAAAGAAGGTTTAAACATGCGCCCCTAGTCCGAGGATATCAGGAGGGAGCACAGGTCTGGTGGAGGGCGTAGAGCGGCGAGGAGTAGGGTGCCAGCCGATCCAAGAGTCGGGGAGGGGGAGGGCGAAGGGCTAGCCGACACGAGAAGTGCGAGGAAGACTGACGGAAACGGTTTCACGATGTTTCGAAAAGTCCGACCGTACAAGCATAGCACAAAGGAGATAGTGCAATACCAGAGAGCAGTGCCACCGGGGACAGCTACCTTACCGATCAACCAAGACTAAAAACCGACCGTTGACAGGTGAGGGGTTGCCGACCGTGGAGGGCTGCCGAGTTGCGTCCCCTCACCAAAGACCCAGTCATTGGTGCCCTTCTCGTAACCCCATATACGTCGCGGCCGTCCGTCCGACCGGATTCCGTTTGCAGAATATATGAGGGAAGTCCTTTGGCGAGCCTATGGACGTGGTTTGAGCCAAATCGGTCGACGTCACATAAGGTTACTGAGCACTGAAGCCGCGAGTTTCGGAGATGGTCATTAAGTAACCGGACGTTTTTACGGACAATGGTTAAGCAACACATTCTATACTCCAGGCTCTCGCGATGAAACTCGCAGAAGTGAATGGTGTTGTTGGATGAGGTAGTTTGAGAAATCAAGCATACCCGCACTCACACACCTCAATAGTATTCTTCGGATACTGACGGAACCCTACGATAACGATATGACTATGGAGGGATAATGGCTATCGGTGCGATTATCGTGACAAGTCTATCTTATGCCTCGCAGATGTCGGTTGCAGGATATGTCTGCAATGCTGAGAGGTTGGATAACAAAGCTGGCCCCTTTGTTGGTTCGATCATGGAGACCATTTTGCGTATGCAATCGTAAGCAAGACTCCATGCCAACAAAGATGGATCGTAACCAATGAACTGATGTGTGGGAGCACCATCAGGAAAAATCATGGTGTTGCGATTCGGAAGTCAAAGTGAGTTAACAGAATTGTCAGGGTCAAATGGTGTTCGCACTTTTAGAAGAAGCTAGAATTTTTAGCATGTACTTAGTTAGTATGAGAACTAGATGTAGCCCGCGACCACCCAGACGCGGCATATAAATATCGAGGTGCCTCCCGACCTATTTGAAGATTATCAAGCAACGGAGAAGAGATCTTATCAATATAAGTTTTTACGTTAGAACAATCTTTATCACTTTACCTACCTCTATTTGAAACATTGAGTCTTCCAAGACAATCTCCGTCTACGATTAAGATTATCGGCCTGAGTTATCTTGCAAGACTTTGAGATAGGCTCCCGCCTAACAACTACCTTCAGTTACCTCTTGGTATACCATTTGGGCTAATGTGGTAGTTATTGTAGCTACCTATCGTAGGGTCGTTACAGGAAGAGATTAAAGTGTTTGTACTGAAGGGCAGTTTAAGGATAGTGTCGGTGAATGTTAGGAGAAGTTGTGGTGGTATGTGGGGGGTAGGAAGTAGGGAAGAAGAGGTGAATGTGTTTTTGTTTCAGGATATTCTGGTGGTGGGTAGGGAGAAGACAGTGGAACTGGAGGGGTATGAGAGTGTAAATAGTATAGGAGGTTATTTGGAGAGTGGACAAGGAGCTGCGGTATCTATTTTGGTGAGTAAGGGGTGGGAAGGGAAGTGGAATGTTGTGGTGAGAGAAAGAGTTAGAATAGGGTTAGTGTTCAAGATGAGAGAGGAAAGATTGGAAGTATGGAATATGTATATGGGGCAAGGGAAATATATGATGTTTAAATGGGTAGAAGGAGAAGGGAATGGAGTGGTAATAGGTGATATAAATGCGTGGAGTAAGATGTGAGGGGGGGATGCTGAAGTGGATACACTGGAGGGGAGGAGAGTGCAGAATTGGATGGATGAGTGGGGATGGAGGTTGGGTACTTTGAGGGCAATAAATACGAGGAGGAGCGAAAAAGAAGGGGAGAGGAGTAGGGTATTAGGTGTAGGGGTATGGGTGGGAAATTTGGAGGTGGAAGGAGGAGTGTAGGATTAGGTAGTGGGTATGGACCATAGACCGGTGGAAATGAAGGTGAAAGTGGTAGGAGAGAAGATAATTAGAAAAGAGGAGGGTGAAGGAAAAGTGGATGGGAAGAAGTTTGAAGGGGAGATGAGATGCGAGGAGGTGGTGAGTAGAAGGAGATGGGATGGGGGTATAAGGATGTAACGACCCTACGATAGGTAGCTACAATCACTATCACCTTAGCCCAAATGGTATACCAAGTGGTAACCAGAGGTGGTATGGTCTCGTATACTTTGTATATACATAGCTGGTAAACCTCGGATACAGTCTAGGGAATAGTTGAGTAGCCTTGGGTACTCTATTAGGCAGGGTAACCTTTCAGGAGAACATTGGTATAAGGTCAAGAGAATTATGGGAATGTTACACGGATCTCTGAGACAACTTCTGTGGTCGACTGGAGGGCTCCCTAAGCGGTTAAAGGCATAAGAGGGCAAAGTTACCCTACCTTGGGAAATTGACCTTTATGCCTATGGATCCCAGTTACCCTACTGTGGAGTCCAAGTTACCCTACCTTCACCGGCAAAGTCATCCTACAAATTAGAGGTCGATTGCCTCACATTCTATGGGCTGTTAGATGTTCTTGGGCGCACACGCATCTGCGCGGTGAGGCCCCACGCCTGTGTAATAGTGGCCTGAACATACTATTGAACTTGGGTGGGTTTAGCTAACACCCCCCTCTGGCCCCAGCATTGGGACGGCGCGTCATAGGCAGACGGCTGCATAGTTGCTCGTTTGCTAGTAAAATGAGGTCATTGGAGCAGCTGCCGTAACACCGTATAAGTCGTCGCCGTCCATCCAACTGAATGTCGTTCGCAGGATATATAAGGGGAGTATGGGTAACCGCCAAAGTGGAGGTCCCCCAGATAGGGTCTCTCGGGCATCTAGGAGTCCATTCTAGCCTACCGGTTGTAGGGTAGTCTTCCTAGTGGTACTCAGGTAGTCTCAGAAGGCCAGGGTGCTTTCGAGACAAATACCTCGGTAACCAGCCCGGACCTTCTCCCCTTGATTTGTAGCATTACTATGGGTTGTTATTGGACTCCAGAGGTATGAGTCTTATCACGGTAGAGTATGTCCCGAGAGGCTGGCTATGGGTAGTGCCCACTTAGCCAACCATCGGTTACATCTCACCGGGGGAACTTGCATGTCAATTTATCACATTGGATAGTCGCGTAGATTAAATGATGGACTGCATAGCTTGTATAGAGGAAACTACCACTGGGCCAGTGAGTCCACCACCTAGCTATTGACTCCAGTTGTTGTCATAACAGTTAGCCACTGGTATGACTTCGATAGGAAGAGTTTTTCCACCTGCGGTTGTATTGGAGATGCATTGCAGAAACTCACATCCCATTGACGGAGTTAAGTGTACCCGAGTTGGTCCGACACTTCCAGCTGGATAATTCCTGATGGAGGGTAGACCTCGGACAAACCCTGTGCAGGACAGGGTGCTCGCACAAGGTCGCAGTACTGGTGAATGTCAAAGGCTAAAATCTGATATCTACTTAAGTTTCAGCATTTTGCATTCTACTTTGATAACCAACTTTCCTCGAGAGAACTTATTGAGTGAAGCTTTCAGCTTAACGATATTAAGTTTAACCGTTTTTATTCTTCGTGAATTATTTACTCTATGTTTATCTTCTACTTTGAGTTTTGGTGCCGTCGCAACCGTAGAGTTCACCTCTCTATAGGGTGCCCCTGTTACATGAGTGCGGAGGAAGAGAAGATAGAAATCATTTGTTATTCTATTATAACAGATGGGAAAAGAAGAGACAGGAGGTGTGGCAAGGATGGTGGGGAGGTTTATTATCGGGAGAAGGTTGGATAGAGATGGATAGGTTTTTCTTTAGTGAGAAAGGGGTAAAGAGGATATTGGAGTTTGCGAATAGGATAGGTTGGTGGAAGTGGGAGTGGGGAAGAGGAAAGAGTAGAAGGGGAGAAGATAGGAAGGGGTGGTTGTTGAGAGAGAGGATAGAGGGGAAAGAAGGGTGGATGAGAGAAAGAACGGAGAGGAGAAGGAGGGAGGTTTTGGAAAGTATGAGGTTGAGGGTTAAGAAAGGGAGAGATAAGAGGAGGTTGGAGGAGAACCAAGAGCAGAGGGTAGAGAGGTTGAAGAGGGAGAAGGAGATGAGGAGTAAGAGAGAGAGAGAGATAGGGAAGGTGGAAATGGAGAGGAGAAAAGAGAGACATAGGGTGGTGGAGAGAGAGAGACGGGAGAGGATTGGTTTGAATGAGGGGAGGGTGGTGAAGAGATATTAAGATGGGAGGAATGTGAGGATGGAGGGGGAAGAGGATGTGGGGGAAGTGGGAAGTGGGAAGTGGGACAGGTGAAGTAGGAAGGGTGTTGGAGAATTTGGGGAGGCGGGAGGTTTTGGTGGAGTTAAAGAATGTGGGATGAGGGAATTTGGAGTTTAAGCCCATTTGGTCTATTGGAAATAGGATGGTGAGACCCATTGCAAGTCTCATTATGCTACGAGAATAGAGGAAATGGGCGTATAACTAGGGAGGGGGATGAAGGTAGTTAAATTGTTTTTGTAACTTGGCAACGCTTTAGAGTAGCAGATAGGCCATGAAATGGAAAAAGTTTTATAAAAAAAAAAGTTTTCGTACGGGGCAGGGTTTATTTTGCGGGTTAACCTAAATTAACTGTTCGGAAACTTTATCCCTATGCCTTGTATGGTCATTCCTGTTACGCATATCCCCTACTAGCGCGCCAAGCCCCAGATCCCAGATGGTAGACTTGGCAGTGGATTGTTGTATCATAACACCCACCGAGCCCCCAAGAGCCTGGATTTCGAGGTCAATCATCTTCCACCCAACCATCCGAGTCCACTCACAACAATCATCAAACACTATGTTCCGACTCTCACGCCAAACGAAAATCCTCTCTCCTGCCCTCATCCATCGACGTATCTGGTTCAGGGGGTTCCACGATGAATTCATCCCCTCCGGCACCGGAAACGATGGCACCGGAAACAATGGCACCAGAAACGATGGTCACGGTGGCCAGTCCAATATTTTGGTAAGTCTCTCTACCTCAATCTGATTATTTAAACTTCAGCTAACAAACTATGGTATAGCGGGACCGAATTAATAGACTCGATGACAAAATTGATGATGGTTCTATCAAGGTACGGATTTCGTTTCCAAATACATAGTGACAATTAACCAAGACGATGATGGCAGGACCACGGCACCTTCAAAGTCGATATAATCAAATCCATCGGCGAACTTAGCAACGAGCTCAGGAAATCAATCAACGATGCAAATACCGAGTTCCACAAGGAGTTCGCTGAGTTTAAGTCTGACCAAAAAGTAATGAAATGGCAACTCCACCTCCTATTCTTCGGAGCTTCGTCGGTAAGTTTCTCATTTAGCTCCTGTATCTGGTTAATCTAATAGGTATAGTTGGTCCTATGGACCTTAAAGGATTACATCCAACTCCGCTTTCCCGCCTTCTTCCTTAGCGAGGAAGGAACTTCCCCCCACGAGCAACCGGAGGCCCCCCAGAAGAAGTTGCAGAAGTGACTCGGAGCCCCCCCCAGCCATGTTTTTCCGGCTGTTTCTGTTTTCTTTTTCCCTTTCTTTTTCCCTTTCTTTTTCCCTTTCTTTTTCCCTTTCTTTTTCCCTTTCTTTTTCCCTTTCTTTTTCCCTTTCTTTTTCCCTTTCTTTTTCCTTTCTTTTTCCTAATGTATATACATGGCTCGTTGATATAAAGGGAATGGAGTTCTAGAGGGTAAACAAAAAAAGAAGTTGCGGTACCGTACTTGTACTTGCCAAAATCAAAAGTCCGTCTTGACCCTTACCGGTTCAGTGATGCAAGGATGATAAATTAGGTTGAATCCACCTCCACCACGGCTTGCCTGAGAATTGCACTTACAAGTCACCGGCATGCAGAACCTGAACACAGGGATTAAAAGTTTTTACGGCAGATTGTCTGTGCGGGTCTGATTGCAAATACTAAATTCAGACTCAAATGTTCAGGTTCTTCATACTGGTAACCCGTACTTCTCATAACCTCTCAGCAGGATGTTACTGGAGACGCTGGTTTATAGGGATATTTAATTTATGAGTGATAAATACCGACGGAATTCCCCCACTGCGACGGCTTCCAGAAGAGACTAATTGCTGGATACTGGGAAAGTTTTGCTCGGTCCCGGACATGTCCATAAAGATCGCGGAAAACATAACCCCCGTCTCCATAGGATGGACAGAAATAGTTTTTTCCGATTTTTTTTCTTTCTTTTTTTAACTGACACCACCCGAGGACATAACGATCAATCCAAATACGGTCAAACCTTGATGCAATGAACATCGCTGTGCTGAATATATTGCTCGTTGAGGTTAATGTATCTTGTTGGTAATGGTTGATATAATGAATGACACCCTGCTCATATGTACTTTACCTGTGCTGGTATATACTCAAGTTACAAGATTTAAGATTGGTAAGGGCAGTAGGGGAAACAGTATTATACCATCTATTTTACATGCTCAGATAATTTCGGGGTCGATTTTTGGCGAGTTTGTGGAATAGCAGTGGTTCGGGGGGCCGCATTTTGGGTACGATTTGGATTATCATGCTTGGTAGTCATCAGCAAAGGAAAGAAAAACATCCCGAAAGCCAGTTTGTGTTGACATCTCTTCATGCATCTGGTGCAGAGCGTACCGTAAGAACTCGAATAGAAGAAACATGTGCTAGGACGTTGTAGTTGCCTCTCCTAGTAAGGCGCGGTGTATATTCCTTTTATTTTGTCTCAACTGAGGGCTGAGTTTGCAGTGTTTTCCCCTCGCGTAGCTGAGAAGGGAAATTCCAACGTCCTAGCACATGTTTCTTCTATTTGAGTTTTTACGGTATCATAGGAGTTGTGGTTGGCCAGAATTTTGAAACATAAAATAGATGAAACAGATAAAAGCATCCTAACTTTTTTTATCTCCTCTGTAAAGTTACATGCCTTATCGGTAATGATATTACGTCCCGTTCCCCCCTCATTATTTTGGGATCTTGGAAATAAAGCTGGGGACTTTAGATCCTGGGAAGTTCGGTACAGCATGCAAAGTGAGTGATCTTCCGGTGAAGGTTTCCTTTTTAGGGCCATGGGGCGAACAAGGTTGTGCTGGGGATGTGTTCCAAATGAGAGACACCTACGGTTAGCGTTGTTGGCACTAAGTCGCCAGAGTTTGTGCCCGGCACGGCACTATGTAGTGCCCAGGCAATACATGTACAAATAAAATGACTTTTTTAACAAGAAAATGCAAAGAAACTATCTCTCAGCCCAATTCATGTTCAATATCCCCCATTTCCCATCCTTCTAAGTTCTCACTGTGCTGAAGAGCTGAAGAAGACCAATATTTACTTCCTCAATAACAGAAACCAACCGAAAACAATTGAATTGTGCCAGGTTGTGCCATCAGCTAATCTCATCATACTCTGGCATTTGTTACTCTTGTGACGAGTCACATTCGAGATTTTGGCCAATCGCTGCCCTTTACTCTATCTCGCGATAGCTTCAAGTCTTTAATTTCAGGCACTTCTACCCTGACTTTGAAGCTGGTTAGTTGATTCAATTCATTGAATCGATCTACTTTTCGAGGCCCCTTGTCACAAATCGTGACTAAGCAAGGCTGATTTCACATGACTAATAGTTATTAGTCATAAGGTATGTTTATGTTTCACACTATGCAGTCAGTTGACTCGTAGGTCTCACATGACTCAGACGTGTGTGTCATCGTTATATTATGATGGGATGATGTTTCTATGACTCACAATTGTGAGACATAATGATGTAATGACTTTCGCGCGTGACTCACATTATGAGTCATGAGTTCCACCCAGGTGACGCGCTTTGCACACTTGATATCTTTTATGTTTAATGATTGTTTTAAGGTATGTTGCGCAATGACTTATAGGAGTCATCTGATGGATTTTGGGTATGACTCATTATGAGTCATAGGACTGCGTGACACAATTTATGAGTCACCAGGGTTAGGGTTGTTGGCGTGAAGAGTCTATATAAGGAGGAGACTCAGTCACAGTAGTTCCCACGAACCATCTCCCCTACACCTCCGGCAATTGAAATCTCAACACTACGAGAAATCATCGTCAAATCCATCCACCCCCCTCTCCTCAGACACGCCACATTGCCTCTGTCTGGGTGAAGCCATCTCCCTTCCCTCTTCCTTTCCCTTCTGATGGTCGGGCCTGGCAAGCCTGTTCCTAGGGGTTGGTTGAGTTCGCCTTCACCCCCTCTTCTCCGGGCTCGCTTAGGCAGCCCCCCACGGTCGGCAACCCCTCACCCGTCAACGGTCGGTCTCTAGTCTCGGTCGATCGATAAAGTA
>Ga0307509_10005030_pt1 | contig 18630 bp, 22 predicted proteins | sample 10_EM_MG_FD_202245 | JGI IMG/M metagenome (GOLD analysis project Ga0307509, IMG submission 202245) | Populus trichocarpa ectomycorrhiza microbial communities from riparian zone in the Pacific Northwest, United States - 10_EM | ecosystem: Host-associated > Plants > Roots > Unclassified | place...
CACCACATTCAACTTCAAAGACAAAGCTGGGTCATCATCATGGTGGAACCACTCGGCGGGTCGTCCTGGGTTGGTGCAGAGATGTAGTAGGAGTGTATCCGTAGCCAACTCACTTCCGACCATCGGCGCTGCTTCGTGTGACTAAGTAGGCGCATTGGAGCACGAGCCGGGTAGACCGTAGTATGTCCTTGTGGCCACAGCGCTCGCCTTGGGGCCTGAGGGTTTGTATATTGGCACTTCGCCGCCCGTTGGGTCTATTGAGTCCGATCATTGGAAGCACACTCTCACCCCACCACGATGACGACGCCTTCAACGGCCGGAGATGTAGGGCGCTCAGGAGGGCCTGCAACAGGTGTGGCTACACACTAGTGCGCATGAGTGATTCTGACTTCTGCGCCGTTCGCGCCGTAGGGATTAAGCTCTCGAATCGCATAGCGACCGCTTGGCGTCGAGGCAAAACCAAGGCCAACCGCCTCCTCAGCAATCCACCCCCAGAAATACGGACCACGCACGAATGTACCACGCATGAAACGACGTCCCCGCCCCCACCCTCATTCCCGTATGACATCGTGGAGATGATCATCGCCCACCTCATCCGCCACCGCAACACTCTCGAAGCGTGTTCGTTGGCCTGCCGCTCCTGGTACACCGTCGCGGCCCCGCACCTCCACCATACCCTCACTCTCATGGGGAACAACCCCGGGGTCGATCGAAGCCGGCTGGAGCCACTATCCAAGCTACTCGAGCTGGGTCTCGTGCCTCTCGTGAGAGAAATCCGAGTAAAGCAAAGGTTCGGCTCGGTTCCTTGGTTTGTACCTCTAGTATTCAACCGCTCCGACTTGGGCTACTTTTCCGCTTTCGCGAACGTTCACACCCTGAATATCGAAAACATGCAAATCTATCGCTTTATGCCAGGCATCGAACGCTATTTCGAACACTTCTCACCAACGCTGAGATCCATCACGTTGTCCGAGTTGTATTGCGCTCCTCGACAGCTCGCACGTTTCCTCTCTCTTTTCTCAAACCTGGACGACGTCGAGATCCGGAACACTCACAGATATATGCCTAATGCGACCGTCCCCGATCCGAAACCCGTCCCATCCTCTCCACCGAAACTACGAGGGCGGTTGACACTCCATCACTCCAGTTGGGCCGAGACATGGACGCACCTGATAACTTTATCCGATGGCCTACGGTTCCGCCACATGGACCTACTCAATGTTGGGAGGTGTGGACCCGTCCTGTTGGAGGTATGTGCCGAGACCCTAGAGACCCTACGAGTCGGTGCAAGGGACGATTCAGTTAGTGAGTAGTTCTACATGAGCCTATCTCTGGATCGGAGCTGACCAGAGTAAATAGGAAGCCTCGATCTATCGCGGCTCAAGGCCCTCCGATCTCTCCAGGTGAAGGCCTGGGCGGCCAACCACAACCAAGCTGGAAGCCGCCCCGTCGTCGTCATGGAGGCCTTCTCGACTATCAAATCCCCTGTCTTCTCCGAGCTTGTGATCGTTATCACGAGCTATGCGCTTTATTTACCCACCGAAGACACGTTGTTCAAGACATTGCGCGAGATGAACGAAGTCAGGCGTTTCAAATTGGTGTTTTTGCTTGAGGCTTCAGATTTCCACCAGGAGCAGGTACATCGGGAGTTGGTGGAAGCTTTAGACTTGATCAGCGCAAACAAGTCCCTCAATTTTCTGACCTCCGAGCCGACCATCCGTATTGAACGACCTCGCAATTATCTATGGGACTTTGTTGACGTTAATTAGATACCTTTCACCACACTCTATGGAACTACCCCAACATTTGCAACTGTAGTACCGGTGTATAGAATAGGCACCCCACAGCACTGCGGGCCAGCAGCTGGGGGAGAAATCTCTAATGGAAGTGGGTGTCCTGGGACACAACCAAACATAGCGCCGCGTACCGTCCCAGCCTCTCTCTAACTCTTCTCGCACGATGAAAGGGAACAGTGGGTGGTAATCGGTTCGGGGCTTGGTGTTACCAAAGGGTCGACTGTTACACAAACCAGGCCGCGCTCCTTGGCTGGGTTTCCGGATATGGAATAAGGACCATGTTGTAACCTTTCCCGTTGGAGGTAGCTGGGCGGAAGGTTGAGTACTGAAGGCGTTCGTCAGGTCCGAGGGACGTCCCCTCAGCCAAACGGTAAGTGAATTCCGGCGCGCGAGAGCCACATAGGTTCACAGACCTGTGCTGTAGTGACTGTCAGACGATCGGATGATTGTCGGGGGAGTCGTTCATCGCAACCGTTGACTCCATGTTGGAGTTGGGGGGGGGTGAGATACCCTCCACGGAACAGCGGGCCTGAGCCTCGCCAGGGGGAGTGCGTCGAATCCTAAGCGGTCCGTTCTCTCGGGGTTGTGTGCTGTCTGGACGGGGAAAGCAGGGAAAGAAAAGATAACATCTCGAAGGCTTGACGTTGTGGTATTCCAAATTGTGACCTAAAAACGTTTCTGCGCGCAGGAATTGGGTTTCGTACGACAGGGCGGGTGTTGGGGGAGCGGCCGGAGGTCAATTCGGGGAACGTTTTGCAACTCGGATCGGTTCTCATTTGATCGGTGCCCTCGGCCCGCTCTTACAAAGAATTACTTACCAGTTCGTATTCGAGGATTTATTCGACAGTCATTGTCTACTGCTAGTGGTGTCGGTCGGGCGTGCAATCCTTCCAGAGAGACCAGTTGTGAAGAGGGATTGGCGACCGATGGCTGAAATCGAAGTCGCACCATCAATGTTTACGTAACATCCCGAGTTTACTCTCCTCCCCCACGATTGTAATGCAGACCATCGAGGAGGCCTTGGGTTTCGTCGTCGGCGAATTATCCGACGAGAACTACGCAGAGTCGCTCGCCTTCTATCGCTTTTGGTCTGAGACAGGAAGAACCTATCTTGAAATCCCCTCCGACCAAATCTTCGACGCAATCTGGAACCGCAGAGGAGCGATGAGTTTAATAGACCCCAACTGTGGTAACATTTTCCACGCGTCTGCTCACTTGATTATTCGTTTCGCGAACGATGCAGAATCATATCATATCCTCGCCCCACAAAGTTCCGGGCTACAAGACCGCCTCTGCGCAAGGACCCTCCGAGAGTTCTCCAGCGATAACCTGCTGATTGCGCGGTACGGCGGCAGAGACGCCGCCAGCTTCTACACAGACGTCAACCTCATCGCACATTGGGCCAACCTCGGACACGTAGAGGAAGCTGCGATCCGCAATCACATCCTGCAATCACTTATCTCCCATCCAAAGCTGTACACCCACCAGGTGTTCGCGCTCATCATCTTGTTCAAACTTGCGGGTGCCACGTTCGAGGCGTACGTTGACCCATCTGTGGTCGGCCGCTGCTTCGAGCATCTCAAGGCCCACTCCGCTGCATATTCTCCAGAGTACGACCAATATGTCACAGGGTACCGGGAACTAAGAATAGCCAGACAGGTGCGCGTGCCGTGCGTATCGAAGGGTGGTCACCGCACTAAGGCGAATTTCAGGGGGCTATTCAAGAAGTAGTTGCGTTACGGGAGTGCGGTTGGGAAGGCCTCCCTCCCCCACCTGTGTTCAAGACTGGGAAGCCTAAACCCACTGGTGCAAACCAGAGAGATCCCGCTGCGACTCCCATTGCCACATCCCTCGGACTTCCTAACAGAGATCCCGAACCTGAGATCTCCCCACCCCCTCCGCTAGAATCTGCTTCCGTCCCAGAGCCAACCACAATGTTCGAACCTTCAGTCACTCCTGTTGCCCACTCTCCATCCATCAGTATCGCCACTCTCTCCGACTTCACGATCGCAGATGTTTCCGATGACGAGCCTCCCGCCGACTCCTCGATTCTTGATTCTTCTGATGACGACCTTCTCACAGACCCTACTGCAATAGTCCCACATGAGACCTTCTACCTCGAAGACGACAGTGTTGAAGTGTTGTGCGGGAATACGCTCTTCCGTGTCCACACCACCATCCTATCCTTCCACTCTCCTGCGCTTCGTCGGATGTTCGCCCGGGCCAGCCTGACTACGGCGGAATCACCAAACGGTTGCCCTCGTATTACGTCCTCAGACACTCCGATGGATTTCACCGCGCTCCTCAAAATGATATACCTCCCAGGGTTCGTCGCTCCGCCTGCGTGTGATCACCAGATTCTCCCGCTGACAACTGTCCACCTACAGACCCCTTGAACGGGACAAAGTTCCAGATTTCTCCACATTCTCATCCCTCCTCCGGATCGCGACGAAGTACGAGATGCCCGCCATCCGATCCCAGCTACTTGAGGTCGTTCGTGATGCCTACCCAGAGACTTTTGGGGGCCTCGGGCCTTCCAAGCCGCTCGGAGAGAGCGTGTTCAGTGGACAGACTCCTCACCCAAACGAGGTCCTCAACCTCTTCGTCCAGCAGAACCTCACGTCCGCATTACCGATGGCGTACTATATGGCGACTCGGAGGGGTCCCAATTCGTTGATGGACAGACATCTACCGCGGAACGCAACACTTTCTCCCGAGACCCTCCAATCCGCGATCACGGGACTCATGGCGCTTCGTGAGATGGAGCTAAAGGAGACCCACGATTTGATCTTTGACTCGAATGGTTCTCACCCCTGTTCCACATCCAACTGTCCATCGCGCACTCCGACCAGCCTGGCAGCATCTGCGGCCTACCACAAGGTTTTTGAGCACGTCGTAGGTCCCCCTCGGTTGGGGACGAAAGCATTGCAGGTTCCTGAGTTCTATGAGGATTGCGGAGGCGAGCTTCAATGCGTTGGTCCGGGTATCTGTGGGAGTTGCGTGGAACGATGGGAGTCTGGGCATGCGGAGCTGAGGAAGAAGGTTTGGGCGATGTTACCAGATGTTTTTGGGTTGAAGGGTTGAATTCGTTCGAGGGCTTGGCGTCGTGACCATCCGTCTGATTTGTCGTAGTGGGGTGCCAGCATCCGAGGTTCACGTTGTTGATGACACCAACGATCTGCCCGTTGACCCCTTCGTTGTCTATCGCAGTACCACCAGAAGCCGAGCCGCGAGTTGGAGCCAGGTCCTACGGAAAACTGGATAAAAATGAACGCTCTTGCGTTATCGATAGATTTAGATCACCCGATCACTTGAAGGCATCTCTCATACCGACCACGATGACGCCCCCAACGACCGGAGACATCGACCGCTCAAGGGGCTCGATGTCCCGGATACCAAGTATGGCTTTCCTACTAGTGTTCTCGAGTAGTTCTGACCACACCTTTCGCACCATAGGGATGAGCCTCCCGACTCGCATGGTTGCTGTTTGGTCAAGGTGTTCTCACTGGTTTGCCGCTCCTGGTACATCGTCGCGGTCCCACACCTCCACCATACCCTCACCCCAGGAGGGAAAGACCTGGTTTCGCTCGTCGCGGCGGGCCCCATCCACCATCAGGTCGCGACCAGCTGAAACCACTGCCTAAACTTCACGAGCTGGGTTTAATCCCTCTCGTGAAAAAAATCCGGGTGGACCAGAGGCCTGGCACAGGCTCTTGGTTCGTGCCGCAGGCATTTAGCCATCCCGATCTACGCTACTTTTCCGCTCTCGCCAACCTTCACACTCTGGATCTCAAGATCATGCAAATCTACCGCTTTATACCAGGCGTTGAACGCTACTTCGGACACTTCTCGCCAACGCTCCGATTCATCGCATTGTCCAACATACTGTACTCCTCGGCAACTGTCGTATTTCCTCTCCCTTTTTCCAAACCTAGGCGACATCATGGTCTGGACCACTCACAAATACCCACCCGACACAACCATCCCCAACACAGAACTTGTTCCGTTCTCCCCACCGAAGCTGCGAGGACGGTTGGTGCTTTGCAACTCTGATTGGGTCGATACCTGGGCACGCCTCACGACGTCATGTGGCGGCCCACGGTTCCATCACATGGGCCTGCGCGAGAGTGCGAGCTGCGCACCCGTCCTGTTTGAGGCATGTGCCGAAACGCTGAAGGCCGTACGATTCGACGCGATAGATTGTACGCTTAGTGAGTAGTTCCGCATGGGTTTATCTACGTATTCGAGCTGATCGTGAACAGGGGACCCTGACCTATCCCCGCTAAAAGTCCTCCGATCCCAACCGTCACATCCCCTGTGTTCTCCGAACTCGTTGTCATTCTCAATGGCCGTGCGGCTTATTTAGCCCACGAAGTCAAATTGTTCAAGATGTTGTGCACGATGAATGGTATCAGACCCTTCAAACTGGTGTTTTTACTCGAGGATTCATGTTATAACCAGGACGAGATACGACGGGAGGTTGAAGGAGCCTTGGACTCGGTGACCACAAAAGGTCTACTTGATTTTCTCGGCTCTCCACCTACCGTCCGTATCGGATGATCTTCCTACCCTGTTTGGGACTGGTTCGATGTTGAATAGACACCTTTCGCGCACACCCTATACCACCACCCCAAGCCTAGTGGGGTTGAGCGCAAGTATAACATTCGCCCCAACTCGGCAGGGAAACTAGTGTCGGCAAAACAAGCGTATGTATTTCGAACGCCCAGTGTGCCGGGGGCTCCTGAGGCCAACAGGAGGGCCCCCTCCTTCAGGCTTCATCGCCAAGCGCTGCAGGAAGTCGTAGAACTGTTTTGGGTTCGAGTACAACCCCCGGGACTCGAGGTCGCGAACTTTGTAATCGGGGATCTCAACCTGGAAGCAGATGATATCACCATCTTGGATTCCGCTCTGGGTGAGGGTGTGCTTCGACTTCATGAGTTCGATCATGTCGGGCTTGACTTCCTGGGGATGGATGCCAAATCAAAGCATCACGTCGGTGAAAGGCCGCTGTTCGTTACCTCATAGAGTTTCAGTCGTGTTTCAGATGCCCACTTCATCCTCTCATTGATGATCGGGACGAGGTCATCCACTTTGCTCGTTCCTGGCATATCGACCTTACCAATTCCGAAAAGGGATTGTTTCGTGGCATCGAAATGCTTGAGGAAGACCATGGTCGTTTCGGCGTTCCTCAGCTGATTGTTCTTTGTGCGCGGATGTAAGCGATGCAACACTTCTGGTGAACGAGGTGAGCAGCCCACCTCGGAAGGATCTGGGAGGATATCAAGATACAGCCGAAGGTCACTCTGTCCTCTGGTCATGTTCTTATGGATCTCCTCGACCGCTAGAGAATATCTTCAGAAACAGCCCACACAGAATTCGTGCGACATACTTGATAAAGGTTTGCCTTCAGAAATGCGTGCCTCTGGCCGCACCGTTTTGTTCCGGCGGCCGGCCAGTACCCATAACACGATCCAGCTCTCTGGGTAGCTGAAGTGTTTGGCAACCGTTGACTTGAATGCACTATATGTTGTCTGCTTGGGGACGTGGAATACCTTGGGGTCAGATAGGGGAGGGGTTTCCTTGTCGAAGACGGCAAGGTCAAACCCTTGGTGGTGGGAAAACATCTCATCAGTGATAACTTTGATGGTCAGGAACAGGTGCTGCTCTTCTTTCTTCTCCTTCTCCTTCGCCTGGGCACGCTCTTCGCTCAAATTTCGTCCTAGGAGGGGTATGAGCCATACACCTATGACTTCCAACCCAACGCCAACTCACCCAGGTGCGGAGGAGTATCTCCCTCGGTGAACGGCACCATGAGCTCATCGATCGCTGCCTTGCGGATGTACACCAGGACGCCGGCGCCCGTGGACCCCCCCATTGTCGTAGGGTGATCCCTCTGCAGTGGTTCTCCACCATATTTCTCCAGAAGCTCTCGGTCCGTCACAGGCGTCACCCGGTCATCATCAAATTTAAGCCACCAGGTGTGCCGATCGGGCTTGATGAGGGCGAAGTTGTGTCCGCCGTGTGGGTTACCGGAGTGTACGAGTACGCCGTAGAGTTTGTACTTCCAGGGTTCGGTCCTGTCGGCCGTCTCATCGAGGAATTCACCGAGGTCGATTTCAAGGGGGAATTCGAAGCTATCATCGTTCTCCGGGGTAAGGTTAGAACCAAGCAAACAACCCACCAAGGAAGCGATATGTACCTTGACCATGGCATCACATTGTACGTCATACTCATAGCACTTCAGTTGCAAATGCAGCACTGGCGGAAGGGACTGGAAGATAACAGCTGCCCGAGCATCCTGCAGTCCAAACGCCCCAGCCTGGTGCCTATGTTCGCCATTCAGTGTCTTTACCGCAACGTAATCCCGAAAAGAGTCGTGTAACGTTTTCATTCCCTTGACCTTCAACCAGATATCTATCGGACAGGTCGAATTGGTCACCTGATTCGGAATCCTTCCTCGGGGCTGTGTCCTCACCGTTAAATTCCTCCACCATAGATATCTCGTAGTCAACGTTGACGCATCTTATGAGACGTTTCATCCTCCCGACGAAGAGTTTTGCAATGGTACCCTCGACACGTGTACCCTGAGATACATATGATTTCTTAATATTGCGGATTCGTCACCAAATGGGGCAAAAGTAGACCGCAGACCTTCATCTTGGACGCGAGCTCGCGTTGCAATACCCCGTTGAATTCTGGGACACTATGCGAGATAAGCGAGTCAACGGACTCCCAATCGAGAGACTTTGTAAGCTCGGTTGTGTCTGGTGGAATTGCGAATGGTCGGTTCGGTGATCCGACTTGTCAAGGTAGAAAACTATGCTAACCAACGGGGTAGTCATTGGTTTGTAGGAGGTAGAACACGCGTTGGAGTGCCAGCGGGATGCTCTTTGTCGGGCATTGATCTTCTGTTGGGATGCTGTAAACGGCCTGGGTAACGGTTCAGAACGCGTCGGGCCAGGAGAGACAGCTCGGTACCTTACGGAAGCAATGGATGTGGAAGAGACACTGCAGTACGGTGTTCATGTAACCCGTAGTGCCGAGATTTTTCAGCCCAACATATCCTGTTTCCTTCTTCGAATTGTGGCTGGGAGAAGCGTTCAGGATCCCAGAATTTACGAGTAATGTGAACCGGCTCACTTAACGCAACCATGCCATAGCGCACCGGTCGGATCCTCCAAGACTCTCACATAGGCAGAAGCCACGGCGGACTCCCCCTCAATCACTGGGCGGTTGTAGCCAGCCTGGGGCTGGGATAATTTGCCCAGTTTATCGAGGCGGGTGAAACCCCAGTCAGGGTCTTTGGGAGTAAAGCGGTGATGTGCGTCTGAGAGGGAGGTCCCTGAGAGTCTGATAGCGGTTTGAGTGGTGAACTACGTACGACCGAAGGTATAGAGGGTAGGCTCATGAGGGTTTGAGATGGCCAATGCGAATTGCGCGCAAGCATGCAAACCCCTAGGGTTGACGTGATCGAGGTAGACAGAGACAGCGCCGGTTGGAGGAGTGTCAGAGTTGCCGAACGGAAAGAGGAGTATCCGCCTGAGTGGGATTCGGGATTACGCGAGAAAGGCGGCAACAGCAGGGAGAACATACCACCTATGGCCGCCGCAATCAAACTCAGGGCTGGTTAGTTTCCTCTCAAGGTTCTTCCAGCCCTGGAGACTCCAATGAAAGGCCTGGAATTCCTGAACGTCGTGGCCCAGATCAGGCATGTGTTTGGCGGCGAATGCATCATCTGGGGGATAGGGGTAGGGTGAGCGATATGCGGGGAGCGTGGTAGGGGCACTGAAGAAGAAACTCGCCGTTGAGAGCGGATACAAGAGGGGTAGCCATGTCTTCGGCGCGATGAGAAGGATGAGGATGGGGCTGGGACTTATATCAATTAGGATGGAACCCAACCTCAAGTCCAGAGGGGGGCGGCTCACACCGATGACGAGTTCTCTCTAAATCCGGAAACTTCCCACAGGTGACTCGGTCGAATTCCAGCAAGGAACCTGTTCCACCCTTGGTCGTTTCGACACCGTATTCACATTGCAGTCACCAAAACGTGACCGAATGAGTGATACCGAGGATTTCAGCCACGCGGCCGAAACGACCCTGCTTGGCGCCCTAGGGTTGCGTACGGACGTGTAAACGTCGTTCCCAGCCGCCTGCTCTCTTTACACTGGCTACCTCCTGCGGCCTTATCCCGAACCCAACCACTTCACGCGAGCTTCAAGCGCCAGAACACCATAGCCCTAAATGCCGCGATTAGCGACCTAATCGTGGCTTCGATCAAACATTACACTGTGAGGCTGGTATTCGTATCGGTCGCCACCCCGACCCTGATCATAGCGAGGGATTATGTGCTTTTTATTGTTCCTGAACTCACTCTGTGAGATCGACGAGGACGGGATGATCAACATTGGAGGATTCATGAGACTGACTAGGTACTGTGTGGACGTGACGCAACGCTGAGGGCCGGAATCAAAGGGGGTGTGTGGTAAGTTTGGGTAATTCTGTGGGGAAGGTGATGCAAGGCTTGGAGAGATAGCAGATATGACCGGACGCCTGGAACTTGTAGCGACCGTGGATGGCAGACTCGATGTCGAGTTGATGCTGAGAGGACACGCTTTGGCTTAGAAATGAAATTACGTCAAGGGCTCGAAAAAGGTGATATCGTGTGGTGGAAACCAGCGATGGGGAAGTTACTGAGTGCCTTCGGTGTATGTACTTGCCGATTCTCCGTACCCATCACCTCTAAGGAATCTTAGGCCGCGGCGAAATTGGACGGTGGCCCAATGTGCACCAAAGCGAAAAATAAACAGAAGGAGGTTCGTTTGTATGGAATCCTTAGGCTGCGAACGCATGGGGGTACGCTGGCGTGGTGCAGCGAACGGTACAGCGCCGGATGGGAGTATAAAGCGCGCGCATCTTGAATTCAAAACCATAGCCTATAGATGTTTGGTCAACCGCGCATTTGCCCCGAATGAGATTGTCTCCCTCGTCATGGGCGTCTCAGGTCTGACCAAGGATGAGATCGACGTGGCCCGTTCTCTCCGCGGGGATAATGCCCAGTCGTTTATCGGCGTGATAGACAGGGTGCGCCTGACGCTCGCTTGTCACTTGAGAACGGATTGACGACGACTTAAAATGTTTTCAAACTTCCAAACGCGGAATCTTGCGTTCACCGGCCAAGAACGTGGTGGACCTGCGAGGCGAACTCAGACCTTGTGGGGTTGAAATCAAGTATCACATTTGCTCCGCCTTGGCACAATCAGCTGGTATTGAAAAGAAAAACACGTTGGTATTTCAAGCACCCGGCGTTACATTCTAGTCCTCCTGGGACCCCCGAGTCTATCAGGAGGCCCCTCTCATTCGTCTGGCTTCGCCACCCGCTTCCTCAGGAACTCGTAGAACCGTTGTGGGGTCGAGTACAACCCCCGGGACTCGAGATCATGAACTTCCTGGTCGGAGATTTGGGTCTGGAAGCAGATGATGTCTCCGTCCTGGATTTCACTCTGGGTGAGGGTGTCATCTAACTTCATGAGTTCGATCATGCCAGGTTTGATTTCCTGGGGAAGGATAGCAGATCAGCGCATCACGTCGGTAAAAGTGCACCGTTCGCTACCTCATAGAGACTCAGTAACGTCCCAGATGCCCACTTCATCCTTTCCTTGATGACTGGGATGAGGTCGCTCATTTTGCTCGCCCTCGGCATATCGATCTTGCCAACTCCGGAGAGGGATTGTGTTGCGGCATCGAAATGCTTGAGGAAGAGCACGACCGTCCCGACGCTGCCCGGTTGACTTGCCTTTGTGCGCGGATGTAAGCAACGCAATATTACTGGGAAACGAGGCGAACAGCCCACCTTCGAAGGATCCGGGAGGATATCGAGATACAACCAAAGATCCTCTCGCACGGCCATTGTGTCACGGATTATCCCGACCGCTAGAGAATATCATCGGAAACAGTCTGCACAGAATTTGCACAACGCACTCAATGAAGCTTGGTTCTCAGGGATGGGCGCGTCCGGTCGCACTGTTCTATTCTGGCGGCGGACCAATACCCGTAACCTGATCTGGCTCTCAGGGTAGCTGAAATGTTGAGCGACTCCTGACTTGAATGCGCTATATGTTGTTTGCTTGGGGACCCGGAATGTCGGGAGGTCGGATAGGGGCGAATATGTCTTGTCAAAGGCGGCGAGGTCAAAGCCTCCGTGGCGAGAGAAGGTCCCGTCGGTGACGATCTTGGCCGTCAGGGACGAGCCTCGCTCCTCTCTGTTTGCCTCTGCCCGGGCACGCTCCTCGCTCAACTTTTGTCCTAGAAAAAGAATGAGTCACATATTGGCCGCCAACCCAACGTTATCTCACCCAAGTGCAGAGGGGTGTCTTTCTCTGTGAACGGCGCCAGGATCTCGTCCATCGCCGTCTCGCGGATGTAAACGAGGACGTTGGCATTTCTGGACCTCTTCATTACCATAGCCTGATCCCTCTGTGTCTTGGGGATGACGCCGCTCGGTGGCTCTCCACCGTAGTTTCCCCCCAGAACCTCCCGTTCTGACGCAGGCGTCACCCGATTGTCATCAAATATGAGCCACCGGGTATCCCGATCTGGTTTGATAAAAGCGTAGTTGTGTCCACCGTGGATCCCACCAGAGTGTACGAACACACTGTGTAGTTGGTACTTCCATGATCCGGTTCTGTCAGCTGTCTCATCGACGAATTCACCAAGATCGATTTCGAAGGGGAACTCAAAGCGATCATTGATCTTCGGGGTGAGGTTAAAACCAAACCAATAACCTGTTGAGGAAGTGATGCGTACCTTGACCATGATGTCATGTTGCACGTCATACTCGTAGCGCTTCAGCTGCAAGTGCAGCACTGGCGGAAGAGACTGGAAGATAACAGCTGCCCGGGCATCCTGCAGTCCAAACTCTCCGGTCTGGTACCCGTGTTCGCCACACAGCATCTTCACGGTGACGTAATCCCGGAAAGAATTGTATAATGTTCTCATCCCCTTGACCTTCAATTGGATATCTATGGGACGGGTCGGATTGGTTGTCTCATTCGGACTATCTTTCCTCGGGGTTGCATTCTCACCGTTAAATTCCTCCACCATAGATATCTCGTAATCAACGTTGACGCATTTGATGAGACTTTTCACCTTTCCGACGAAGAGTTTTGTGATGGTACCCTCAGCGCGTGTACCCTGAGATCCATACAATTTTTTAGGGTCGCCGGTTCGCCATCAAATGGGGTAAAAATGGACCACAGACCTTCATCTTGGACGCGAGCTCGTGTTGCAATACCCCGTTGAATTCTTGGACATCGTGTGGAATAAGCGTGTCAAGGGCCGCCCAACCGAAAGACTTTGTCAGCTCGACTGTGTCTGAAGGAATGGTGAATAGTCAGTTCTGTGACCCGACCCATCAGAATGGAGGGCTGTGCTAACCAACGAAGTGATCAGAGGTCTGTAGGAGGAAGAACACGCGTTGGAGTGCCAACGGAACGCTCTTTGCTGGGTGTTGGCCTTCCGTTGGGATTTTATAAACGGCCTGGAGATGGGTCAGAACAGTTCGCACCAGCAGAGAGGTAACTTAGCACCTTCCGGAAGTAGTGGATGTGGAAGAGAGATTGTAGTACTGCGTTCATGTAGCCCGTAGCGCCCAGGTTTCTCAGCCCGACATAACCGGTTTCCTTCCTCGAATTGTAGCTGGGAGAGGCGTTCAAGACCTTGGAATAGGCGAACAATAGGGACCGGCTTACTTGACGATGCCACACCATAGCGCACCGGTTGGACCCCCCAAGACTCTCACATAGACCGAGACCACTGCGGACTCCCCCTCGATCGTTGGGCGATCGATACCGGGTTGAGGATGGAATAGTTTGCGCAGTTCACTGAAATGGATGAAACCCCAGTCACATTGTTGGGCAGTGAACCGGTGGTGTGTATCTAAGATGGAGGCTCTTGAGAACTTGAGAACGGGTTGAGCGGTTAACTACATACAACAGACGGTATATATTGAGGGATCGTGGGGGTTTGAGATGACCAACGCGAATTGGGCGCATACGTACGAACCCTCTCTAGGGTTGGGGTGCTCGAGATAGACAGAGACGGTGTCGTTTGGAGGGGCGTTGTGATAATTGCCGAACGGAAAGAGGAGTATCCGCCTGAGTGGAATTTAAGATTACGCGATTGAGAAAGGCGACAATGACCAGGGAGACCATACCACTGATGCCCGCCGCAATCAAACTCGGGGCTGATTAGTTTCCTCTCGAGTTTCCTCCAGCCCTGGAGCTTCCAATGAAAGACCTTAAAATCCTTAACGTCGTGACCCAGATTGGGCATGTGTCTGGCGGCGAAAGCATCGTCTGGAGGGTGGAGTATGTGTGAGCAATGTGCAAGGAGCGTGGCGTGAACACTAAAGAAGAGAATCACGGTTGAATACGGGTGGATCGTTGGTTCCCGCGTCGGTGGTGGCCATGGGTTCGGCGTGGGGTATTGACCAAGATACAAGATATGGCGTTGAGTGGTTGGGGGCGTGACGAGATGGCAGAGGACGAGGCTGAGTGGGATCGACACCGCGATAACCAAGGATAATATCGTTGAATAAATGGCTGAAGTTAGAATCAGTTCTTTCAGGAAAAAGGCGAAAGTCACCTTGAAATTATTGCAAAGATATAGACGGGAGCCACTCCCATTGGCTATTGCATGATCGTATTTAATATTTCCCCGCTCTCTTTATCTTGTGGATGTGGTTCAAGAAGCAAAACGTTCCTTTGACGATTAAATCTTCCATTGCCCCCAGTGGCGTATGCGTGGTGTCGGTGGCGGCGCGCTTCCTCCAAATCGGTTCTCAACGATCATGTCCACCCCCATCGCCAGCCAAGGCTCTTCTATATCCTACCATTTGCGCGCAACCGAGGAAATCCTTCAAGGTGTAATTTTTGGTGCAAAGTGCATCCGGAGCGGTGGAGTACTCCGTGTCGGAAGACTGAAATTCGAGCTCACAGGGTCGCGTTGGCCCCAGACAAGGCTGTGGTTAGTCAAACGAACCAGATGGGCGCGCGGATTGCGACTGACCCGTGTTGTATTCTAGTTTGACGTTCTCGAGTGAGGCGCTTTCGAGGTCCTCCAGCTGATTCGGTACTCTTTGAAAACGGAATCATGTACATCAAAGGCTCGACAAAGGTGACGCTGACGTGGTGCAATAGACGGTGCGAGGGTGCAGTGGGCCTGCCCAACCAGCACCTGAGTCGTCTCCTGGAATCGGCAACACCATCGTAACCGCCGCTCTTTTTGGTGATGGCGGCGAAGGTTCTAGTACCGAACGGAAGTATAACATTGGCCCTGCCATAGTATAATCAACCGGCATTAAAAAAACATGTTAGTACTTCAAGCACCCGGTGTTACGTTCTGGTCCCCCCGGGACTCCTGAGTCCAACAGAAGGCTCCTCTCCTGTATCAGACTTCACCGCCCGATGCTGCAGGAAGTTGTAGAACCGTTGTAGGTCCGAATACAATCCCTGAGACTCGAGGTCGCGAGCTTCCTGATCGGAGATCTCAGCCTGGAAGCAGATAATATCTCCGTCCACGACCTCGCTTTGGCTGAAGGTGTACTTCAATTTCATAGGCTCGATCATGCCGGGTTTGATCTCCTGGGAAACAATACCGAATCAGCGCGTTGTATTGGCGAAAGTGCATCGGTCCTTACCTCGTGAAACTTCAGCGACGTCCCGGATGCCCACTTCATCCTCTCATTGATGATCGGGATGAGGTCGCTCACTTTGCTCGCCCTCGGCATGTGGACTTTACCAATGCCAAGGAGGGATTGCGTTGTCGTATCGAAATGCTTGAGGAAGAGCATGAACGTTTCAATGCAACTCAGCCGGATCCCCTTTGTACGTGGACATAATCAACCTGAGATTTCTGGAGAACGAGATGGGAAACGGAAACCAACCTTAGAAGGATCCGGAAGGATATCGAGGTATAACCAAAGGTCACCCCGTCGTTTGGGCAGGTTGTTACGGATCCCCTCAACCGCTAGAAAAAATTGTCAGAGCTCGTCTGGATGGAATCTGCACAACGTACTTAATGAAGGGTCGTCCTCAGTAATGTGCGTGTCCGGTCGCACTGTTTCATTCTGCCGAGTGACTAATACCCATAATCTGATCTGGCTCTTGGGGTAGCTGAAGTGTTGGGCCACTGTTGACTTGAATGCGCTGTATGTCATTTTCTTGGGGACATGAAATGTTGGGAGGGGAGATAGGGGAGAGCTTCTCTTGTCAAAGGCGGCGAGGTCGAAACCTTCGTGGCGAAAAAAAATCTCATCGGTGACAATTTTTGCAGCCAGGAATAGGTGCGGTTCCCCCACACCTCCCTTTCTCCCCTTCGCCCCCATCCCGGCGCTCTCTGCTCTCAACCTTCGTCCTAGACGAAGAATGGTCGATGTATCTCTGATCAACCAAATATCAACTTACTCAAGTGCGGAGGAGTATCTTCCTCGGTGACCGGTGCCATAACCTCGCCTATCGCTGCCTCGCGGATGTACACCAGGACATTGGCATTTGTGTACTTCTTCATCGCCATCGGCCAATCCCTCTGTGTCTGGGGGACGACACCAAGTGGCCCCCCACCGTAGCTCCGCTCCGGAACCTCCCGGTCTGTCGCAGGTGTCACTTGGTCGTCATCGAATTTGAGCCACCGGGTATACAGATCTGATTTGATGAGAGCGTAGTTGTGTCCGCCGTGTGTGTCGCCGGAGTGTACGAGCACGCTGTGAAGTCTGTACCTCCACGGTTCGGTCCTGTCGGCTGCTTCATCGAGGAATTCGTCAAGGTCAACTTCGGAGGGGAATTCGAAGTGGTCGTCGATCTTCGGTGTAAGGTTAGAGCCAGACAGATAACCCATCCGGGAAGTGATGCGTACCCTGACGATGGTATCGCGTTGTGTGTCATACTCGTAGCGCTTCAGCTGCAAACACAGCACCGGCGGAAGAGCCCGGAAGGCAACAGCTGCCCGAGCGTCTTGCAGTCCAAACTCCCCAGTCTGGTACCCATGTTCGCCAGCCAGTGTCTTTACAGCGACGTAATCCCGGAAACAGTCGTATAATGTCTTCATCCCCTTAACCCTCAATCGGATATCTATGAGACGACTCGGATTGGTCAGTTTACTTGGACCCTTCTTCCTGGAGGTCGTGCCCCACCGTTAAATTCCTCAATTCTGGACGACTCGTGATCGATGTTGACACATTTGATGAGCCTTTTCATCTTTCCAACGAAGAGTTTTGCGATGGCACCCTCAGCAGGTGTACCCTGAGATACGCATTGTTCCTTAATACCAGTGGTTCGCTGCCAAAACAACGCAGAACAGACCACGGACCTTCATTTTGGACTCGAGCTCGTGTTGCAATACCCTGTTGAACTCTTGGACATCGCGCGGTATAAGCAAATCAACGGGCCCCCAACCGAAAGATTTTGCCAGCTCGGTCGTGTCTGATGATGGCGAATGGTTGGTTCAGTGGTCCAACTCGTCGTGATGGGAACTTTACTAACCGACTGGTTGATCAGAGGTCTGTAGGAGGTAGAACACTCGTTGAAGCGCCAGAGGGATACTCTTCGTAGGGTGTTGATCTTCCGTTGGTATCTTGTAAACAGACTGGGTAATCATTCAGGGTGGGTCACACCAGGAAAGAGGCGACACTATACCTTACGGAAGTAGTGGACATGGAAGAGACACTGCAACACGGTGTTCATGTAACCTGTGGCACCCAGGTTTTTCAGCCCGATATATCCAGTTGCTCTCTTCGAATCGTAGCTGGGGGGTTGGTTAGATCTTCGAATTGGTGAACGATGGGAACTGGGTTACTCGATGGAGTCATACAACAGCGTACCGGTCGGATCCTCCAAGACTCTCACATAAGCCGAGACCATGGCGGAGTCCCCTTCGATCGTTGGGCGATTGTGGCCGGGTTGGCGTTGGGATAATTTGCGCAGTTCGCTGAAACGGGTGAAACCCCAGTCACGTTCTTTGGCAGTGAACCGGTGATGCGCATCTGAGAGGGATGTCCTTGAGGTTTCAAGAACGACTAGCTCGGCGAAGTACGTACGACTGACAGTATAGATGGTCGGATCATGAGGGTTTGAGATGACTAACGCGAACTGTGTGCAAACATGCTGATCCTCTCGGGTGTTGGGGCCGACATGATCGAGGTAGACAGAGACACTGCCGGTCGGGGGATAGTTAGAGTTACCGGCCGGAAAGAGGAGTATCCGCCTGAGTGGAATTCAGAATTGCGCAATTGAGAAAGGCGGTGGAGAACATACCACCTATGCCCGCCGCAATCAAACTCGGGGCTGGTTAGCTTCCTCTCGAGTTTCTTCCAGCCCTGGAGCTTCCAATGGGAGGTCTTGAACTCCTTAACGTCGTGGCCCAGATCAGGGATGTGTTTTACGGCGAACGCTTCATCTGGGTGGTGAGGGAGTGGTGAGCAAGGAGTGTGGCGGGGACCGGAGAAGGAACTCACGGTCGAGAATGGACACGGGTGGATCGTTTGCTCCCGCGTTGGCGGTGGTCATGCCTTCGGCGCGGAATTTCGACCAAAGTATGGCGCTGGGTTGATGAGGCGTGATGAGAGGGAAGAGACCTGGACGAGGCTGGGACCGATATCAGTGGCGGCGCGCTTCCTTCAGATCAGTTCCCAACGATCATGTCCACCCCCCCCGCCGCCAATGCTCTTCTATATCCCACCATTTACGCGCAACCAAGCAAATCCTTCAAGATGTAATTTCTGGTGCAAAGTGCGTCCGGAGTGGTGGAGTCCTCCGTGTCGGAAGGCTGAAGTTCAAGCTCG
>Ga0307509_10005031_pt1 | contig 18628 bp, 15 predicted proteins | sample 10_EM_MG_FD_202245 | JGI IMG/M metagenome (GOLD analysis project Ga0307509, IMG submission 202245) | Populus trichocarpa ectomycorrhiza microbial communities from riparian zone in the Pacific Northwest, United States - 10_EM | ecosystem: Host-associated > Plants > Roots > Unclassified | place...
TGGTTTTTAATGTATTCGATGTTCCGCTGAAAGTGGCCGCCGCGCGATCAGCCGAAAGTCATAACGCGCTCCCGGGCGTCCAGCGGCGTTCAAGCGCGGCGGGATCATGGCACGTTTGATTCCGGGTCCGCGTGACGCAGGCCAGAATACGTCGAGTTTCGGCTTCTGGCTATTCGTCACATTGGTTGCTTTCACGTTGTTGAGCATCCCCAGCCGCATTCCCGTGCTGGGACTGCTGCGGCCCACGGTGCTCATGGTGCTGGTGCTGATGGTGGTGGTGGCGAAGGATTGGCCGCGCATCAAGCCGAAGCTGCTGGGTTCCCAGAGCCGGATCCTGTTCACGCTGCTGGGCTACATCGTCGTCACGTTGCCGTTCGTGGAGTGGCCGGGCAGCGTGCTCGGCCACAACCTGCAGGTGCTCATCAACTCGATGGGCTTCTATTTCTTCGCGCTCATCTTCGTGGACGACCTGCGGCGGCTGAAGATTTTCCTGGCAGTGTTCTTCGGTTCGCAGACATTTCGCGTTCTGCATCCGCTCATCTTGCACATCACCACCGGGTACTGGGGCGACCGCACTTACCTGGGCGACGATTACGGCTTCCTGCCGCGGTTGTCCGGCGGCCCCGGCGACATCATCAATTCCAACGGACTCGCGTTCATCATCGGCATGATCGCGCCGTTCCTGTATTACTGGGCCATACGGCAGGCTAAATCGCGCATTTTGTTCATCTGGATTCCGCTCGCGGGGGCGCTGATGTACGCGTTGACGCTCACTTTATCGCGCAGCGGCACGGTTGCGCTGCTGATTGAGGCGGGCGCCATCGTTTACATGAGCAAGTATCGATCGGTCGGAATTGCGGTGGGCATACTGGCGATAATGGCTGCGGCGTCCACGATGTCGCCGGAGCAGCTCGAGCGCTACCAGTCGTTGTACCGATCCGACGTGCGCGGCTCGGACACGGCGCACGGGCGCATGGAGGGCATCGAGGTCGACCTGGAAGTGTGGGCGGTGCGGCCTGTGTTCGGCTTCGGCCTGGGCACTTCATTTGAAGCGCGCTTCAACCTCAAGAACGCGCACACCATGTCGCACAACCTCTATACCGAGGTACTGATCGAGATGGGTGTGTTCGGTATTTGCATCCTGCTGGCCTACATGATCGCGTGCGGACTGACGGTGCGTGCGACGATGAAGGCGGTGGCGAACTCGCTCAAGACTGGCCCGCCGCTGGATCCGTTACTTCAATGGCTGCCGCGCGCCATCTTCGTTTGGATGCTGATGTTCCTGATCTTCAGCTTCGCGACGTATGGCGTGTCCACGTACGCGATCTATTTCATGGGCGGACTCGCTGCGGTGACGCAGCGGCTCGTCTACCAGAACCTGGGAATCAGCGAGCCGGAGAAGAAGGGCAGGCGGCGCCGCGCGCCGCAGCCTCCGCCAGCAGTCAACCCTGCCCCGGGCGCCGGCAAAGATAGTTTGGCGAGCCCGGCAGTACCTGCACGTCGTAACCGACGCTCCTGATATGCGCGCCGATCTCGTCGTTGGACGCTTCCACGATGAGCAGCGGCATGTGCTGTCGGATCAGCTTGTCCATGCCGCGCAGCACTGACAACTCGTGGCCTTCCGCGTCAATCTTGATGAGCTTCGGCACCCGCGGCAGCGGCAGGGCATCCACCGGCAGGGTGAGTGCAGAGACGCTTTGCAATGCGTTGGTGGGGGCATCGGCCACGATGCTGGCCTGGTAGAAATTCTTCATACCCGTGTCGGTGATCGGCACCGACATGTGCACGACGGCGCATGTGTCGGAGACCGCCGCATTGATGAGTGTGATGTTGGTGCGGCCAGAGCGGCGGCAGCTTGCAGCGAGGATCTCGAAAGTCGCGGGCACGGGCTCGAAGGCGATCACGCGGCCGGCGGGGCCGACGACTGCTGCCATCCGCAGCGTGTAGTGCCCGACATTCGCGCCAACGTCGATGGCCCAATCGCCGGGCGCGAGCAGCTCGCTCATCAGCGCAAATTCGGGTTCCTCCGAGTTGAAGTCGTTACCCTTCAGCCGGCGTTGCTGCTTGCGCTTGCGCAGCCGGTGCTGCATTTCCTCGGGCAGGCGGGCGGCGAGCCGGCGGACTAACGTGTTAAGGCCCAAAGCAATCTCCTCACGGACAACGCCAGCGGCGCACGATGGCGATCATCGCGACGCACGCTTGCTACGAATGAAACCTAGCACCGCAGCGCGCTCGCCGCCCGACATGGCAAAGACAGCGCATGCGGCCAGATATGTCGATCCGCCGAGTACACCGTGAAGCACCAGATCCGGAAAGCTGTTGGGGCTGTCGACGCGAAGCAAAGCATAGAAGACGGCGGACGCGACGACCAGAGGCGGTACATAGGCCTTCACAGCTCGCGCCACATGCTGCAGCGGCGAGATAGTCAGGTAGTTGCATACCAGGTGGATCTCGTAGATCGACTGAACCACAGTATAGGCCAGTGCCGCGATGGCAATGCCTTCGATTCCCACCGACTTTGCCAGAGGATAGGCGGCAAGCAGGCAGACCACGCCGATGATGGCCGATGACAATGCCGCGGCGCCGTGGCGTCCCGCGCCGATCAGCAGGCGCAGTGAATTCGCCGCCAGCGCCTGCGCGAACAGCGCGCCGCACAGGAAGAAGAACACGACGGCGCCTCGCTGCGCATATTCCGCACCCATCCACAGTGTCAGGAACGGCAGGCCGAGCCACACCATGCCCAGGAACATGCCGAAGGTGACGAACTGCATGACGCGCGTCGCCACGACCCACGTATCGCGCGTTGCCTCCACGCCGCCGCGGCCGATGACGTCGGCGAAGTACGGCTCGAGAGGCAGGCTCATGGTCAACGACAGGCTCTGCGAATACTCCACCAGTCTCGCTGGAAACACGTAGAACACCACGTTCGCCACGCTGGTGGCGTGCGCGAGCACGAACAGCAGACCGCTACGGAAGAAGTTGGACGCACCGATGAGCGAGGCGCTTTTCGCACCGAAGCGGAATAGTTCGATGACGGTGTCACGCGTCGATCGCAGCGTGAAGCGCAGCGAGCGATAGCGCAGCCGCACGATGAGGGAGAAGGCCAACAGCTCCACTAGCACGCCGCCGAGGGCTGCGCAGGCAACCACGAGCAGCTTCTGTTCGTGGTCGGAGTGCAGCAGGTTCCAGATCAGCAAGGCCATGACGAGGCTCAGGCACAGCCGGAACGAGTTCACGATGGCGTGTGCTTGCGACCCCATAAGCATGCAGATGAAGGCCGAGCGCGCGAAGCTGACCGCGAAGTTCAGCGCGAAGATCACCAGCACGAAGCGCAGTTCGCGGGTCGACGTTTCCTGCGAGTTCAGCACCAGCGACGGATCGATGGTCGTCAGGGTCAGCAGCAATCCACCCACGATGCCTGCGCTGATGAAGGTCAGCAGGCCGGCGCTGAACACCTGCTGCAGCATCGTCGGATCCTCCTTGCCGCGCGCGACCGCGATATAGCGTGTCATGGCGGGCCCGACGCCGAGTTCGAGTATGCCCAGATAGCCCACTAGCCCGATCATCAGCTCCCATATGCCGTAGCCCTCCTGGCCGAGGCTGTGCACGTAGGTGGGTGCCATCACGAAGCTGATGATGACGTTTGTGACGAACAGCACGGTCGCGGAGGCGGAATTCCACGCCACTCGGGCGCGGCTCAACGGGGTGGCTCCGGGTGGGCTGAAGGCGGCGTTCGATGCATATTTTTGGCTTGCGTCGGAGGGGGTAGCCCGCGTTTCGACCGCCGAGCAGGGATGATAATGTCAGAGAATTCAGTAAGCTTGAGCGTAAACGTGTAAAGTAGCACTTCATTCCGGGGGCTACCAGTCACACCAAAGGACATTGCTCAAAGCTGTCAACGACGACGACGCTGCCTGAGCCGGCGGCCGACGATGATGCTCGATCCCGGGAGTTGACCCCAACGGCGTGCCGCCGCACCGGACATGGGTCACGGGCTGCGGCAAACGCACCGTGGATAATGCCGCCGGATCGATTACGGACTTTCGTATCAGCGACGTGGGACACATAAGGTTTGCAACAGTGAGCAACGAAAACGCGCGTGCGCGGCTACTTTCGATCGATGCCGTGCGCGGCATCGCTGTGTTGTTGATGATCCTGGATCATGCGCGCGAATTTCTCGCTACGTCCGGTTTTGCGCCGACCGATCCCGACCGCTCCTACCTCGCGCTGTACGTGACGCGCTGGATAACGCATTTCTGCGCACCGGCGTTCGTGCTGCTCGCGGGTGTGTCGCCGCGCATCAGCATTCAACGCGGCACGCGTTCGCTGCGCGAGATGCGCAATTTCCTGCTGCTGCGCGGCGCATGGCTGATACTCATCGAGTGCACGCTAGTGTCGTTGGCGTGGGACATCCGTTTCCGCGAGATCAACCTGCAGGTGATCTGGGCCATCGGCGTGTCGATGCTGGCGTTGGCGCTGTTCGTGCAGTTTCACCCGCGCGTGTCGCTGATCGTCGGGCTGATCGTGCTGTTCAGCCACAACCTGTTGGCTGACGTGCCGACGGCCGGCTGGCCGCATTGGCTTCAAAAGGTCTGGCTGGTGCTGTACGGTCAAGGCGTGCTGTGGCAACCGAGCGCGCATCTGGAGGTGCAGGTCACGTATCCCGTCATCCCGTGGATCGGCGTCATCCTGATCGGCTATGGCGTGTCCGATGCGCTGCTCTCAGGCTTGCAGAAGCGCTCCGTGGCAGTGTTCTTCGCCGGCGTTGCGGCCCTGTTGCTGTTCGTCGTGCTGCGCTATGTCGACGTGTACGGCGAACCCATGCCGTGGCATGTCTTCGACGGGAGCATGCTGCAGACGCTGATGTCGTTCTTCAATCTCACCAAGTATCCACCATCGCTGGATTTCCTGCTGTGCATGCTCGGGCTGGTACTGGTCGCACTGTATTGGGCGACGAGTTTTCCGGAGTGGCTGGCGCGCTTCTGCGTGACGTACGGCGCGGTGCCGTTCTTCGTCTACGTGACGCACCTGTTCATCCTGCAGGGTCTGATGTGGATATGCATCGTGTGGCATCACTTCGGTCTGCCCGGCAGCGACGTGATCTCCATCGAAGTGATGACGGCGGACGAGCGCGGCCGGTTGTGGCTGGTTTACGGCGCCGCCGTGATCGCCATCGCACTTCTCAAAAAACCTTGCGAACGTTTCGCGGTCGTCAAGCGCACCAATCGCTCTCCCTGGCTGTCATTTCTCTGACGCTTTGTGTTTCACTTCGGTAAACCACCGCATATTTGCAATTGCGCGACGTCACAAGTGTCTGAGGCGTGCGACAGTTGGCACGGAGCGAATCGCCGTATTAGCTTGCATTCGCCGGGCACGATCCGAATGCTTAAATTCATGGGGAAATTCAGCAATTGCCTCACCAGCGGTTCAGCCTCGGCAAGTTGGCTAATGCAGATCATGAAGACAGAATCTGCCCCCGTGATGCGGCTCCTGATCCGCCGGGTCGATGACTGATCGCAATGACTGCTGGAGAGGAAATCATCAAATGCTAGTTAGATTTATCGCAGCCCTCGGGTTCGCTTCCGCGGCCCTCACGACGCATTCGGTTCTCGCCGCAACCGCTGCCGCAGGATCGTTCATTGCCGACAGCGGCTTCATCGTCAGCGGCAAATTCGCCGAGGGCGAAGTCATCACCGTCAATGGCAATGGTTTCGGCACTAAGGCCAACGGCGCTCGGGCCGCTTATATCTGGGACTTCGACAAGTCGTCGGACACGAGTGCCGATTCGCGCATCGCAGTCACCGGCAATTGGACCGCCAACGTGCGCTGGGACAGCCAGATCGCACCTGCCAATGCGACCAAGGCGTTGCGTTATGTGCTCGATGCCGGCAGCGACACCGGCACGCCCGCAGGTGTCGGCGGCGCTACCAACAACAAGGCAATCACGATCACGCCGCCAGATCTGTACGTGTGGTCGACGGTGCGCATGAATTTCAACGGTGTCGAAGCGACCACCGCGCGCAAGACGCTCTACTCGTTGTACGGCGCGCTCACCGATGGCCTCGCGAACTGGAACGTGAAGGGCTGGCGCATTTGGTACAACCTTGGCCAGAGCAACGCGAACGATTGGATGCTTGGCTACGCCGACAACCTTCTCGACGGCAATCCGCGCGCGACCTTCGAACGCGCCGGGCAGGGCTATGACCTGGAGTTTTGCTACAACCCGGTGGACACCGTGTTCGGCATGCCCACCAACAAATGGCAGACGCAGGAAGTAGTCCTGCATCAGAGCAGCGCCGCAGGCGTCGCGGATTCGTTCTGGGCGTTCGGCGTGAACGGCAAACTAAAGGGTCGTACCAAGGACGTCAGCCGCACTTCCAGCAGTCCCGGCTACCTCACCGATTTCTATTTCTACCAGGCCGAGCGCACTGGCTGGAAAGTTGCCGACAACAAGTACGTCGCCTACGGATTCGTGTATGTCGACGACTCGTTGGCGCGGGCGGTAATTACCGATCAGGCGACCTGGAACACGGGCACTACGCGGGCCGTTGAAGTACAGATTCCGCTCGCATGGAGCAACTCCCAGGTTCAGATGCGCATGCGTGGCGGGCAGATGACGAGCCTGGCGGGCAAGTATCTGTGGATCGTGACGCCAGGCAATACGCCGATCCGCGTCGGTCAGTTCGGCGGCGGCGACAAGCTGCCGATGTCGCCCGGGCAGGTCACTGCCGACTGATGTGGTCGCACGCTGGCGGCTGCCGGCGTGCTCCTTTCGCTTTCCCTTGGTTCCGGCGTGTGCCGGAGGGAGTCTTCATGGTCAAGGTTTTTCCCCTGGTTGCGTTGGCGCTTGCCTGCGGCCTCGTGCCCGGTTTTGCATCCGCCGGCAATCTCGAATGTGCCAGCTGGCAGACGAATCATCCGCAATGGATCTGGTGCGATGACTTCGAAGTGAACACCGCGCTGGAGGGCGACTACTATTCGGTGGGACGCGACGGCAATTTCGGCGTCGCGAGCGATGGTGCATTTGGCGGCAGCGGCGGACTCAAGGGCACCTACACCGCGGGCGCCGAAGGCGCAGGCGGCGTGATGTTGAGCGTCGGGCGAAATCCGACCAACACCAGCGGCCGCGGCAAAGTGGTCAACAACGTCGACTTCCAGGAGCTGTACTGGCGCTTCTACATGAAGACCGGCAACAACTGGGTCGGCAACGCGATGAAGGTGTCGCGCGCGACGGTATTCGCGAGCCCGCAATGGACGCAGGCTGCGATTGGCCACCTCTGGGAAGACTATGTCGGCGGCACGCGCCTCGGCATGGACCCGGCGACAGGCACCATCGGCGGCACGGTCGTCACGACCAAGTACAACGACTTCGATCACCTGCGCTGGTTGGGCTTGAAAGCTGGCACGACGGAGGTGTACACGCCGGCGACACGCAACGTATGGTTCTGCGTCGAAGTGCGCATGAAGCTCAACACGCCGGGTCAGTCCGACGGCATTTTCGCATTCTGGGTGGACGGCAAGCTGGAGGCACAGACGACCAACCTCAACTGGCGCGGCACGTACGCAGACTACGGCATCAACACCGTCACGCTGGAAAACTGGATCAACGGCGGCGCGCCGCAGGCGCAGTCACGCTACTTCGACAACTTCGTCGTCAGCAAGACACCCATCGGCTGCCAGGCAGCCGGCACGACGCCGAATCCGCCGACGTCACTCAACGTACAGTAGCGTCCTTCTCAGGCAGGGCGCTGGCAGGCGCCGGCGCGATCAGCCCGGCGCTGCTGAATAGCCCGCGCAGCAACCGGTCGATGGCTTTGCGCCCCCTCACATCGACGGTCGCCGCGATGGCGTAAGCCAGCGCTGCCGCGAGCACACACATCACCGCAAGCGAACCTGCCAGTCCCAAGTGCGGCTTGATGACTTCGTAGACCAATCGGCCAATCACGGCATGTATCAGGTACAGCGGATAGGTCAGCGCGCCAAGTTGATATGCGACCTTCGAACTTATGCCGCTGGTGCAGCGAGTCGCGATCAGGAAGAAAATCGCGAAGTAGCTGACGATCACGGCGGGCACGACGAACCCCGAAATCGCATCGGGTGTGATGAACTGTTCGCGCTGCTGCACTGACTCCAGCAGGCATAGCGCGCAGGCGCACAGCACGACAGCGCAACGGCCGACCGACACGCCGCGCGCCAGGATGAGGTAGAACGCGCAGCCGGCGACGAAGAATGGCCCGTACGGCTGCAGTGTCAGGTATTTCACGATCCACGGCAGTTCGAACTGCGTGCCCAGAGCGGCGCACGCCAGCCATGCCCATAGCCAAGCGTCGATAAATTTCATCTGTCGCAACACGAGGAGCAGGAAGATCACCGCGTAGAAGCGTATCTCGATCTCCAAAGTCCAGTACACACCATCAATCATGTGCGCACCAAACAGCACCGGGAGCATGGTCGCGTTGGCAGCCAGCGTGCGTGCATCCAGCGGGGCCACTTCCACCAGCGGCGCGTGATCGCGTAGCGCGAAGGTGAACAGCGCCGTCAACGCCATGCCGGTCCAGAACGAGGGGAACAGGCGTGCGCTGCGCGAGATGACGAAATCCGCGGCCGACCGGCTCAACGAACTCCACAGGATCACGAAACCGCTGATGATGAAGAATAGGTCGACGCCCAGGTAACCGTAGCGGGTTACGACTGAGGCGACCTGGACGAAGGAATTCGCCGGGCTGTCCGGCAGCAGGTAACAGGTCACGTAGTGATACAGCACGACGGCCGCCGCGGCGACGAAGCGCAGCAGGTCGAGATCAGGAACACGCAGGCTTTTCTGTTCGATGCTCATCTTGGCTCGGTCGGGCTCGGGGCCGGGGTGGTCGATACGGGCGATTCTGACCCATTCTCCAATGCGATGCCTTGAATCCATATCTCACCCGCAGCATCCGGGGATGTGCCGGCGGGACGGAACATCACGAGGCCCGCGATGGCCCGCAGGTTCATCGTGCGGCCGTTCGGCAGGGCGGCGACTGCGGCCAGCGGAATTCGGAATTCCTGCCGGGCGCGGGGAGCGAGCGCCAGCGTCGTGTTGAACCGGTCATCGACCTGTTCGTTGTGCGCGGCGTCATGCACCCGCAGCCGCATCCGCAACGGTGCGGTGCCGCGATTCTCGACCAGCAGCACCAGCGTTTCATAGCCGCTCCAATCCGGATACGGCTCGGTGAGCGAAAACCCCGAATATTCCAGCGCCGCCGGCAACGTCAGCCGCAGCGCATGATGATTCTCAATGTCGAGGCCGCGCCGCAGCCGCGACTGCGGCGGCGTGGTCTCGAGGAAATATGCGTCCAAGGGCTGCGTGGGCTGCAGCAAGCTGGGCACCAACGAATTGCGCCGCTGATACGCAGCAAGGCAAGTGGCCAAAGGGACAAGGGCATAAAGCACCGCCAGCATGGAGGCTGCGCACAATGCGATGCGCGCCGATGTTCGAAAAGCGGCGCGTTCGCCGTCAATTGAAAGCAATAGCCAGCCGCACACCGCGACGACGATGCCCGCGGTATCGGACACCAGATCATGTATCGACGGATCCTTGTAGGGAATCAGAAACTGCAGCAGCTCGGTCGACAAGGCGATGCCCAGCGCAATCGCGACGGACAGTGCTATTGCAGTACGCACCTCGTGTGCCGAATGGCCGGCGTCGATGCGCGCGCGCAGCAGCAATATCGTGATGAGCGCGAACATGGGCGCATGCGCGCTGTCTTCAAGCACGCGAAACAGCGCAAGGCGATGCGGCAGGGCGGCCGTGACGGTGATGAGGCCGGCCAGCAAGATCGAGATGACGGTGATGCGCGCGCCGAGCGGTTTTTTCATGGGAGCGAGGCGCGGACCGGCCGATCGACAGCAGCGCTCGCCTGGTGGTAAATGTGAGCCATATCACGCTCCTGGCGGATGTGCGGTTGCTGTTGCTGGGTGGCGCGCCGCGCGCCACGACCCCGCAATCATACCCAGGCCACGCCCAGCGGCCGCAATGCTCGCCAAGGCATTGCCCATGGGGTATGCGCCGCTGAATGTACTGACAGGTTTTCCGACATGTCGGAACGGCTGGCGGACGGCGCATTCGTTTGGCGACGTGGGTCGCGCATTGGTCGCAAAGCAGAGTTTTTTCTGTGGCAAGATATCCTGCATAAGCGCTTGGTCCGGGCGCCCGGCCTCGATAAGAATCAGCGGTTAACCTCCAGACATGCCCACCCACTCCAATCCAGTGAATGCCGGAGGAGCGCAGCCCTACGAAAATCGCTGCGCACGGGCCGACTCCGATGTCGCCCGCGCGGAAGCCTTGGCGGTCTGGGCGGAAGGTGGCATTGCGTCGGCGCTCGGCGCGGAAGCGGATCGCGCGCGCTACGACTGGTTCTATTGCCGCAATCCGCAGGGCGCGGCATGCGTGAATTCGCTAGTGCACGGCGAGCCGAAATTGCCGATGGGATTTCTCGGCATCGGCGCGCGCCGGCTATCGCTTGGCGGCGAGCCCGTGCCGGCTGGAGTGCTCGTGGATTTTGTCATCAGTCCAAAACATCGCTCGGCATTTCCGGCGTTGCTGCTGCAACGCAAAGGACGCGAACAAGCGTTCGCCTCGATGCGTATCGTCTACGGGCTTCCGGATACGAAGGCGGTGGGGGTGTGCAAGCGGCTGGAGAGCCACATCAAGTTCGATCTGCCGCGCTTCGCGCGTGTGGTGCGTAGCCAGATTTATCTGGAGCGCCTGATGCCGCGCTGGGTGGCGGTGCCGCTGGCTGCATTCACCGATTCGCTGGATCGAATCGGCATGCAGGTGCAACTGCTATTCACGTCCGTCGTCGGTGGTTGGGTCGATAAATTCGACGCCAGCTTCGACGGCCTGTGGGCTGCGCTGGACAAACATGACTTGTGCGTGGGCGTCCGTGATCGGGAATTCCTGCAATGGCGCTTCGAACAGCAGCCGGGGCACCGCTACCGAACGTTCGTGGTGAGGCGCAAAGGCAGCAACGCGCTGCTGATGTATTTTGTGTGCGAGATTTCCAAGACAGCGCTGCGCGTCAAGGATTGCCTGCACGTCGCCTCCTACCGCGAGTTGCGTGCCGGCTTGCTGCTGCTGGCGCTGGCGGGCCGCGCGATTGGCGCGAGTTCCGTCGAGATCCAGGTCTCCGCAAACGAATCGTTCGGCCGCGCACTGCGCCGCGCACAATTCCTGCAGCGCTCGCAGCGACCGTTCTTCGCCGTTGTCGGCGAGGCGCTGCGCGAACGCGCCGCGCAGGTGCGCTGGTACATCACGCAAGCCGACGAAGACGTCTGAATCATGTGCGGTATCGCTGGAATATTGAACATGGCGACCGGGCCGGCACCCTTGCAGGATGCGCTCGCCGCCATGATTCAGGCCGTGCATCACCGCGGTCCGGACGGCTACGGCTATTTCCGGGATGAACGCTGCGGCCTGGCGCACGCGCGGCTGAGCATCATCGACATCGGCGGCGGCGACCAGCCCATCTACAACGAAGATCGCTCGGCGTGCGTCGTGTTCAACGGTGAGATCTTCAACTACATCGAACTGCGCGAACAGCTATTGCAGCTCGGCCATCGCTTCGCGACTCAGTCCGACACTGAAGTCATCGTGCACCTGTACGAACAGTACGGTGAGGACTTCGTCACGCGCCTCAACGGCCAGTTCGCCATTGCGCTGTGGGACATGAAGGCACGGCGGCTCGTGCTCGCGCGCGACCGCACCGGCATCCGGCCGCTGTTCTACGCTCGACCCAATGGCCGTCTCGCGTTCGCCTCCGAAGTGAAATCTCTGTTCAAGCTTGCCGACGTTCCGCGCCGTCTGAACCTGCCCGCGGTGGGCGACGTGTTGACGTATTGGTCGACGCTCGCGCCCGACTCGATCTTCGAGGGCGTCGCCGCGCTGCCGCCCGGCCACATGCTGATCGTGGAAGAGGGCAAGGAACGGCTGGTCCAGTACTGGGACTGGGATTTTCCGCAGGAAAGTCCGCGCATCGACCGGCCGCTCGACGACTATGCCGAGGAGTTGCGCGCGCTGCTGATCGACTCGGTGCGCCTGCAACTGCGCGCCGACGTACCGGTGGGTGCGTACTTGAGCGGTGGCCTGGATTCGTCAGCCATCGCGGCTCTGGTCAAGTTGTACAACCGCAAGCCGCTGCGCACGTTCTCCGTCGCCTTCGAGGATCCCGAGTTCGATGAGAGCAGTTTCCAGCAGCAGATGGCCAAGCACTTAGGCACCGAGCACACCAGCGTGCTGTGCCGCACGTCCGACATCGCGCGAGTATTCCCTCGCGTCATCTGGCATACGGAGACGCCGATTCTCAGAACGGCGCCGGCGCCGCTCATGATTCTCTCGCAGCAGGTGCGCGCCGAAGGCTACAAAGTCGTGCTCACCGGCGAAGGCGCCGACGAAGTGTTCGGTGGCTACGACCTATTCAAGGAAGCGAAGGTGCGGCGCTTCTGGGCGCGCTTCCCGCAATCGCAGATGCGCCCGCGCATGCTGGAGCGGCTGTATCCCTATCTGCGCCATTCCCCGGCTGCGAGCCGCGGCATGACCATGCGCTTTTACGGACAGGGTCTGGATCAGGCGGCGCACCCTTGTTTCGCGCACGGCCCGCGCTGGTCGACGACGCGTCGATCGTGGCAATTCTTTTCGGCCGCGGCGCGCTCTGCCATCGGCGAGCGTGATCCGGTGCTGACGGCAATGTCGCGCTTTCCAGCGCGGATCGGCGGATTTCTTCCGATTGGGCGCGACCAGTATGTCGAAGCCAACACGCTGCTCAGCGGCTACCTGCTGTCCTCGCAGAGCGATCGCGTGGCCATGGCGAATTCCATCGAAGGGCGCTTCCCGTTTCTCGATCACCGCGTCATCGAGTTCGCCAGCCGTCTGCCGCCTTCGTTGAAGATTCGCGGCTTGAACGAAAAGTACCTCCTGAAGCGCGCGGTGAAGCATCTGCTGCCGGCGGAAGTGGGTGCGCGCACCAAGCAGCCGTACCGGGCGCCGGACAGCCAGAGTTTCTTCGCAGCGGGCCAGGCCGTCGATTACGTGACCGACCTGCTCAGCGCCGAGCGGCTGCGCGCCGCCGGCTATTTCGATCCTGTCGCGGTGGGCAAGCTGGTCGATAAATGCCGCGCCGGCCGCGTCATCGGTTTCTCCGACAACATGGCGTTCGTCGGCGTGCTGTCCACGATGCTCGTCGACGAGATGTTTATCCGCGGCGCGCAGGCGTCGCCAACCTTCATCGATGCGTCCGGCGCGAGTCGTACCGCGGCTCTCGCTCAGGTGAGTTGATTCATGCTGCTGCATCAATGGTTCGAAAGGCACGCCCGCCAGACTCCCGACAAGGTTGCGTTGATCTGCGAGGAGAGCGTGTACACCTACGGCGAACTCGACCGTCAGGCCACGCGCTTGGCTGCTGCGCTACAGGCGCACTCGATCGAGCGCGGCGATCGGGTCGCGATATTTCTGGAGAACTGCGTGGAGGCCGTGGTGGGCGTGTTTGCGGCGCTGAAAGCGGGCGCGGTATTCATGCCGATCAATGCGCAGACCAAGGCGGACAAACTTACGTACCTGCTCAACGATTCGGGTGCGCGCGCGCTGTTGTCGCACAGCACGTTCACGGAGACGCTGGAGAAGGCAGTTGCGCGTTCGGCCGACATCGCCGTACTGATCATCGTCGATCCCAAGGACACCGCCCCGATTGCCGGTAAGACGCCGGTGCCGTTTTCCGCCGCGCTCGAATCCACGGCCGAGTTGCAAACGCCACCGACCATCGATCAGGATCTGGCAAGCATCATCTACACCTCGGGGTCGACAGGCGAACCCAAGGGCGTGATGGTGACGCACCTGAACATGGTCTCGGCCGCGAGGTCCATCAGCACGTATCTCGGCCTGCGCCACGACGACATCATCCTGAATGTGCTGCCGATCGCGTTCGACTACGGCCTCTACCAGGTATTGATGTCCTCGCGCGTCGGCGCCACGCTCGTGTTGCAGCGCTCGCTGGCGTTCCCGGTGAAAGTGCTGGAAACCATGGTGCGGCGGAACGTCACCGTACTCCCCGGCGTGCCGACGGTATTCTCCATGCTGCTGAATCTGTCGTCGCTCGGCAGCTACGATTTGCGCCACCTGCGCATGGTGACCAACACCGCCGCGGCCCTTTCGGAAGCACAGATCAACGCGATCCGCGCGGCGTTTCCGCAAGCCACGCTGTTCTCGATGTATGGCCTGACCGAGTGCAAGCGCGTCAGCTATCTGCCGCCCGACCAGCTCGACGTGCGTCCTATGAGCGTGGGCCGCGGCATGCCGAACGAGGAGGTTTTTCTCGTCGACGAGAATGGCGCGCGCCTGCCCAACGGCAGCGTCGGCGAACTCGTCGTTCGCGGCAGCAACGTCATGCGCGGCTACTGGCGCAAGCCTGAGCAGACGGCCGAACGTCTCAAGCCCGGCGCGCTGCCCGGCGAGATGTACCTGCATACGGGTGATATTTTCCGCACCGACGCGGAAGGCTATCTGTATTTTGTCGGACGTCGTGATGACATCATCAAGAGCCGCGGCGAGAAGGTCAGCCCGCGCGAAGTCGAGAACGTGCTCCATGGCATCGAAGGTGTACTGGAGGCGGCCGTTATCGGTGTGCCCGACCTGGTGCTGGGCCAGGCGGTCAAGGCGTGGCTGGTGCTCAAGAGCGGCTATTCCTATTCCGAGCGCGACATCATTCGCCACTGCCTGGCGCACTTGGAGAGCTTCATGGCGCCCAAATACGTTGCCTTTACGGACGCGCTGCCGCGCACCGACACGGGCAAGATCAGCAAGCGCGGCCTGACTTGAAGAGAAAATGACGTAGGCCTCGCGCCGCAAACTGGATTCATCGAGGATGAGCAATGCAAGATGTTAAGAAAACCGTGCGCCAGTATATCGCCGATAATTTTTTGATGGGCGAGTCGGGGGCTGCGTTCGGCGACGAACAATCGTTCCTGGACCATCACATTATCGATTCCACTGGCTTCATCGAACTGGTGACCTTCCTGGAGTCGCACTACGGCATCCAGATCAAGGACGAGGAGATGATCCCGGAAAACCTGGATAGCCTCGCCAATATCGACCGCTTCATCGCGGCCAAACAAGCGAAATAGCGGGCGCAGCCATTTAGACTCAAGGCCAGGCAAGTCATGCCAGCGTTTTACGACCAGCTGCGCGGCCCGTTCGCCGAGCGCATCAGTTTTCTTCCGGATAAGCCGGAGGAAACCGTGGACAGCACGCTGCGCGCGCTTTGGTTTGCCGCCGCCAGCGCGCCACGCTCCGCGCAGTTCGCTCTCGAAGGCGAGCTGCCTGAGTTACGGATGGAGAACGTGCAGGTGCTGGAGCGGCTTATCTCGCAGCGCCTGAGTGGCGTGCCGTTGGCGCACCTCACCGGCCGGCAGCGATTCATGGGCATGGAAATGCTGGCCGGGCCAGATGCTCTAGTGCCGCGCAAGGAAACCGAGTTGCTGGCGCAAGCTGCGATCGATCTGACACGAGAAAGCACGTCCAATGGCAAGACGGTGACGACGATCGACGTGTGCACAGGCTCGGGGAACATTGCGCTCTCGATCGCGCAGCATGTGCCCGGTGCCGCCGTGTTTGCCGCGGACCTGAGCGAGAGCGCCGTGGAACTCGCACGACGCAATGCGGAGCATCTCGGCCTGGATCGCGTGCGCTTCAGCGCGGGCGATCTGCTGGAGCCGTTCGACACGCCGGAGTTTCTCGGCGGCGTGAGCATGCTCACCTGCAATCCGCCGTACATAGCGAGCGCCAAGGTTGCGCGCATGTCGGAGGAAATCGCTGCGCATGAACCGCGGCTTGCCTTCGATGGCGGCGCACTCGGCATTGGCATCCTGATGCGCTTGATCCAACAGGCGCCGCGCTTTTTAGTACCGGGTGGCTGGCTGGCCTTTGAAGTGGGATTGGGGCAGGGGCCCGCATTGGTGAAGCGTCTGTCGGGTATGCCCGCGTATGCGGCCGTGACTACATCCACCGACGCAGACGGTGCGATCCGCGTGATCATGGCGCGCTGTTGAGCGCCAGGCACGCTTTGGCAGGCAGATTTCAGAACAGGTAGAGAATGTCATGAGCGGCGCTTCCACGACTCCCTTCAATCGCGACGTGCTCAAGCTCGACGCGGCGGCCGAAATCGAACGCATTGCCGCGAGCCTGCGCGAAGAGACGGCGCGTACGCTGCGCAAGCGCGGACTGGTCGTGGCCATTTCCGGCGGTGTCGACAGCTCGGTATGCCTGGCGCTGGCCGTGCGCGCGGTGAGTTCCGCTAAAGTGTGCGCGCTGATCCTGCCGGAACGCGACTCATCCGGATTCAGCGCGAGCCGCGCAGAAACCCTGGCCGCGCAGTTCGGCGTGCAGCCGTTGACCGTGCATATCGGCACGACGCTCGAAGCCATCGGCTGCTATCGCTGGCGCGACGAAGCCATGCGCCGCGCGCTGCCAGGCTACGACGAAACCTGGCGCAGCAAGATCGCCATCCGCAGCGGCATGCAGGGCCGCATCAGCTATTTTCATCTGATTGCGCAGTCACCCGACGGCGCCATGCATGACGTGCGTCTGCCGCTCGCGGAGTATCTGCAGATCGTCGCCGCGACCAGCTTCAAGCAGCGCACACGCAAGATGCTCGAATACTTCCATGCCGACCGGCTCAACTATGCCGTCATCGGCACGCCCAACCGCCTGGAGTACGACCAGGGCTTTTTCGTGAAGAACGGCGACGGCGCGGCCGATCTAAAACCGATCGCACATCTCTACAAGACGCAGGTCTATGCACTGGCGCACGCGCTCGGATTGCCCAAGGAAATCACCAGCGCGCGACCGACCACCGACACGTACAGCCTCGCGCAGGGCCAGGACGAATTCTATTTCGCGCTGCCATACGAGCAAATGGACTTGGCGCTGTGGGCATTCAATCACGGCGTGCCGGCCGCCGAGCTGGCGCCCGTGCTGGAGATCTCGGCGGAACATGCCGCCGTCGTTTACGACGACATCCAGGCGAAGCGGCGCGCGACGCATTACCTGCATCGCGCGCCCATACTGGTAGATGCCGTGCCGGAAATTCACGGCTGAGGGCGATGCGATGCGGCGCAGAACATTGTTGACGGGCGCGGCGGGACTGGCGGGCGTTGCCGGACTCGCCGCTTTGGGTTGCTCGAAACAACCGGCGAGAATGGGAGCGGCACCGATGACAGCACCAGTCACCGACGCGACGCCGGCGGCGGCACAGATGCAGTTCCGCCAATTCGGCAGGACGGACCTGCGCGTATCGGAAGTCGGCTACGGTGCATGGGCTATTGGCGGCCAGGCGTACGGCAGTGTCCAGCGCCAGGACTCGCTGCGGGCGCTGGCGCGAGCCGAAGAGCTGGGCTGCAATTTTGTCGATACTGCGCTGGTGTACGGCGACTCCGAGGAGGTGCTCGGCGAATTCCTGCAAGGCCGGCGCTCGAAGTGGGTGATCGCGACGAAATTCTCCGGCCAGTCTGCAGGCATGACCGCGACGCTGGAAAACCAGTTGCGGCGGCTGCGCACCGACACCGTCGACTTCTATCAGGTGCATTGGATGCCGCGCGGCAAGGACGCGCACCTGTTCGATGAGCTTGCCAAGCTGAAGAAGGCAGGCAAAGCGCGCTACGTTGGCGTCTCGCTGTACACGGCGGAGGATATCGACGACGTGCTGGCGCGCTCCGACCTGGACGGATTCCAGGTCGCGTTCAATCTCCTGGAGCCCGATCCATTCATGGCGCGCGTCGCCGCCATCCGCACCAGCGGCTTGGGTGTGATCATTCGCTCGGCGCTGCGCGAAGGGTTTCTGGCCGGCAAGTTCAAGCGCGACGCGACGTTCCCGGATCCAAACGACCAGCGGCACCAGTGGAGCGCCGAGCAGATTGCTCAGACGGTCGACCGGGTCGAGCGCTTTCGGTTTCTCGAACAGGAAGCCGGCTCGCTGGTGGTGGCTGCGGCGCGCTATCCACTGTCGTTCGATGCGGTTTCCACGGTGATCCTGGGAACGAAGTCGCTGTCGCAGGCCGAATCGAATTTCGGCGCGGCGCCGGGTGGGCGATTGTCGCCGCAATCGCTGCAACGGATCGGCGAACTGCAGGTCGAGTTGGGCCTGGGGTCGTTCTGGCCACGGCTGCGTCGACGATTCGGACTATGATTCAGTTGCCGGCGCGGGCTGTCTGCATGGCACGCGCGTTGCGGCGTCCGTACGAGCGCGCGATGCTTTCGACGCTGTGATACGAAATCATGGCGAGCGCGAACGAAGCGAGTCCACCGATCGCGACGATCTCATACCACGGCCATCTGCCCCACATGTAGACGAAGATGGGGTAGTGCCACAGGTAGATGCCATAGGACATGCGCCCGACGTAGCTTATCGCGGGCAGCGACAGCACGCGGTACAGCATCGAGCTGCGCGCGGTCACGGCAATATAGATCATCGCCAGCGTCGCGAATTCCACCGCGACCATCCCCACGGTCAGCGCTGCCGTGGATTCCACCTGGAAATGCCATGAGCAGATAGCAATGAGCGCCAATGCCACGAAGGCAAGTAGGTCGGCGCGCTGCGGGCGCAGC
>Ga0307509_10005033_pt1 | contig 18627 bp, 21 predicted proteins | sample 10_EM_MG_FD_202245 | JGI IMG/M metagenome (GOLD analysis project Ga0307509, IMG submission 202245) | Populus trichocarpa ectomycorrhiza microbial communities from riparian zone in the Pacific Northwest, United States - 10_EM | ecosystem: Host-associated > Plants > Roots > Unclassified | place...
GCCCCCCCCCCCCCCCCCCCCCCCCCAACGGCCATAGCCGAGCAAATAAATCAAATGACCAAAGCTTCCACTCCATAAACATGGAGCAAGACTATGTGGCACGAGTACAGTACTACCACCGCCACCACCCCACCACGACGTACCGCGTAACGTGCTTAGCACAAACAGCAGCCTAACCTACAACTTCTAGCAAAACGAACCAAACGCAACCTCAGCCTTTGTCTAGGCAATTCACAAAAAAAAGCGACAAAAGAATCACAACTCCTCACTCGCGACACCTATGCTACGAGACGGAAGAAGAAAGAAAATAAAAGAGATCTGAATTCAAGCGAACCAACGCTTCACCCCAAATATGATAGCAAAGATATTCTACAACCCCCTCCCCTTTGGAACCCATCCTCCCCCACCTCCCCAGTGGTACCACCCAACCGCCGACCGCTTCTCAAATCCCTCCGCCAAATTCGTGACATATGATATGTAATGAGGAAGAAAGAAAGTAACCAGAAGTAACTAGAAGTGGAAAACAAACCAGCCGAAAAAAAGCACATTATGCAAGACTCCCTCCATATTGACCCCCAAGCCCAAGCCCCAGCACCGTACCGTACCACCCGCCCAAGTTTTCTTTATTCCGTTTTGCATTTATGTACCGTTTCGTTAAATCCTAGCTCTATAATTCGCTACAGAAAGTATTCGCCGCGTCCACCTCTACCGACGGGTACGACTCTTTGGTCGTCGGGCACCGCACTGAATATGGTGAAGTTGGGGTTTAGATCTGGTTCTAGTTTCATGATGCTTGCTACATTGCCGCAGCGGTAGCAGTAGTTTGGCGCTGACCATACTGTTACTACGTCTTTGTTTTTGAAGTGGTACTAGACGAGAGTGTTAGCTCGTGGGGGCGGGGGATCAGCTAGGGTGGCTCTTGCCTTGTATCCTTCGTTGACAAGTTGGTGGGCCCTAGCTATTAAGGTGAGGCCATTGACATGGTTAAACTATGAGTGTTAGCTAGTAAGGGGGATCAGGAGTAGTGAGATTTACCTCCGTCGCTACTTTATCTCCAAATAACCATCCAGCGCCTCTAGGTGATACCGCCCAAGTCTCCACCTCTGTTTAGCCAGGATTAGCAAACCTCCCATACCTGGCCCAACCAAACATACCTTCCGGATCGCTCCAAACTAAATCGCAAAAGGCACCCTCGTGAGGAATCTCCTGCGCTCTTGCCACAACCCTGATCTGGTCCAAGGTTCGAATTTCAGGACTCAGGCCCCCGTGCACACAAAGAACGCTACCATCGATAATCGCGGCAAGGGCAAGAAAATCAAACACTTGGCAGCATGATTTCCATACAGACGCATTCCCGTACTTTGTCTGACACTCTTCATAAAACCCGTAAACTTGAGTAATCTGCCGAGACTCATGATTGCCGCGAACTAGAGTTATCCGATCTGGATATCTGGTGGCGAATAGTGATCAGTGGTTGGCGCTTGTCGGAGGAGACCTGGTGTCCGGAATGTATGATTTTGGGGGGAAAGGGGGAGGTGAAACGAACTTGGCTTTCAGGCACATCAACAATGTGAAGGTTTCCAAAGAAAAGTAACCCCTATCGACGAAATCGCCAAGGAAGACATAGTTCACCTTATCCGGGAGGCCTCCGCCGACTTGAAATAACTCCATCAGGTCATAAAATTGACCGTGAATGTCACCGCAAACGGTGACGGGGGTAGATACCGGTTGGATATTTGATTCTGATGGTGCATCAAGACGAAGCCTTAATTCAGTTTTTGCCCTTTATCTCTTTTAAAAAAGTACTTACATGACATTGTCATGGACAGCGAGGCCTCAGAAGGAGGTAAGGGTAAGAATGACAAGAACAAGGGAGGATGAGGATATTACAAACCCTCCATCAAGCATTCCTTCACAAGCTCACAAAGCCTCTTCATATCACCTTCACTCAAGTATTTACATTTCTTGGCCATCTCCAGCCACTCATCCGGACCTCCACCGGTAGTCATTGCAGCCCCTCCTCCTTTCTCGCCAACGCTCATATTCGTAGCAGAAGGTGGTGGCGTAGTATTCGAAGGGGTTCGGTGATGAAAGTTTGTTGGACGCAGAAGCGGAATGTGATGGCGATGGCGATGGCGATGGCGATGACTCTTTAGTGTGGGGAGGGGGGCGTGAGGGTGATGCGGTAGGAGCGGCTGAGAGCAGGAGGGAAGGCGGGAGGAGCTGTTTGAAGGATATGATTGGTAATTAGGGTATCGGTATCGTTATAGAGGAGGGGAAGGCGGAGAGCGATAGGTTCGGATAATGGTGTGGGGTGCCTGGTTGGGTGTTGATGGGAGGAAAGATCTGGGGAGATGAATCTTAGATTAGATCTTGATGCTGACAAGGCAAGGGGAGAAGATCAGAAATCTAATGTGGGAAATGGCTAGGATAAGGACAGCGGAAGGGCCGGAGAATTTCTGAAACTCACACAGCTGGACAAGGATGAAAGAAGTGATGTTTGTGCTAGACTCTGGGGATGATGTATCGCTGGTAACTGTGGTAACGAAATGAGAGGCGAAAGGGGTTTACACAGCACAGCTGAGATCCCAGCTGAGATCGCAGCTGGAAGAGGTTCTGGGAAAGAGCCCCATCATGTCTCTCGCTCCTCCATCCTCCGATATCCATTGATTTTGCTGTGTGATAACTGACGCCCGCCACATATCACCGGTTGCTCATTCCTTAAACAACTAGCTCCCCGAGGTAACCTCCGCTCATTGAGGAAGCGAGGGACTCCCCTCTTTCTCTTGCTTGCTCCTGCGATGATAGGAGAAGAACATTCTGCAATTCCAGAACAAAAGGAAATGTATGGTAAGGCCTCCTGCTCACCATACAGTCCATTTGAATCTCTGTACGGTACTCGGCACTGTGGATCACTGCCTCCAACCGATCCTCTAGCCGAGGCATTTCCGCAACTCTAGCCAGACCTTTTGTAAAAACAATGAAACTCTAACTTAGGGCATGCTAAGCGTGAACCGGTTCCCAACACTAAGGACACATAAACGTGCAATTGCACCCCGCTATCCCGAAGGGCCAAATTCCCAGGGATTTGTCCAGTAGAGCAGGCGATCTTGGACAGCAGTTCAGGTTTTGGTATGATATATACAAAGAAATTTAGAACCCTCAGAGGTTATATTATGCGGCAGCAGGATATCGGGATTATTGAGATCTAGGGTCGCGGTGTGCGACTGTACGTGTAAATGCGGGCATAGGAGATACCAAAAGGCCCCTATAGCTTGCTTTTTAGGTGTAAGAGCAAGCAGAGTATGGTGTCTGTCTTTGGATATTTGTGAATTATATTCTATCACGGCATTAGCAGTAGAAAGTTTTCCATGACAGTTACTATCATACCCATCCAGCATGCGGCACTATTACTATAATTCGGCGACATTTGATAAGTTAGTCCCCGAGAATGGGTAGGCTAACTTTCTCAAGTTATATGATTATGTAAGCATACCATTTAGAATTACGCACACAAAAGCCACCGACAAACCCTCCGCTATAACCAATTTTGTTTTCATCACTACCAGAGCCGGAGAGCGTACGCAGCTCACCATACATATCGCCTCCCCTCATCACCTCCTCTCCCTCCCCCTCTCCCTCTCTTTCATCTACAGTTGGTGCCTCTTTCTCTTCTTTCTCTGCAGTTTCACCTAACTTTACTCCCAGAAATTAAAATGGCATCCGCTTCGCCTACCATTGCAAAAGCGAAGCCCCGTGGGGGTGGGCCCCTCCTTAAGGCCAGCTCTGGTGGCAATCCCGCAACAATTCGTCTCAAAGTTGTTGTTCGCCATCTCCCAAGTTTGATGAGGGAGGACGAATTCAAGAATGCAATGACCGAATACATAAATGAGGAAACTGTAGAATGGGCTGCTTGGATTCAAGGAAAGATACCCGAGGAGTATGCTCCCCTCCCACCCGTTTTCCCTCATGTACCAAACTCACCTTTCCACAACTTAGACGTACGAAAGCGCCCAAAGATTCTCGATGTGTCATCAGGTTCAAGACCCCTCTGCAAATCACTGCCCTTAGCGAGGGGCTGCGTTTGCATGGCCCTTTTACCGATAGCAAGGGGAACACTACAAATCCTCAAATGGAATACTCTCCATTCCAGAAAGCTCCAAAGAAATCGGGACGTACTGATGCCCGTGCCGGCACCATTGAATCCGACCCTGATTTCATGGCATTCTTGACATCATTAAGGGCTACTTCTGCACCTACCCCCACAGCTGATGGAACTGCCATCGATACGTCTGCCAGCATTCATCCCGGCGAAACGGCCGGCGCGTCAGCTACTATACCAGCGAACGATCCACTATCAGTTCCGTTGCCTCCGGTCGAGAAGGTCGATAAACCAAAGACAACTCCACTAATCGAATATCTCCGGACGCATAAGAATGGAAGCTCGGATAAATCTAGTTCGAGCAAAGGAAGCCTTAGAAGTGAAAAGTCAAATAAAGAATCTTCGTCTATAAGACGTGAAAAGCGGAGACTCGAGAAATCTCGCGCCAAGGGCAAGGAGAGGGAGTCTCGTATTGAAGAAAAGGATGAATGGGCCATCAAGCAAGCAGTCCAGGCGATTGATATGGAAGCTACCACCATCTTGAAGCGCGAGAACTCCATCGGAGGCCAGTTGTCTCGACAGAGTACCAATACTACGATCTTATCGCGACAGAATACCGGTATTTCTGGTACCCTATCAAGACAAAATTCAGGTTTAACCGGCAATCTCTCCAGACAAAACTCAGGTCAACCAGGAACGTTGGCGAGGCAAGGGAGCAACCTCGCTGGAAACAGTTCGAGGCCAGAGAAAGGGCAATCCCAGGAAAAGGAAAAGGGCCGCGAACGCCGCAGAGATAGAGGGGGTGTTTCCAGTGTTGCAGCAATTCTTCAACGCGATCTTGGCATCGCTCCCTCCACCAGACGTTCCCGCAACTCTACAAAAACACCTGCCACAATTGAAACACCTAGCAGCACCACCGATGGTACGCCAACAGCCACCGTCACACCTCCAACGCCTGTGAGTCCGGAACCACAATCACCCGCGCGGCCAAGACGGCGTGGTGGGCGTGGCAACGGTGGCCGCCGCCCGGAGCGCGAAGACAGTATTGCTTCTAACTCATCTACAACTACACCTGGGCCCGCATCACCGCCGGTGGCACCAGTGGCTATCCTGAAGAAGTTGCCTTCAAACGCGTCCACGCCTTCGGCGCCGACACCGATCACCGAATCACCACCAGCAGCAGCACCGAGCCTACTCAAAAGAGGAAGCTCTGCTGGATTGACGCCACCGACAGGTCCTGCAGCAAGCATCGCTGGGCCCGATCGGGAGGGCGTGCCTACAGCTCCAAGGTGCAATGGGCGACACCGAAGGGGTGGAGGAGGACCGCCGCGAGGTGGCGCTGTATCAGCCGCAGCACAGGCTGCCATGGCCCTGGCGGGTGTGCCTACGGCGCCAGCGGGTGACTCGCAGCAGAAGGGTCGGAGAAGCGGTGGGGGTAGGGGCGGGGGTGGCTTCAGAGGCAGAGGCCGTGGAGGTGGTGGGCCCCCTAAGAGGGGCGGCGTTGGCGACGCATAAGGTACATAATCTGTCTTTCTGCTCCATTCCCATGGTCAGGACGACAAGGAGATTTGTCTTACCTGACTTGCATGGATCTCTTCTTTAATAAGCTCCTTCTGGTTAAGGGGCAGAACCTTGGTGGATGGGCTGCACAGCGATGCCCATTGTTTCACTGTTAGTTACTTAATGGGCTCTAGCTCAGCTTCCTCTTATCATGTCACATGCAGATAATGATAATTCACAATCATACTTTGTCACTCGTTACTCGTCCACACAATCATCCGTAGTATATCATGCCAGAAAACTACCAAATAAAAAAACATCTCTATACCTTGTATGCTGGGAAAGTAACGCTAAACAGCAATCGGCAGTCCGAAAAACAGGGTTTTCTCATGCAGATGGTTGGTGGAAGTTGTTTGGCACCTTTGCCCAGCAAATAGCCCACTAACGCCTATCAGCCCCCTGCGGTTCCTACGCACCCCATCACATTTTGCCAACGCGCAACGCCATATCTCCCACGTATCTCCGCACCTGCCCAGACTCCTTGCCCGCTTTCTCTCCTGGAAGGCTCTGCTACAGCAAGGTTATCACGGAGGTACGCCCGTTGATAGAGCCACTCCGCTGCCAACTATGCTCGAGCACAATTACCACAGCCAAGGCCAACTTCGGCTCAGGCAACAGTGTGCTAACCGCACATAAAGCATCGCACGCGCATATCCTGAGCTTATAGCTGCTGTACTGGGTTATCATAGGCATTATCGGGGTGCGTTGGCGTTAGGTTGCTGTTGGTTATGAGTAGGTGGTTGGAGGGTTTGATCAATTGTTTGATTGTTTGAGAGTAGGATGTGATAGGGTGTTCTTGCTAAGACCGTTTTTGATCTTGATGACATTCATACAACGGGGTCAAGATTTGGGGCTCGAAATTAGAGGGCAGGGGGGGGAGGGAGGGGAGGCTAACTGTTAGTGGGGTAGATGATGTCTAGAATAGTGAGAGATATCAATACCTAACCCCATTGAAATAGCAACCTATTCTGAATGCCATAGGGGTACCTGTATGCCGGTATCCGAGAACCCAAACAGCACTCTACCAAAGCGCTTATACGCAACCAAATGAGCCTCATCCTCCCTAGTGATATTAGCCCTCTCCCTATCCCCGCAGCGCATCAGTCTTGACCCCACCATCCACCTACACTTTCTCCCCGCAGAAACTGTCCTCCTCTCCCCCCCAAGCGAGCTGTACGAGCATCATGCCATATGCACCCTGCATCCCCCAATAAGCTTAACTCGACCAACCCTCTAAACGCCCCCCCCCTGGGACGGACCCCGGCCCCACCAACGTAACACAGGATCGCACCCCTCCCCCGGTCGATCAGGTACCATACCAACCAAACACCTCGACACAGTCACAAAACAAACCCCTTTTTTATCCTTTCACTTTCGCTTTTCACCCCTCGAATTTCGCATCGTTGCTGCTCCCCCTGAACCCGTATTACGCTGGAACTAAAGTTAGAAGAAGAAGAGATCAGCCGCGGAAAAACTAATTCGTGCTCGTCGGATGTGCCGCGATAACTTATCTCCGGGCGCGCGCACGCGAGGTCAGGTTGGATGCACTGCCCCGGACCCAACGTGTGAGACGTGGGCTTTGTGAAGTTATTGCGCGCGGGAATGAGCGAGCGAGTGAGTCAGGGCTCAGGGGTTTTTTTCGAGAGAGAGAGGGAAGAAGGGAAGGGAGAGTCGGTACCGGTGCGATGTAAAGGCCTCGGAGGGTTTTCTTTTCCTTCTCATTTGTATTCTTTCAGGGGCGGTGGTGACTGGAACTTACGGCCTAATTGTATGAGCACAGTACCGGTACAGGACAGCACAGTATGGTACAATTGTTCATCTATGCGGAGTTATTGCTGGTAGCTCCGACCGGTGCCTGCACTCGTCATTCACTTCGCATCGTCAGAACACACCTTGCTCCAAATTTAATCCGGTGCCCCATCGTCATCGCTCATCCCACCCATCACGCGGAAGAATAATTAATCCGGCTGCCCGATCACTTCACATTGTATCACTCGAAAAGTCACTCTTTTGCACAGCCCCCCTGTTCACAAAGATCTGTGAGTCATGCGCGACGTTGGCAGGGGCAACGCAGAAGGCCAGCGTGTGAGACAGAAGAAGGAAAGGCACGGTATCAATAACAGCTCACCCGTCACGAGGATTGATAGGGCGACCGGCTGACGGCGGGGCTGGAGGAGCCCCAAATGAGCGCGGTCTTTTCTGGAAGGGGGGAAATATCCGTAATATTTTGCGGTCACATCGTACTTTTTAACTAGAGTGCCGGTACTAGTACTTGTACCATACGGTTGGATAATACTTTCATTGAAAAAAAGAAAAGAGGAAAAAAGTTTCATGGATACTTGTAGATAGATAATATTGATAAGTCAGAATAATGAATTCTAGATACCCTAATCGAAAGGCAAAACACCACCCTGAGCAAGTTGGAGAATGGAGAGAATGAAAAAGGAAATAAAATAGAAAAATAACTCCTACTCGTACAAGCCCACCCATACGGTACATAACGAAACCAAATATAGTAAAGTAATACAAAAGAGAAAAATGGAACAAACGAAATTGATATCCTGCAAAGAAAGCCCCATCTAGATTGTCCATCCATCCATCCATCTTAAAAAAAACACCCCCCATGCATCTACCGGGTATGAATGCGATACAAAGTTTAGGAGAAAAAATATAGTACATGATATGAGCCATTTACACCCTGCTATGCGTGTGAGGAAGAAAAAAATAAAATCGAGGGCGGGTGGGTTGAAATGGTGGCGGTTGAGGTGGCGGGGTGGCGGGCACATGCGCGGGGCATGAAGTGAAGCGAGGAAGAGAGCTTGATTGCGTGTTGTGGCGAGAGAGAGAGAGAGAGAGCTGGGTAGCTAGGCGGACGGGAAGTTTGTTGATTATTGGTTTTTCGCTCTCAGAGGGTTTGGCGTGAAGTAAGAAGGTAGAGCAATCGATTGCCAGTACGGTTCGAAGCAATAGTAATTCGACCGCCGTCCTTAACTGTTGACGGTGGTAGCGTTTCACCCCCCTAGAAAGCCCCCGCCAAAAAAAGGCGGGGGCCTACTCATTTCCATATCCATAATATACACTTCCAAACCCAACCCGTTTAACGCGAAATCCACCATCTATCGACAGTGGAAGAACGCGTGTTTGCGGAAGTAGGCCCAGTTCAACTCTCTAGAAATGAGATGCTCTCCTGCGACGAGTTCATGCTGCTGCTAAGGCTTGCCAGAGCCATATCCACGTCCTCGTCCTCGGAAAAGTACATTGGGGCGTTCTCCTGCGACTGACAAGCAACAGGTTGGAGGGAGCCGAACAGCATCGTTTCGTGCCGTTGGAGCGAAGGTATTACACGGGTGCTGCAGTACTTGCGACGTCTTCCTGCGCTGCTGCTGCTGGTGCTGCTCTTGCTTGAGATTGAGCCGCTGCTTGGAGGAGTGAGGATTCCGGCCATGTTGGAGGAATCTGAGTTTGTGATTGATTTGTGAGGCTGGAGGAAGAAGAAGAAGAAGCGAGTGATGGCTTTGTAGGAGTGTTATTGAATGTGGGAGGTTATGGTTCGTGTGCGTGAAGTGTGTGAAGGGGGTAAAGTTTGTTGAGTGTGAAGTGTGGAGTGTCTGAGAGAGCTTTGAAGAATGCGGTCAGAACTTTGGTTTATTGGTAATGGGAAAGGTTGGGGATAGTTGCTATTTGTATGAGTGCAAATGATACGAGAATGGCATTGGCAGCCCGATTGGGGGGCCCAGACTCGGTGACTGCTTGCTGACCCAGAAGTATTTTTTGTTCACCCTATTTTCGCGGTTGGCTATGCTCTGCTTTGTGTGCTGGTTGGGGTAGGGGTGTGTGTGTGTGTGTGTGTGTGTGAAGGGGTGGTTGGCGTCACAACCTATTCTAAAATTTATCAACCCCCGATACGCTGATACTGGGTCTCACACCTGTCTTGCTGCTGGTGATTGGTGCGTCGTACAGGTACAGAATTATGGTACTGCATGCACCGAATGAAATCGAGATCTTGGAATCTTTGGAAACATGATGTGATGATGATGGATTGACAGAGGCAACGAAAGGGCCAGAGACGGATGGATCACGAGTTTGAAGCACAGCCATTTCCCGTGTTCGCCTCCTCCGCTCTCTCTCCCTCTTTTCTCAAGTCTTCCTGGCTAACTTGCTACGGCGTCGACACTTGCGAGACCGGATTCATGATACCGAAATGTCGAGCGTTAAGCTTCGCCCTGAATGAGACTCATCCAAACTGCTCGCCTAACCAAGCCTTGACTCCATAGGAATTAGCATGTTCCCCCACCCCAGAGCTTATTTAATTCACAGAGTATAGTGCCGGTATTAGGACCGCTAGGTTGGAGCATCGTATGGGGAAAATCTGGAGATGGGCTGGATCGAGCTGGGCACTCGGCTGACATTATTGTGATCAGCCCTGACTGTCTATACAGTGCTCTGCCTTGCTCCTTGCTCAACAAGCAGAGCTCATGACACCGGAGCCCATCCCACTTGAGAACTCGACCTATTTATCACCCGCTGCAATCCCCCCGGAGCAAAAATAAGATCTAACCTCCAACCTAACTCACCGGCGCAGTCCGACACTTCTAGCTATGTTACCTAACCAAGCCTACCCCTCCAGTCCCAGGCGAACAAATGATACCGGATTCTCAGCAAATCATGCGTCTCACAGCATGGGGAATCACGTGCGCGCGCGCGTATCACGTTTCGTGAGTCAATAACGCACGCGGGGATTTCACCCGTTGTCCTGGTGTCTACCTATCATACATACACCCTCCCTCTTTTCCAGCTTTCGATTTCTCTAAATAGCCTCCACCCACCCACCCGTCCATTCATTCATCAGTCTGCCAACGTTACCGTATTCCTTTTTGCTGCACTTTTCTTCTTCTTCTCGCACATGCAGCAGGATGTGTTCGACAATATTCAGGCCGCTGATCGATTTTTGGGCTCACTTTGTGGGGCAAAGGCCAAAGCGGGACATCGATGGTGAGGGGTATGGCGGTGGGTGGGGGTATGGGAGTATTGGGAGTGAGGATAGCGGGTATTTTGCCGATGTTTCTGAGGAGGATGAGGATGAGGATGAGGGGGAGGAAGGGAGGGATGCTTGGGGTGGGCTTGATGGGGATAGGGCGAGGTTGGAGGCATGGAGGGGAGGCTACGAGCCTTGTTTAGGGTTTTGCGAGGTATAAAGGTCTGGGGCCCTCCCTGGGCTGGGCTAGGATGGAGTAGTAGGGGGTTAAACCGGCGTTTTGGCGTTTGGGTGCTTTTTTTTTGAATTTTTTGCTCGGGTCTATATTGCTTTTCTGGGATACACTTGGGATACACTTCCTATATACTATCTGTCATACCATTGCACTACTTATAATCTATAATCGACTGCCTGACGAGGTGTCGTATAATGATAATGATAAAAAATCTAATTTGAAACAATGCACGAGACCCGAGGGTGTGAAGAAAAGAGGTTGGTATAGAGCAGGTGGGGCTACTAGAATGTGAGCAGATACACTGATACGAGAGGGATGTTACATATTATACGAATGCCCAGCCTCGTTTACTCGGCCTGAGGTTCCTCCGCTGAGGATATTGTGCTGTTCGTGTTACGGGGGAGCTTCCAGCGATTGGATTTTTGTGCGGACGTTTGTGCATACGGTAGCGCACTCTACCCATATTGTGCATTTAGAGCTGCAAAGGTGGGGAATATGGTGGGGAAGGTCGAACCCTGCTTGTCTTCGGCCGCTTGCTTGATGTGGTGGTGAGAGCGTACTTCTAGTGGGATCAAAGTGAGCATATCGGCGGTGTGAAGGGCGGTCGGAGCGGGTGGGTAGGAGGTTGGATTAGACTTTGGCGGGGACCCTCGGTGGCGGGAACTGCGGTGCCGGACGATAAGGGATTGCGTGATGCCCCATGCAGTACCGGTACCGGTGCTCGTGGGGTGGACCCTGGGCCTTCTTGGGGGTGAGACAAACGTTGGATATCAGCTTGGCTGCTCCCCCTATTCCACTGACGTAAATTAGTAGAATTCTTCTGTCTGTTCTGCGGAGTATTAATATATGGTAGAAATTTATATATACCGTATTCGAACACCCATACAAACTCGCGGCCCCTGCTTTTGGGTGCTCCTTACTGCGGGTGGGTTCAGGCTAGCTTGGGTATCGTAAAAGCTCTTGAAATCCACCACCCCCACCAATCCCACTATCACCAGATTCAGATGCGGAAGCCCCCAAGAAGAAAGAAAACGTTCTCTAGGCAAGAATACTCGTGACCAATGGAGGCAGCCGCTATACTAGATGTGCACGAATAGCGCCGACACCCGTCCAATCTCAAACTATCACTCGCTGGCTCACAAAAGAACCTATGACCAACACTCCCAGAATGAGTTAACAATCCCCTCCAGGGAAAACCCTCAGCAGACACCCTCGCGCCACCGTCGCCGCCCCCAAAAGCCGTTATCGTGACCAAAAGTTTCGCCACCCATAAAGTTACTCGAAGCGCAGCTACCCGACGGTATATCATACCTAAATCTTTACAACTTCCTTCCAGGACCGATGGTCTCCATCCTCCTTTCAGGCATCTCATCCAGTTCGTCCGCCAAGACCACACTACCATGTATGTCGCCTCTGACTGAAAAATTTCTCTCCCTGGCACTTTGGCCTGGATGCAGACATAACAGGCTTTTCCCTTCCACCTCATAATACGGTATACTCCTCCACTTTATGAATAATAGGGTGATTCCGCCTGTTCTCCTTTCTCTTTCTTTCCATTTCTTTTTTCCGACACTTTTTGTTTCTTTCTTCGCACTCCGCCCGAAAGCGAAAAAACTAGGCGTTGAAAAATCGCCCGCTCGTCACCGTCATTCCTCTGGTCCGGAGATCGAAGGTTGCCTGGTTCGGTATTGTTTCTGGTGTTGGCATCTGATATCGCCTTGCCCCTGCGCTGTTCTCCGGATGCGCTGGAGGTCGCCAGCTGTACTTGTGCGAGTGCTCGAGTACTTGGGTGCGGTGTGGCATGCCAAGGATTTGATGTGATGGGTGGCGCAACGCCAAGAGTGCGACGGCGAAGTGGCTGCATTTTGTCTGTGATGGGAATGTTTGACATGCAGTGTCTCTCAGATATGCCTGTTGGGGCGATTTCGCTGATTTGGGAATAATGGTAGAGACGATCACGGCCTATCACTCGGGAAATTTGGGGGATTTCGAGTTGGAGCCATCGTTTGCGTGCTTAGACGGGTGAACGGTTGAGTTTCGCAGGCGGAGTTTGTGGTCGCTGGGGAGTTGAGTGTCCCTCTTTGTTCCAGGGTGGGATTTGGGGGTTGCCCTCCTGGGACTGGACTGGGAGTTCAGTGTCGATTACGAGCAATGGATCTCAGGATTGCCAACTAAGAGGCGGTGGGGAACTTGGGGATAGATTGAAGCTTCTGGGAGCTGTGGAGTCACATGTTTCTTTGTTCATAACTTGTTCCTTAATATTGACTAGTAGTTTTTCCTATGGTGGTGGTGGTTCTTGCGACCTCTTCGATATCCCTTAGCTCAGACTTTCGAACATCGACATCGGTTGCCATTTTATTCGTTTCGAAACTGGCGTTGATGATTTGCTTTCTCTAGTGTATAATCCGTAGCGCTGTATGGGAACTCCATGGGTAGCTTCTGGCACAAGACGCGGACCCTCGAACATATCCTGGAGGACGAGCGAGCCCGATATCTCTCGGGGCCAAGGACCCTCACGTCGGCTACCGAATCTCTGAGAATCCTCGCGTCAAACACTTGAACTCGGAATGGAGGACCAGGGCCAGGTCGTGGCGAATATCCCTCAGTATTTCAAGCATAGATTACGGGGTCCTGGGGGGGCCTGGACAGGCTAACAAAAACAAGGGACCTTCGAAAGGCTCACTGAGTAAACCTGGCGGCATTCTAGTTCATTTTTCCGATTTTTACATCCACACCCTAGTACTAGTACACGTGTTGTGCATGATCAGCAGGATCGTAGGAGGGAGTGAGCAGACGACTAGTATAAATGGGGGATAGCAGGCTCCAACAGACACAAGACAACCTACTGTAGAGTGGATACCAAGCACCATATATCACCAATGATAAAATATTCTGGGCCAGTAATTAGAACTAGTCACTGTACGAATTAGCCTTATAGACATTGGTTGGCACTCCTTGAAGCTCTTCAGAATCTTCAAGATTCATGCATTAGAGAATGATAGACACCAGTGGAACCAATTCGGCAGCCATGTGTCCCTTTCACGGCGCTTATCTATTGATCAACATAAACCCCTGTTTTGCCACTACTCGAGTAGAGGTTTTTCCCATTTTTGCATCCATAAGGGGTGTGACTGGGTAATGTCGCGTCTCTAGAAAAACTAAGCATAGACTATTAGCAATTAAACGGGATTCACTCTAGGCGGCTGGCGGTTACAACCAAATTTGCCATGCGTGGAATTTATGTTACTCGTCCCAGGCAAGGTATATGTGAAAACTCCTGCGATTGTCTGAGAGCCCACACAAACTCAAAACTCGTATTTTCGAATACTTCTTCCCTGTGACGAGTAACATATCCCCTCGGCGAAGTTGTCCTATCATGCTCTTTAGCCCCAGTTCAACTAAATTTATACCGATAGTGGAGCCTTTCTGGACCAACTATTTCTCACAGGCTCCGCTAATTAGGTGGCCTTCCCAGGCCACACAGACACCCTCCTCACTAGGACAGCTGAGCCCAAACATGAAACTTTCGAGTGGTTTACTTGGATGAACTGTGGTTACTGTGCTGATCACTGTTCGTTTCCTCATACGAAACCTACCAATTGGCCTGTCCGGGTGGCCTGGGGGCCATCTAGCTATGGAGTAATCACAGTTTTTCTGGGCTCCGGAGCGGAACTGCCTTCTCGATTAATTTGTTCTAGGTAGTAGATGTGAGCTGACTTTATTCCTTTCTCATTTAGGGGAGATTAAGGGGAAAGCCCCTAGCTTTTCTCTTTTGGTTTTGTTTCTCTCTCCCAACAACCGGCCGGTGTCCCATACATATTCATGGCGGGGAACTAGAGAGGAACTAGGTCAACTCTGTTGATCCTGGTCTCTATAAAAAAGGCTTGATAGCAAGTTGACTGACACCTGTAGGCAAAGGAGGTCACCCGAATTAACTCTTGGTCTGTTGCTAATGGGGAAGGCGGAGAAAGTATGCCTGGGGGCAGTTCTCAGTGCCCAGGATTTCTGGAGCTCACAGCCCTGCGTCGTCCTTCCTAGGAAACCTCACGATGAACGCCAACTTGTAGGGGTGCGCAGGGTTTGCAGGCTCGGCCCGAAGACAGCCAGGGCATTGCATTGAGGGTAATCGTTTTATATAATAAGAATGAGGAGGTTTCGCGCGGAGGACCGATAGTGGTGCAATCGCGCTCTTGTACTCGTAGTGTGGAGGCATTTTTAAAAGAACTACTATTACATAGATTGCCACCCAGGTTCAAGAAAAAGGGTCGGATGTTGGAGGTGGACTATGCAATAGTAGTCTTTTTTAAAAAAACGCTTCGACATTAGACAGCGAGTCTTCGCGATGTCGAAGGGGGTTTAAAAAAAGACTGCTATTGCATACTACTAGAATTCGGTCTTTTTGCTTGGATTTGGGTGGTATGCAGTAGCAGTCTTTTTTACAAACGCTTCGACGTCGCGAGTATTTGCCTGCGTGGCTTTCAGCAAGGTTTGATGGGGATTGGGGAACAACTTACAATTGGTGGGGCGCAAGCGCCACATTCATTGTTCAATAAGTGGGATTGAGGCAAGCGGGGGCTCCTGCTGCAGGGCTCGTTCCTGACCCGAATTTGAGACATCGTGAGACTCCCCCAAAATGCCTCGAGAAAAAAAAAGAGATATAGGATCGACTTCTGGGTGGGAGGGTTGATTCCCCCTATGATAGATCGCTGGGGAATTGAAGTTTGGCTCGAGCAATACCACTGCTGGTGCTGTACTCGAGTACAGTGCGAGAACCTATGGGTGTAACTTGGATCAGAGCTCCACGTAAGGTTGACCCGGATACGGTACCGTACCTTGCCCAATACACGTCAAAGTTGAGTAGAAGAAGGAAAGCCTCCAAGTGGTCACAAATTCCAGGGGGACAAAAGTACGGCTCTTACTGAGCCTTATGTGACTAGAGAAGAGGGGAGGATGGAGGAAAGGAAGGCGAACGTAGGATTTAGCTCATGGTCTTGGAAATGAATACGGAGCAAACAAGTACTGTGGAGGACAACGAACGGTATGATAGGGCTATTCGCCGTACCCTCCCGCACGTTGCCCCCCCTCTTACTATGCTACATATCAAATAGTCTACTAGAGAGATCGTAGCTTCAGCTTCCTCGCTCAATTCTGTTTATGGTATCACTCACATACTCGAGTACTTCGCGCTTACTTGGTAAGTGCTTGATTGTTTGCTACCGTACTGGTTCAGTGAATAGAGACTTTTCTGTGGATGTGGTTAGAAAATCAATGATGTCCGGCTAAGAAATCAAACAACTAAATGTTTGGGTTGTGAAGTCAACACAGCTCTTCTGCAGCCACTGGGGTTTTGGAACTAATGCTTCTTAGTGTCGAGAATGAAAGCTTCTCGGGTTTCAGGAATGACAGAATTCTTTAAAAAAATGAAGTGGTATTGGTGGTATTGGGATAGGTCAAAGTTGCTGAGGTCAAATTTGCTGTATTTGCTCTTGTTTCTACTCGAGTAGAGTGAAATTAAGGTCTGGATGATAGAATGCTTGGCATAATATGCTAAGCTGTGCAAAGGGACTCTGGATGTGTCCACCGCAAAATCTCTAGTTCAGGCTTTTCCCGATCTCGCGTGGCACCGGCGCCTGGAGATCCACTTTAGCGCAGGTTCACCGCCTTCTGCAGACAGGTAGGGCGACTCTGTCTGGTGGCCCAAGGAAAAATATTGACACTATATCATTGATTTTGTGAGGTAAAGTAATCCAAGGCTACAAGCCAATTAATGGACTGTGTATTTGGGGGGTTTGTGTGTTTGGGCGTTGCGCGATCGTATGTGCGTGTGTATTGCATTGTTCTGAGCGCTTGAAGTACCGCATTGCCTGGTCTTATTCGCCTGCCGCTAGCACGTTGAAATAAAGTAGGGGCTGGAGCAAACCGTTCAATATAGTCAGGAAGAGTCTAAGATAAGCCCGGTTTTAGCTATAAAGGGTTAAGCGAAGGCGTTTCGTTGAGAATTTGGGACAGATTACAAAGAAAACCCTTATTTCAACGTGCCAGCGGCGGGCGAAAAAAACCAGGTAATGCGGGGGTCGAACCCCGAGGGGTAAGTTATCAACGGGGGAGGGGATGCAGAGGTATTTCTTAGGAGCCGACTAGACATTTCTGTCGAATCCATACGGCAGATAGCCTATCCCACAACCACTGTACTCGTACTCTGGTACTCGGGGAAGTCGGGCGGGCACCGCGGGTGTCCGAGTTTACACCCGATTCTAAAGGACATGGGTTAGGTTTATCCAGGACAATTTAAATAATTAGGTTTTATGGACATCGCCAGGCTTTTTCTCACATAATATTACACAAAAATAAACCCCTAAACACGTCCACTTGAGTTATAACACTATAATCATCTTAATCTGCTGCACGATAGGTGAGCTATCATATCTAGGTGTCACCCGACTTAACGCACCCCCGAGAGTACGACTTAACAACAGTCATAAGAGGGATGCAATAACATAATATAAATAAAATAAATCGCCAACCTTCTTCGCCTTGGAGTTTCTCGATGATTTGAGGCATCTCCCAGCATGGATTTTTCCCAAGCCCCTTTTCCTCTGGATCTCCTGTGCCCCGATCCCGCCGGGTCCAGCAGTTTTTAATATCCCAACATAAGCGCGAGGCGCACCATATCCCTTTTAGGCTTAAGAGGATAACTGAGCCGAAGAATAGCCACATTATGGGGTATTTGAGTGAGTTTGAACTCCATGCATAGTAAAAGCAGTCTACCTTAGAAATAACGGATGAGCCTAGTCAGGGAAGGAAGGGGGATGAAAAATCCTCACGCACCATACACGCCCTGCATAGTTGGAACTGCTGTGTTCTGACTTCCTGAACTCTGGGTACATGTCGGGGTCGAGTTGTTCTGTGGAACGTTGTCTACCTTTAGATTCAACTCTGGAATTGCCTCTCCGGCTACACCTGGGCCTGGGGAGCTACGTGGTATCGCGTTTTTCGTGTCTTTAATCTATAAGTTAGCAATTGAGGAAGATATTTCTCGCTATGGGCTTACCCGGTAGTCTTTCAATATCCGACACAGGAGACCCGCCCGGGGTCTGCGCAGCGCCCGCGCTGGATGGCTGTATCTGGGTTGGTGAGGGTGACAAAGCATCTCCGCTGGCACCGTGAGGATACGCAGCAGCAAGTGATCCGAAGAAGATGATTGCGAGAATTATGAAGGCAGATGGGCTCATTGTTTGAGATTGTAGGGCGCGCTTTGGAGATATTTTAGAGCTGGATGCTGCGGGCAAAGTAAACTTAATAAGTGGAGAATTCTTCGATGCCATGCTATAGCCTATATCTTGGACTTCACTACGCATTTTTTCGCGATCGTAAAAGGCGCTGAGTAGGGTAAGTACCGGCAGGGACGTGCCTGTGAGGGCGCCTGGTGCTTTAGTAAAAATCGGGGACTTGCTGTGCTCGAGTACAGCTTACCCTTGCCTGCATGGACGCCTGTACGAGTACTCGGGTACAAGGGTGAGTCTGGCGCGGTGCCACGAAATGTCTCATATTCTGGGGGTGCGCCCGACTTCTGCTCCCCTTACAAAAAAAGCAACGAAACGGGTGAAAACCCTAGTTACCGTATACGGTACCGTATTATCTTGAATAAGAGAGAATCGCGCTAAGATGTCATATTAAAGCTAAGACATCTCTTTGCGTGATTTTATCCTATTTCTTCTCTCCAGCCATCTCACTTTACAGAGGGGAGGACCGTGA
>Ga0307509_10005034_pt1 | contig 18624 bp, 20 predicted proteins | sample 10_EM_MG_FD_202245 | JGI IMG/M metagenome (GOLD analysis project Ga0307509, IMG submission 202245) | Populus trichocarpa ectomycorrhiza microbial communities from riparian zone in the Pacific Northwest, United States - 10_EM | ecosystem: Host-associated > Plants > Roots > Unclassified | place...
GTCGACTAGTAAGACCATCGATATAATAGTCGATCAGAATATCGTCGTGGTGTTGCAACCCGGCCGGCTTCCTTCTCAACAACCTCAAAACCTTGCGTGAATACCAGAAGACATCCCGATCGCCTTGTTGAAAATCTCTCATGGTAGAAAGGATGTCTACTTTGGCCAAGTCATCCAGCTCACCGTCATGAAACTGCTCAACCAACGCATCCTTCAATTTTTCCTCATCCCAAAAAACATCATCATCCAGAGCGTTTATAAAGTTAGCGGCGACAGACTGCGGCAAACATGAAACATGTATTTGGGCGACACGCCTTCTCCTCGACTCCAGCGTACTTCCGTTGTAGTCCTTCCCAAGCATAGCATACCATGAATTAACCCAGCGCAGAAAGTCCTTGATCCTAGTACCACCTTCACCCGTAAACGTCAACCTCATTCCCGGCAGCAAACTCATAACTACCACAGAGCGGGGTGTATCGTCCTTTTCGTCACTTGAAGGAATTGATAACGGCGATCCGGCGTACTTCAGAGGGTTTAGAGGGTCGTGCTCACGCTTAGTTGGTGAAGAGTAGATGTCGTAATTCTCTTCTGGATCGAGTAAGGCCTCTGTCGCAATTGAGAACCACTTGCCGTTCCGCTTGTAGTATAATGTGTTGAGCTCGTCTTCTCCTACTGATGACCTTTCGTCTGCCTCACGTGAGTCCGGGCGTACTGGGTCAGCGATCACAGACCCCTCTTCAATTGCCTCCTCTATCTTGACGGCAGGTACGCACAAATCAAATGGCTAGTGCCAGATGCCTTGCGCAATAAACAGGTTCCCTTTTCACCTTTTCGCACAACGAATTTCCTTTAATGCGGGAGCGGGTAGGCAGGTTCAACGAGTTAAACACCAATCCGTTTCAGAGCACCACTTGTTGGGCTGATTTCACAGGACACGTTTAGTTTGGATGGTGTGTCGCGCGTGCCGAAATCACCCTCCCGTGCGTATGTGTGACCTATTGATATACCGGAAGACAAACAGGTGGAAAGTTGACCAGACGATGAATTGCCTAAAGGCCTTGACAAGGGTGAAGTAGGGAGCTATGCGCTTGAACGAATTGAGAAGGAGAGAAAAGGTTGTTGATTGGCTTGCTTTCCTCGGTGTGGTTTCAATATATTTATTTATAACTAATAAGCTAATGGAGCGACTACCTATCCGGGCTTGCACAACCATACAGCAGTACGTTCCAAGGAGTACGCCAGTCCCAACCCCGCCTAGCCCGCAGTACATCTGAAAAGTACCACCCGCGCGATTCGTAGACCGAAGTCTGAGTATCCGGCCAGCACACGGGAATCACAAAATAAACCACCCAACTAGGGTACGAACAAAGTAAATCCACCTCCCATAGCCATCCATCAAACACTACCGTAAGCAAGGTCATAGCCACAACCAAGCCCACCCCCGGCAAACCGGTCCCGCAAACACGACAAAAGAAATCCAACACAATCTCAATGGCGCCCACCACGCCCTTTCCGACGCCGACCACGGCCGACGGTAACGAAACCAGGATCACGAGCATGACGATCGGATCCATCCCCCCGAGCAGCCGATGCCACCCGAGAACCGTTATGACCAGCGGGAACCGGAGGAGGCGACGAGGAAACAACCTCAATCACCCGAGCCTTCCGAGAAGCCACGCCAGCCTCATCGTCCACCCAACGCACACGACGCGGGTGACGTCTGGCAACAGTCCCATCAGCCGATGGCGACCGTTCAACCTGTACCACCACCGGTAACACTGGCTCAGCCACATCGGGCTCAGGCTCCTGCGCTATGACAGCGGAAGCCACAGTAGTCACCGTCAACGCCTCCACATGCGCCCTGAGGGACGCCACCGTAAGCGCAGCAGGCTCAGCCACCGGGGCGAGCACCGCCACTCCATCAGCCACCCCCTCACGAAGAGGAGAAGAGGCTTCAGCACCGTCACCCTCACGAGAGAGGGGAGCGACCGAACGAAGAGCATCGAGCTCAAGGCGGAGGGACTCACTCTCCAGAGTCGACAAATGTAGCCGACGGGAGAGGACGGAAATGTGATGGCGGAGGCGGGAAACCACAGCTTCGAGAGCCAAAGTTTTCTCGACCGTCCGACCAAGAGCCAGACCCGACCTTGCGACCGCGGCGGCAGAAAAGGTTGAGGAACCTCGCTTAACCATGACGATCAACTTGACCGACAGAAGACCGACCGTGTAACTACCGACCGATGGGAAGAAAACCACCGACCTTTCGACCTAAGCGATGGGAGGAAACCGCCAGCACTCAACCAAAGGAAGGAAGAAGCAGGAGCGAAATCGTCACCAAAGGAAGGAAAAAACAGAGGGCAAGCCGACCGAAGGAAGAAGAAAGCAAAGGGGAAAGATGAGGAACCTCAGGATTCCAAACGATCGTAATCGAAAGGAAAGAATTAAAATCAAGCAGAGCCCAACGGAGTACTTGAAGTTAAAGACTTGAAGCTATCGCGAGAACGGGGACGATAAGAATCAAGGAACGCAACTCGCTGAAAACCAGAATGTGACGGATCACAAGGAGGTTACGTGGCCAATTTTCCAAAAATGAGGAAAATCGGTGTGGTTGTTCGCTGTTAGTCTAGTCTACATGAGAGGCGGCTTATGTGCTAAAGTGTGTGCGCCAAGCTAACTACTAAACAGAGTTTTTCCGTGGGCCCGATCGAGCGACATGACTGCTCTCACTACCCTATCAAACACCACAGGGCACACCGGTATTGGTAACGCAGGTATTGGAGACAGTTCCGGGATTTCCGCTTGTGGGATACCAGAGTTGCCGGTTATGCTTAAACTTTCCCTCAAACGATCGTCCCCCAGACCTCGGCAATCACGTCGGGATTGTCCGGGAACTGATAATAGCTTAAGATTGCAGGACTCGGTGAGAGAAGTGCCAGTCTCTCCCCCAGATGCCCGTGTTTACTCTGCAGAGAAAAGGCAACTTTTCATATGCAGCTCTCACTCCGGCGCCCAAGCACTGGATTACACAAACTCTATGAACACTTTGGAGATAACAACCGGTCAACTGCTGTATTCTCTGCTGCGGACTGGCTAAGGTCAACTCTTTGAATATCAAGCAAATGAAAATTGATCAAGAAAATTAAAAACAACCTCTCAAAGTCTCAGTGACTCAAGTACGAAAGTCCTTTAAAGGCAGATAAAAAAGGTCAATAATATTAGGAACTGTGACAACTGCGACTTTTTACGCGATGCCATATCCCTCGCCCGTGTAGGCCTCTCCGCTTTCCAATAAGAACTATATAAACATCAAGCTTAGGATAATCCATAATCTTTTTTTCACAATATATAATACTCTGAGTACCGGTATCCCTTGATATTATAATCGTATTCCAACCTATACACAAGCCCCGGGGAGTCTGTTTTCATACACGACAGGGATTGCTTCGCGGGTTAACCTAAATCAACTATGCGAAAACATACTGCCGGGTACTTGTACTACAGTACCGTAGTAGATATAGTTGACCGGACCTTTAAACATGCTAAAACAATTATAGAATATAGTTCTGACTGTGTACTAGCGTGCCAGATTATTTGTCCAACTTAAGATTCCTAAAATAAGGTATGGATAACCGAAAAGGGCCTGCCAAGCATGCTCGTAGGGAAAAACATCCTATATTAGACTTACACCATGGCTCCTTATAGCGAGGGAGTAATGATTGAATTGTGTTCTGCATTTCATCACGTTGGGACTTTTCAATTGCACCCAAGAGGAACCGTTTAAGATAGGAGATGTTGCGGAAGGAGGTGAATAGGTCATGCTGATGGGCACGCACTCGAGCACCAACCTTATTGGTATCAGGTGTGATCACAGGCCCCCGCGATTCGTGACCTCTTTCCGTCCACAAGCCCCAATGAAATACCCCGCAGCGCGATTCCGGACGGAAGCAGAGATCAGGGGTTTCAAGCAGCCATTGCTCATACTCTTTGTGCCTGCTGCTATTCGGGACAGAAGGGGGATTGATTCCCCAGAGGCTCAGAAAACATATATCTTACATGATTTTTTACCTCATCTAATATGCTAACTTATTCAACTTTTCAAGTTTCCGCAAAACAGTATTCTCCTACCATCCGCTTACATGACTACCTCCTCCACTCAAACTTCCAAGGTAAAATCAGACCAGTACGAGATATGAGTAGCAACACTAAACTCGTCCGAAATATGGCTATTCCATAAACCGAACCCCAGCAAGCCAAGCAAGAACAAATAAAATAACACAACCAGTAAACCCAATTGTAAGTTGTGTGATGTTGCCCGAACATCTATCCATGTTACAATCGAGTGATCCGGATTTTCATGTCATAACCCAGCAGTTGCATACAGAAACCGTACCCCAAAATAGTTGAAGGGTTTTGAAAATAAAAAAATAAAAAATCGACTGATTCACGGTTGTTTCCGTTTGTTGGATATCCGGCACTTATCTTACACGTGTTGTATGCGACGTTACACTCGATCCCTCAGCACATTGCCCCCCGCCGCACAAGCCATCCAGTCCAACAGAGCCTGTCATAAAACCAGACTCCCCAGCGTTTCGTAAGGCGAAAATATGCTGATATCGGTTCCAAAACGTTATACACACGAGCACCGCGGCATGATTTACTCGTACCCGCCGGAACTCCGCGCACTCGCGTGGAATCACAGTAAAACATCCAAACCGCGTGGTGAGTGTCTGGAATCTCTGTGTGAAATGACGGTTTGTGCGCCCTGGACAATGGCCAAGCCGGAGCCCTATTCACCATATCACCTCCACATACCAGCAGAAATCGAAATAGGGGGGAGAGTTGAAGGGCATCATTCAATATCCACCTAGAAGCGAAGACTAAACAACTACCTGCATAATTGCAACCGGTAGATCCGGGACAGTGGGGCCTTGGGAAACTTACTTGCGTTAGCTCCTGAACCGTATCGTCCCTTGAAATATATTTAGGACGGTCAATTGCCAATACCCCGGGCGGCCATCTTTAAACAATCCACAAGTTCACATATGCTTTCCAGATACTCTATCTTATCAGCTACCGGTAAGGTCTACCGGTAGCTCAGCAACACCCAGTGACAGATATTGTTCCGCAGACGCCCGTTATTATCTTGTGAAAAGCCTGTATGGTGCCACCAGTCTCATTGGTTTCCAAAGTCCGACGCTTGGTCCAAGATACATATGCCAATGGATGTATCTCCAAGAATGCATTCTCAGTCCTATCGTAAGGAATGACAAGCTTTGCGAAAGACCAAAAAGTCAAGCCAAAGATGTGACCTAGATCCTCAATGTCCCACACCCTAGCCGATAGATTAGCGCAGATTTTATTCAGAGAGATCCATGAATAATTAGCTCTCCTGCTCGGCGAATATGTCCGGGCCACTTGCCCCAGGCTCTACAGGGCCTAGCTTGATGCCCATCAGTTAGTCCAGGCACATAAGGGTGATGGTTTCTAGTGCATGCCAGGGCTCCCCATCTTGAACCACATTATAACTGCAGGTTTACGCAGGATCGATTGATAGAAGCCCAACCTTTGCGAGCCATGAATGCTGGATAATTGCGAAGGGATAGAACTATACAACTATCAGTCTATCGGTGCTGAGAGCAGAAGCGAATGCTAACGTACTTCATCCAGACTCACGTGTGGGCAGCCAAGTACGGTAAATGGCAAATATGCTACTGTTTAGCCATTGGGCCTGTAAGCAAAGTCCCCTCAAAAAGAGCACGACATCTTTGTCCTTTTAATAACCACATCGTACTAGAAAGCAGGTGAAGACCCGGGAACTGGGGCAGCAGCTTACCTTACTTCTAGATATGTCAACCAAGGAGTGGAGCCATTTGAAGCAGATCCACCGATCACAGTCAACGCAACGCATTGATCTCATGCTAGCTGATGGGAGGTGGAGCAAGAGAGTGCAAATCCTTTCCCATATCGATCCAGGCTGACTCCCGAATCTGCTACCACTAAGAAAGTTACTCATACACAGACTAACCTACCATTCCCTAACCTCACAACTCCATAGCACAGTACGGCCCAATAGTCTACCATTCATTTCGATTGAGAGCTGCAGTCCCAGCTGCAGACAAACAGTAGATATTGCGCCTGTATGTGTGCACAAAGGCTTCAGATGGGCAAACCCGGCGACGGGAGCAAACGGCCTTCCGAATGAAGATGTAGAGATGTTTGCCCCGTCTTGTAATAGAGTCCGTTTGGAGGTTATTAAAAGTAAAGCGGAAGTCCAGGTAAGACAGGAGCCAAGGCCTCATCCGCTCCTTAATATCCTTCCCGTGACCCCTGTTGAACAAACGACGATAGTGCTAGAGATGACCTAATGCCAAACAAAAGGAAACGGCAGTCCCACTCACAAATCTCTTCCCTAAGCATTCTCTCCCTCCTTCGGAGGCGGGCAATCCCGCACAGACTCCGCCCAACAGTCAACGCAAAATGCCAAGCTAACTGCCATGTATTCAAAGGGATATCCCAAGAAATAACATTCACACTCGCCATTCAGATTCACATACCCAGAGGCAAAATCTGAGGCATGATAAATGAGTCTGCCCTGTGAAACAAATATGTTAGCCATCGAACAAACATCAGATCAAGAAGCATTTTACGAGTGACATACCGTGATTGCTTGTTCACCCCCCTTCGAATAGGCGCCCATTTGCTCATATTCAGCATCACCTATTTCCAAACCCAAAAAATTGCTGTCTGGAAAGGAGGAGCTCCGGGAACCCTACACTCCGCACAAGAAATCCAACCTCCCCTCCAAAACCACGATTATCGTCACTTCACTACCTTTGCTTACCCTCCACCAAATGGCATCACAACATGAATTCTATGCACGAATACCAAGCCAGTTTATCAGACCTCCTATAGATCCAAGCTCCGTACAGTTCAGCTAAACTATACCAGTATACTCGGGCTTCCCTCCTAAATAATACGGCTAACCTGGAGAATGCACATCTCCTAGCTAATAACTAAACTTTGGATATAAAATCCCCAGTCAGCAAACGAGCGCTTATACCAATTGGCTATATACGGCATTATGAAAAACTGCAACAACAGCCCACTTAGGGTGCTGGTGGAAGAGCTGGCGCGAAGGAGATGCGAGTCTACATTGCCAACCCTGTTTGTGTGGAAACTTACTGCGATTCGTAATGAGATCTACTCCTGAGGAGAGGACAAGGATTTATCATAAGAAATCCAACAATAAGGTTTCGGTGGAGGGATATTTAAAAGACAGATATCAGACTCTAATCCTCGAGCAGACACACACTGAGAGTGTGACATTCAGGTACAGTTATATTCGTTCAAACGCCGATAGCGCAGCACGAGGGTTCTTGTCTCAGACTTCACAGAGACCACTGGCGGCGTGCCGGAGGAGACTAAAATAGTAGCTTTTACTCTCTTTGAATTTCTTGATTACGCAAGGGATGAAGCTACGAAAGTATTGGCACTTTTCACCTTCGACACCCTTCCGCTATACACCACATGATATAAAATTGCACCCCTAAACGCCACAAAGAACAGACGTCGATCCTGTATCGGTAGGGCCGGGAGATCAGAATGGTCTGAGGGTGGTGGAACTGAAGGTTAGGACTAGGGTTGAGCATAGGATGTTGGCCAGTTGGTCATAAGTAATGTGACAGGCGGTGAAGAGGGGAAACATTTTTGTGATTGACCGAAATGTTTAGCATTGGCGGAGAAGTTTTGTGAATAGGGCTTTATGCCGATTCGGTTGACCCCGGCAGTGTCTATGATTTTTAAAAACATATTCACATCTGACAGCGAGTGCCTCTCCTAAGCTAGAAGCCCCCCCCGCTGGAGGCGAGTCGCTTGCGGAATTCGGCCCTCCAATAGATCACCGAATACCGGCGCGCACACACACTTCACACCAGCTCCGTCTCACCGCCATACGAGTACTTTTGCACGTTATCTCCAGTCTGACAGCTCAGGCTCGTGACCGAAATAAACTCACTCCTCATCACTCGCAAGCCTAAATCTCTCTCTCTCCTCCTCTCCTCTCCTCCACCAACAGGGCGAAAATTTTTTTTTTTTTCCCTCACCAGAAAGAAGCACCAGAATCTTCGGTCACTTCCAATTCACCATAGCCGTAGGCATGATCATACGCCTCATACGTAACCTCCCAAGCTCTCCAAGTCGAAGAGACACTCACCAAAAAGTAAAATCGTGACGAAAAGCTATCCTCGTGAGCTGGCAGGCCCCACCCCGGGCCCCTCAGCACAGAAGGCAGGCAGAAAAACTCTATCTAGTCTACTGCAGGCATCCAAATTTCCCGCCGTAAGCTAACCGCTGTTAGTCTCCCCCTCTCTAATACGTCACTGGCGTATGGTAGAACTACCCCCGCACCTTCGCGGAGGTTTCTAGCATGAGGTGTTGGATTGGTTGGTGAGATGAACCCCTCCTTCAGTTTTCGCCTTCAGCAGGCTATATGGCCACGAAACTATAGATGGGCTGGCCGAGGGGATCGGAAGATTCGATAGGTCAGGAAGGGCCGGATGTTTTTTTTGATCAACGATGCATCGATGCATGGAAGAAGAAAAAAATTTCACTTTCGTGTGGTGATGGTGTGCTGGTCCTCGTCGTGATGGGTTGTTTTGTTGGTTTGTTTGTTGTATTGTGTGTGCGAGGTTGACTGTTTTTTTACCCAAGCTATACCGTATTAGTCCGCTGTAGAGCGAATTTAATAGCGCTTGCCTACGGCCACAGAGTTGGCGAGTTGGACTATTTTGTTTAGCAATGAATTCCGTGTAGAACAGCACAAACACCACCTGCCACCTCAGATTCGCGAGGTGCAAGGTGCTATGTACTGCGAGTACAGTACTGTCCCCCTAGCGTAGCATAACAGAAACAACAAACGGGCTTCTAACTCAAACCTAATTAAACCTCTCGGCGCCATACAACGCCGTTGCCCTCCCATAATCAGAAACCTCACTTTCGGCACATCATTTTATTGCATAGCATATCAAGGAAGGAACCTTTGTCTCTTCCCCACCTTCGCCCCGTCTCCACCCTTCACCTCCAAATTACGCGCCTGCCCGCCCTCCAACCTCCCCCTCCCCATCCCTCCAATAGACCCCAATACAATCCCCCAGAACAAACCCTCACCGACCAAACACCCCGAATATTCAAGCCTATTCGCCGCCCCTCTTCCCCCCCCCCCCCCTCTCAATGCGAAAACAAAAAAACAAAAGACATCCACCGACCGACCGACCGAGAGACATGTAGAAATATTGCTAGCACGTGAGGTATTATACTCGAAAGTAGGCAGAAGGGCAGAAAATAATAATCGTATCGCGATTCGTGTTATGTGCGAACGTTTCATTTTGCGAGATTTTGTATCTGGTTGTCTAAGAGTGAGTGAGTGAGTGAGTGAGTGAGTGAGTGAGTAGGTAGGTTGTTACTTGTAAGACTTATTGTAGGGAGTGAGTCTCTCCACACCGCCGCCCCCCGCTACAAAGGTCAGTTATTGGGGTGACTGGGGGGAAGTTGTAATTTTACAAAGAACTCAGTGTGTGACCCGTCAAGAAATGATCAGGGTAAACCAACTCCGAGTGACCCGCTATGACCATTGCCACCTAACTAACCAACCGAACCCCTCCCCCGCACCAGTGGATCATGACTTGACCGACTTGACCGACTCGCGACTCACCTAATACTGCCCAGTGCTTCCAGTCGTGGGCCACCGACTTCCGTCCGATTGCGCTGGTCCTCACCTTAAATTGGACGACCTTGGCGCAGTCTTAGCAGGGGTGAACAGCAGTCAAGGACAGACTCCATTAGTACTAAAATGCACATCTACTCGCTCAGCCACGCGAGGATGAGCACAATAATGGAGGAGAAGAAGAAGAAGCGAAACAAATCTAATTCAGGAGAGATAAATAAATGAAGAAGAAAAAAGAAAAATCACTATACAGTAACAAAGACGAAAGATGTAGAAAACAAGAGTCAAGTCTACCTGTACCCCTTCCACTCACAAAAACAGACACCCCCTGTCTCCCACCTCCGTCCAACTCCCTCCCTCTTCACGATCCTAGAATTACAGAAACAAAAATATCAGATCAGACTACAAACAGCCCCAAGTGCCGTCTCCTAACCAAACCAGGTCTTGGACGGACGGACGGACCACTGGACCTACATCACTGTACCCCACAGCGATCTACTGTAGTATCGTAGCAGATCACATCACGAGCACATCTAATACCAAAACCCCTCCTCCTCCTCCTCCTCCTCCTCCTCCTCCTCCCGGGGGCTCCGGCCAGAACATGAAAAATACCCGGCGCGCTTCGGAACGGAGGTTCAATAACTTAGTACTTGTGACCAGGAAATATTATATATATATGTATTTCCCCTCCTTTACTTGTCCGGGTACCGGTCTCATGTCTCCGACCAGCCGGAGTACCGTAGCTCAATCTCGATTCTCCTTACTTAACTTACTCGGTACTTTCAACAAACGCGGTACTGAGCTGTTGAAGAGCGTCGGCGATTACCAGGAGCCTGTATACCGGGTCCCATCCAGCGCCGACTGAGGGGAGGGGGAGCAGGAGGAGGAGGGGGAGGGGGAGGGGGAGGCAATACGCGTAATATCGGTGGCCGTTTTCATATGATATGTACTCACCTACGCTGAGGTTCTCATCTCTATCCCTGGCAAGCTGCTGATTCCCGGATTTGCTTCGGGTAGAGTACAGCATGCTTCTGGAAAGGGTTATTTGATATCCTGATGTGGGTCCCTGCCTTGAGTATCATACTGGATGTGTTGAATTTTACAGTGTATTATTATTATTCAGCCCCGTACCGGTTGGTTGGGGTTCTGCTTTAACCTGTTGGGGTAACCATCTTGCGGAAAGATGCGGTGATTTTCGATGATCATCTGATAAGGCAACGTCAGGGGTTCTTTTTCCTTTTTTGATCTTCTCCACGGTACTGTACTCGAGTACCATACGGGAGAGAGCATTTGCACTCGTAAATACTTGGTAAGATTGGGTCAACATACCGGTACTTCCTCCGTACCTACCATTCATCCATTCCTCCATTCTTGGGTGTGGGATGAAGAAACTCAGGACCGAAACCTGCCTCCCCCCTCCTAGCCGCCTGGCATCGATACCTAGCACAACCTTAATCATAGGATATCATTCATCCGTTCACTCAACGAGAACCACAGGTCCGCAACGAAGCTGTATTTTCTGTTTAATTAATGAACTAATTAGTGCCACTCACCGATGGGCACGTGCCGCATCTATGTTCCTTGAGTTGATGCTATGATATGTTGAACTTAGCTAGGGTCCGTGCTGAGGATAGGTCTGGTCTGGGTCTTCGGGTGCCCCCACAGTGTTTCCGTGGGCCATGTTTGTGGGATGGATTCGCTATGGTCGTAATTTGGCTTTCAGAGCGCTGTAATGTTCCCCCACCCGACCCCCCGTGTGCTGGGTAGGGTACGGGGGGGTTTTCTCTCCCCACACTAAAAAAAGGCCCGTCCGAAAACATCTCACTTGCTCGTACTTCATTCATCACCCTGGGTTGTATTCTAATCATGGAATGTACAGTGCCGGCACTCGTATTCTATCATGCACCCCAATCCTACCCTCCCAGCTTCACCAACCCCTTCTCCTGCAGATAATCGACAATAATCTTGACCGCCTCCTCAACAGATACCTTATCCGTCTGAACTCTGATCTCGGGGTTCTCGGGTGCCTCGTAGGGGGCAGAAATCCCTGTGAAATCCTTAATCTCACCGGCCCTGGCCTTCTTGTAGAGGCCCTTGGGGTCCCGCTGCTCGGCCACAGACACTGGTATGTCGACGTGTACCTCGACAAAGGGGATATCAGCGTGTAGCTCCCGTGCTGCGGCTCGGTCTACGATGTACGGCGAGATGAAGGATGTTATTGCTATTGTGGAAGAGTCTGCGAATAGCTTGGATACCTGAGGAAAGTGAAGAGGGAAAGGGAGTAAGGTCCCATTAGCTCATGGTAAACCAATTATCGTGGGAGCAATCCGCCCATTCATTCACAAGGTCAGAAGAAGAGGGTACCTCAGCTATTCTCCTAATGTTCTCGTTCCGGTCCTTTTCCGAGAATCCCAGATCTTTGTTCAGGCCGAAACGAACGTTGTCGCCTGTTTTTTTCCTCAGGTCAACTCCATGGTGAATGTTTCACGGGCCATCCCGACTAGTGTTTACTAATTTTTTTTCTGCCTTGATGCCTTTTTTTCTCTTTGCTTCTTGTAAGGTGTCTGTGTGTTGGGGCTGAGAGGAAAAAGCAAATATGTTTATCGTCGCGGCTCACCACGCAGGATCTCACCACACAGGATCACACCAATAAACGGCGAGCGGGTAGAGGAGGCAGAGACATTTGAGAAATATGAGATACGGCAGGGACACGGCGTCGGAGGAGAAGAAGAAAAAAAGAAAAGGCAAGGAGAAAAGGGGAAACAAAATAAAAGTAGGGGGTCACCATCAAGTCTATACGCAGAAATGTTGTTATGGAGCAAATGCTGTTCCAGAGCAGTTGCTATCGTGCTCTTTCCGGATGCGCTTAGGCCGGTGAGCCAGATTGTGAATCCCTTCTGACCGCGAAGAGATTCACGCTCAGCACGGGTGAGCCCCGGATGCCAGGTTATGTTCCTATCGGCACCACCCGAAAGGGTTAACTATCTCTTGCTATCAAAGATACAGTGCCGCCGTCGGTAGTTTCCAATTCTGTATTTCCTGGAATTTCCGCGGGGGTTTGACAGCGTGGGATGGGGTAGAAAGGGAATCAATGGGATAAAATAAAAACGCCAAGGGAACAACAGTAAACAATTAATACTTACGTTGACATTGATTGAGATTGATCTGATGGAGGAATCTTAAGAAAAGAGGGGTTTGGATTGATAGGGAAAACAAACAGACAGAGACAGACAGATGAGCGCTCGGGTAGGGATTGTCTTTGCCTTCCTTCGTGTCCGTCCGTTTGTTCGTAGTTTACCTGGAAAGCGGGGGGAGGGGCAAGAAACGATTTTATCTTTTCACCTGTGAAAACTCCAGTGCGATGACGTGATTTTGGACCCTGAGTGGTAAATCTTCTCTTAACAATGGATTGTTTCTATATCAAGTTTAAGGTAAACCCTTTTCAGGGTCCACTACCCTTTGCACCAGAATTTTTCTTCTTTACCCCCTCCCATCTCTGCAGCCCTATCATAATTCTTCATCTACAGATCACGTGTAGCAAACTACCGAAACCGCAAGCTCCCGGCTGTTACATTCCGCCCAATTCGATTGCCGTACTTGTACCGGCACCCGTAGTTCAGCGGTGAAGGGGATGGAAGTTTTTCTGATACTGTATGCACAGAATCCACAAGTACCGTACGGTCACCGTATGGAAGAGGGGAGGAAAAGCAAAAGAAAGCGAGGAAGGAGAGGGAAAAATATGCGAATCCTTTCAGTGGGAAAGCGAAGGGAAGAGCTGTCAAATGGAGTAAGAGACTTTTTTTTTTCATCCTGCTTGCAGGATTTGGGGCGGAACTGGGGTTATCCTGGAGAGGATGTAAGGGAATGAATGAGTGGTGGATTCTATTCGCGCCTCCCGAGGCTCGTGAAGTGCAGGAGGCTGGAGTTTCCGTGGTTAGAATGGTGCTATTCAAGCTGTGACAGCCGCTGCCCGTGAAGATGGTGATACAAAAGTGTTGTGTGCGAGTTACTAGAGAGAGAGCTGGCTACAAATACCATATGACTAGGGTAGCAAAAGGCAAGCCAGCAAGAGTAATGCGGGATGCCGCTACCGTAGTCTAGATGGCTCTTGCCTATCAAAGCGGCCGGAAGATAACTGCTCGTAGAGGCTTCAGCTTCAGCTCCAGTCCTCTTCCCCAGCTACGAGGCAAAGTGAAGATAACAAGAGTGTGTGATCGCCCATCATAGCGTATGGTGCTCTTTCTGTGACATGGAATTTCCAAGTGCAGCATGATATTCTTGTGCATGTTTTAATCTGCCACTTGGATTTTTATCGGTGATCTGGATCAAAATATCCCGTCCTGTAGTGAATTTGCCCCGGATTCTGGTTCTGGTTCTGGTACTGTACTCGTACTGTACTGTAGAGCAGAGCTGGCATCGCATTGCAGAAGGCTTTAGACAACCCCGGCTCAAGAGAATATTGTCGTCTCGGGCACCCTGCTTTCGGCTAATGCGCAGAAAGTGCATTGAATCAACCACTGTGCTCCAGTCCGGGAACCGATTTCCCCTGGCTGTCTTTTTTTTCTTTTCTTCTTCTTTCCCTCTTTTCCATTCACCCCTTCACCTACCCTACCGTAGTGCAAGTGATAATCCGTCATTCATAGTTTTCGTTCCTATAATACTGTCGATGAAATGTATGACGGGGGGGGCAGGTTCGGGTGTTGGGTGATGTTTTGTCGATAACCGAGGGATATTGAGATTCCGGGATTCCTTTCACTTCTTTAGCAGGCAGGTTGGTTGTGAGGAGCCTGGAAGCAGGCCGCATGAAGCAGCAGGCAAGCAAAGCGACGAATAGTTGGCATTCTATCACAGTACACACTGGTGCGTGCTTGTATGGTACCGCTATGTATGGAGCAAATATATGTATATATATATATCGTTATAATAAAAAGAGTAATAACCAGCGAACTGTATGTAACGTTATACCCGTGCAGACACCGTATCGTATGTGGGGATTCGCTGTCTGGCTCAGATCTGGAAGTAGTTATGATAGTGGGAGGTCTCCCTCTTCTCATTTCCAAAAAGCAACTCCCAGTCCTGTGTCCATCCATCATCCATCTCTCTCTCTACGGTAGGTCAGAGAGCATGAGGGGGCCAGTCAGACACATTCTACGCCTCTTGGGTCCGCTGGCAAGTACCTTTGTCGTTCCCCCCACAAAAAAATTGATGAGTTGGGACACAACTCATCCTTCCTAAATACCACTGCCCTCCTCCACACACAAGAAGGCAAGAGACCTCCTCACACAGCTCACACACACCACACTTCCCACACACACACACACGTTTCTCCCCCGTCCCTTTCTTATTTTATTTTTCTAAACAACAAAGTACGGTACAGTACTCGTACATAAACATCAACTCACCCCCGCCCTTTAAACTTCTACCACAACTCCTCATCGGATATCAACTCTCCACTCTTCATATATACTCTTTGGTATTTCTCACTTTCATCCTCTAACGAGAAGAAATCAAAAGGTTCCCGCGAATACCCCACCATACATACGCAGTCTTTTTCTTCTATCGCTCCTCCTTTTCATTCTCTCCCCTCCTCCCCTTCCTAGCTTCACTTTAAATAAAAGATAGAGGAGCCCTTCACCGTCTACCTGGTTCCTCTTTATTTTATTTATTGAAGAGAAAACCATCGTACCCTTGTTCTGCCCTTTTTGGTGGTCTACAGAAACCAGCATATTAATTCCTCAATGCCTAAAGGCCGCAAAAGTCAACCTAGACTCTTCGGATATCCCTACAAGAAGGAGAAGTGAACCCTGATCTACAACGAACCTTACCTACACAACCACTACAACCACCACACCCACACTTCATACAATCACACCCACACCATACCCACACCACCACTACGAAAGCTACTATTCCAACGCAACGCAAAACAACGGGTACTACACACCTTTACGAAAGCTACAGTAGCAACGCAACCCAGCGGGAAAATAATAAAGAGTAATCCACGAACGAGCATCTTTTTTTCGGAGTAAAAAAAAAAAGAGTAGAAAAAATAGATCAGATTCGAAGCGAAAATGGGTTTTCTAGACACATTGTTCAACTGGGTACTTACCCGCGAACAGCGCGAACGGCACTCCCGAGCGGTATGGGAAAAGTCTGTGCGCAAGTCTTCATTCCCAGAAGTAACCGCAACACCATACAACACCCCAACGACCCCACGATCGGAAGCCATGACCCCATCACTGTCTTCGTCGTCCACATCCTCAACATCATCGACCGCATCATCGGGCATCTGCTCGCCCGCACGGTCCAGACCATCAACCTCGTACTCCACATCACCAAGGCCTGAATACCGTCGCCACACATCCATAACCCGTAGCCCAATTTCCTACGATGCACTAATTGACACTAAACCCCCCACCCCGGCTCCGTCCGCCAAGCCCACCACCACTACTACTCCACCATTGCTATATCCACTACCCCCGCTAGGCCCCATGGAAGGGATAGGGAAATACCGTCGCTCGATCCACGTAACCGAGCAATTCATCGACTCGTTACGCAGGGACAACATCGCGGCACTGCAGCCCCTTCCATTGTCCACCTCCTCCTCGCCAACCAATCCCACGCCATACCTGACCGAAGACGAACCCCGTCAGGGACGAAGACTGTGGCGTGATTGCTCTGGTAATAGAACGACCACCACCCCCCCAAGAGCGTACTCCACCTCTCCCATGATCTTACCAGCTGAGGAGTCACCAAAGCGACAGAGGAGCCTTCCACCGGGATGGAAGACAGCGGCAGAGATCGGAGCTCAAGAGGTGGTGGCTGTGGAACCGGTGAGGAAGGGCGGGAGAGGCGTGCAGAGCAAGAGAAGGGTGCAGGGCGGAAGTCGCAAGCAGCAGAGAGTTGGAGGAGGAAAGAGACAACCAGTCGGTCCATACCCACTACCGAAAGCACCCAGAGTCACCGGGCTCGGCCTAAAGAGAGTCGCGCCGGGGAGGAATATGAGTGCTAGTATGGAAACCCTCCTCTCTGGCGAAGAATGAGAATGCGAGTGATCGTTCATGAAATGTTTAGCGTGTTCTTTTCTCCTCTTTTTCTTCTTCATCTTTCTTCATTTCTTTGCTGTTTTGTTTCATTTTGTCCTGTTTATTTTATTTCTTGTCTTTCATTTGTTTGGGAAACGGACGGATCAAACTTAGCATCGGTGGGTGGGAAATCTTTTGGCGTTTGTTTTCTTTTCCGTTGTCATTTTTTTTTTCAGGTCGCATTTCTTTTTATTTGGCAAACAAACGGTGATGACACTTCACGATCACGACATTTATAACGGAAAACGAATGAACGAAACGAACGAAAATCGGTCTAATAACTTGTGTTCTCATTTTTCCCCCCTTCCTCTAATTTCTTATCTTACGCTAATTATTAGTTTGTTATTTTCTCCTTTTTTCCCTCACTTTTCCCACTATCACAATTCGTGATGAAGGGATTTTCTTTGGTTCATCTTACCTACCACAACCATATATCATAATTGTTGTACCGTAATGTAGAGTATATACATGGCCACCATACAACCTAATCTACACACAAGCAAAAAAGAAAAGAAAAAGAGAAGTCACAAACAAACAAACAAACAAAGCAAAACAAATTATCGTGACCCGCGCTTATAATTCTTACTTTGCCACCCCTCAACCCACAATCCCCACAATAGAGAACTAGGCGCCGGCGCATACAATGTTGCCATCCATCTTTCCCATCCCCCATCCCATCCCCTCCGCACCCATTTTTATCTCCACGATATTATGATATTATTATATATCATACCTACCCACCTAATATACCTATCATCCATGCCCCCTGCAACCAAGGTTAAATCGAAATCGCGAAAACCCACAAAACCTTCCCACTCTTTCCCCATCCATCCATCCACCCCATCCCATCCATCTATGTATGTATGATCAGTAGTATGAAAGGTATCATAACAAAACCTGGAAAAAACAAAAAATGCAACCGCGGGAAGCTAAAGTTTGTCACGAATAAATGAAGAAAGTAAGCCCCAACCTCGACACCTGTTTGTGGTGGTGGGTTGGTTCTAGAGCGGCGTCTGGTTGTTAGGGTAGTGAGTGGAAGAAAGGGTTTGTGGAGAAGGAGGAAGGGGGGTGGGGGCGGTGAGGCGGGTAGGCATGGAAGGGAAGGGAAGGGAGGAAGGAAAGGTAGGTGGGTGGGTGGGTAGGTAGGATGAGGAATCGGCGGCGTTGGTGCGGCTTGGTATTGATTGTTGCTTGTTGCTTAGGTTGGGTGGAGAGTGCGTATCTACTTGTGTAGATCTATGTGGGTAACTATCCCATACCAATATTCTGGAGAGGTATCATGTCATGCAAAAGTTTAATATATTGGACTAGTGGATTGGGTATGGTACCCGTGGGTGCAGTAGTGTTATTGATAATAATATTATATTCCGGGAAATATATAGCTATAATAATAATATTATAGTGTAATGATTTTCATAAAGGTAGTAAGGAGTAGTAACGTGAGCGAGAGGCAAAGGGGGAAGGAAAACGGAGGAAGGAGAAAAAAAAGACAAAAGAAACATCAACATATCAACGCTTTTTGCATAGTAAATCTTCGCTATTTGGATAGTATAGTAGTACGGTATTGCAATACAAGTCTATAGTTACCCAAAAAATCCCCACAGCCTTGCCTTACCTCGCCTTGTCCTGCCTTGCCTTCCCTTCCCCCCCTCCTTCCCTGCCTTTCACTTCACTTCACTTCACTCCCCTTCCCGCCCTTCCCCTACCTCCCTCCCGCAATCAAACCCTTCTGGAACTCAAACATATACCTACATACCTCCCTATCATACCTATCATACCTACCTACCTAGACTACGTCACGCACACCCGCCCGCCCGT
>Ga0307509_10005035_pt1 | contig 18623 bp, 13 predicted proteins | sample 10_EM_MG_FD_202245 | JGI IMG/M metagenome (GOLD analysis project Ga0307509, IMG submission 202245) | Populus trichocarpa ectomycorrhiza microbial communities from riparian zone in the Pacific Northwest, United States - 10_EM | ecosystem: Host-associated > Plants > Roots > Unclassified | place...
AGAGCTTGATCGTTCCAAAACCGGTGAAGTCGTTCCAGGCATCCACGTACAGCGCCGGTACGCGGGGATGATCGCCCTCGTGGATAAACTCCAATCCTCGCCAGCGTGGATCGGCGGGCGATGCAGTAATCAACGTGTCGAAATCGGTCGAGGCGACGCCTATGCGCCGCAGGATATCCTGGCTTGGGAATTCGCGGATGGACTGGTCCAGCCGCTTGCGCTGCTCTTCTAGAACTTCCTGAGCAGGCCACGGGGAGTAGCGGTTGGTGAGGCGAATGCGCTCGTCTTGAGAAATATCGCTCGGCAGGCGCGGCCGATTGATCTCCCCATGCACGCCGTACCAATCCGCCCAGTCGATCATCGGCACGCCGCCTTTATAAAAGCCGCCGTGCGTCATGACGCCCGGAACTTCGCCGATGGAGGAGCCGGGCCCCATCGCCACCACAGCTCGATGCGCTGGATGATTCATGGCCGCCAAGCCCAGTTGATGTTCGGCGCTCGATGAGCAGCCGAACGTGCCCACCTTGCCGTTGGACCAGGGTTGTTTCACGATCCAACTGATCGTGTCGTAGCCGTCATTGCGCGCCCCACCGACAAACCGATACCGCCCTTCGGACCAGCCGGTACCGCGCTCGTTTTGCACCACCAGCGCATAGCTGCCCGCAATCAAAGCCGACACCAGCTTGTCTTCCCGCTGCAGCTCCCCGTCGCGATCGTAAGGGGTGCGAATGAGTATGACGGGTACAGGGCCCGTCACTCCCTTAGGACGAATCACGCTCGTTGAGAGCCGCAAGCCATCGCGCATCGGCACCATGATTTCCCTTTCGAGCGTCGCTTTGGCGTCGAGCCCCGATCTGTCCCAATAGGTAGCACTCTGACCCCAGGCGAGGCCCGAGATCCATGCCAACGCAAGCGCTCCCACGGCAGTGCCCTGCAAAACCTTGACCAGAATATACGAAGGGTGGCCGGTGGAGCCCGCCGCCGCAGATCGCTGCTCCAGCATGTGCGTTCCTCTCGATCTATCTACAAATATCAAACACGAACCCGGCCCTCGATGGCGATCTCGATGACGGAATGACTGAACGAGGCCGAGATCAGCCGGCGCGACTGGCGCCCAACCCCGACGAGCGAGGTGCGGATTCCGTACGGGTCCGGCGTCGTGTGCTGACTGCCCCATTCGAGCGTGAAGGTGTCGCTCGCAAGCGCACCCTCGTGCGCGAGTGCGGCCGCGAGCGCGATCGTGCCGGTACCGCATTGAAATTCGTACGGGATGGCCGCGGCCGTCGCATCGAGAAAGCGCGGGAAGACGCGAAACTGTCCGCCGCCTTCCGGGCGCGAGTCGTACAGGATTGCGTTCGAGTACAACGGATCACCGTGCTTCTGCCTATGTGCTTCGAGCAGCGAATTGACGACACGCAGCTGCGGACCGGGGTCGCGGCGCGTGAAATCGAGGTCCGGATGCCGTGCATTCAGATCGTCGAGATGCAGCACGAGATATTCGCCCGCCTCGATACCGCGCACGCCGTCGATCGACACTTCGCGCACTCCAAGTCGATAAGTAAGTTCGAGGTAGCTGTCCATCTGCGTCGTTACGCGCGTCGCGCAGCCGTTCTCTATCTCGATGCGGATCGGAATGATGCACGCGTCCGTGACGAGCCGCAGCTCAACGACCGGTTGCGAAACGTCTATCGCAAGGCGTTCGCGCAGCGCGGTCTCTATCAGCGCTTTGCCGACCACCTGCGTCATGCCGCCGCACATCGCGAGCCACTGCCGTGTCGTGCTGTCGGTGATACGCAAGCGCAACTCGCCGGGGTTCGATGTGCGGCTGAGCAGACCGACTTCCAGGCCGCCACTGACCGGCGGGTCCAGCACCTTGAGCGCGGTGGCGAGCTGTTGCGCAGCAGGAACTTCGTCAGCGAGCAGCAAACTGAGTACGTCCCAGCCGCAGTGCCCCTTTACGAAATACAGATCGCGCATTGGACTAGTTCTCCTGCGGGCGCGACTGGATACTGCGGCGTGCGGCGTCCAAAGCGGCGGTGAAACTCGCGAGATAGCTTGCGTGAACCCAGACCTCATAACCCTCACCCCAGAGCGGCGCCGCCCGGCCAAGGATTGCCGGGCAGTCGAACAGCGTAACGGCGGCGCAGTCGCGTCCAGCAAGCACCGAATCCAGCGCAATGGTCGAGCTGAGAGCCGGGCCGGCAGCGCCTCCACCGATGAGTATCCGCCGGTACTTCCCGTCGACATCGACCAGGGTCGCGGCTGGGCTCGCCTCGAACGCACGGATGAGCTCAACAGATGATTCCGGCAAGAGCCACCGCCCAGGCGCAAAATGCAGGGCCACCTGCTGCCCGCCCGGCCATTCGCGCCTCAGCTGTGCGACGCCCTCATCGCTCAACGCCGCCAGCTCGAAGCATTGCCCGATCGCGATCTCGCGCACCTGCAAGTCCAGCATGCTCATGCCTTCATCCTTTCGCCCTTGGGGTCGAAGTGCACGACCGCAGCCACCTTCACGCGGGTCTCACGGTTGCGGATCGGGTCACGTGCGAGAAGCTCAGTGCCTTCTGTAGCGAGATGCCTGCCGACGAGCGCGAGCCCGATCCACTGCCGCAGCGCCGGGCTGTAGACGGACGAGGTGACGTGCCCGACGCTGCACGAAGGCGTATCCGCCGCGGTGATTTGCGCACCGGCAGAGAAGACAGCCTTCGCATCCACGGCTCTCAGACCGACGAGCCGCGGGCGCTGAGGCTCGCGGAATCCCTCGCGATCGAGCAGCGCGCGGCCCACGCACTCGTTGCCCACCTTCAACAGCCCGCCCATATTGAGATCCTGCGGGGTCGTCTGGCCATTGATCTCGGAACTCGTGAGGTAACCCTTCTCGACACGCAGAATGTCGAGCGCTTCCAGGCCGTACGGCGGTAGGCCGGCATCCACGAGCATCTGCCACAGCGGTTGAGCGATTGCCGGCCGGCAGTGCAGCTCGAATGCCAGCTCTCCCGAGAAGCTCGCGCGCAGCATGCGCAGCGCGCGGCCGCGCCATTGCCCCGTCGCGAATGCCATATGAGTGAGCGAGGCAAGCGCTGCGTGCCATTCGGCGCCGAGCACATCGCGCAGCGTGTCGCGGCTCTTCGGTCCGGCGACCACGATCACCGCCCAGGCTTCCGTGACATCCGCAAGCGTCACGCCCGCGCGCGGATAGTGCGCGTCCCGCCAGAACTCGAAGTGCGAAAGCATATGCCCCGCGTGCCCCGAGCTCACCGTGGCGAGGAACCGATCTGGCGCGAGCCGCAGCACGATGCCGTCGTCGAGCACCATGCCGTCCTCTCGCAGGTTCACCATGTACTTGCTGCGGCCGGGTTTGATGGTGCTCGCTTGCGTCAGGTACAGGCCATCGAGGAACTGCGCCGCCTGCGGGCCTGCAACTTCGATCTTGCCTAGCGTGGAGCCGTCCAGGATGCCACCCAGCGCACGAACACGCGCAGCCTCGACAACGCCGGCTGTAAAAGGGTCGCCGCCGTTGACCGTGTAGTAACGCGTCCGCAGCCAGAGTCCGGCCGGCTCGAGCACTCCACTGTTCGCCCTGTTCCATGCATGCAGAGGCGTATGGCGCTCCGGCCGTATCGCCGATACGCCGCGTCCGCCTGCGAGCGCATTCAATGGAATGGGTTGATAGGGAGGCCGCGTGCGAGTCGTGCCGATCTTCTGCAACGTGCCGCCCGCAAGCTCGGCCACGATTGCTGCGCCGAGCACGCCTCCGGTGCGGCCCTGGTCCGTGCCTATGCCGAGTGTGGTGTAGCGCTTGACGTGCTCGATATCGCTGAAGCCTTCATCGCGAGCCTGGCGCAGGTCTGCCACGGTGACATCATTTTGCAAATCGACGAACTGCCGCTTCTCCTCGCTCGCGCTCGCCGGCGAGCGCCAGAAGGGCACGAGACATGGCGAGGCGTCGCCGCGCGCGGTGGGTAGCTCGCCCATCTCGACGCCTGAGGGCTGTGAGACAGTGGCATTGCTTGCGGCCTGCCCGCCCACCGCGAACCCTTCCGCCAGCGCGACCCCCAGCTCCAGCGCCCCGGCACACGAGCCGCAGGCCGCGCGCCATTCTGGCTGACCGGTGGCGACAAACGCCGCGATGGCGGGAAGGAAAGTGCGAACTCCGCCTTCGTGCAGACCCGGATGAATGGCGGGCGACCAGCCGCCGCTCACGAGAAGGGAATCGCAGCGGATTGCGCGGCTCGCACCCGGATCGCCCAGCGGGGCAACGCGCACACCGCGAACGGCAAGACTGCCGCGAGCAGCCAGTACGGCATGGCCCATCAGACACTCGGTTCCGTCTCGACGCAGGGGGCCGCGCAGCTCGCGAGAGGCTTGGGCAGCGGTTTCCTCGCGCGTATCGACGATGATGCGAATCCGCATTCCGGCATTTGCGAGCCTTTGAGCGGCGGCGTACAGGCGATCATTGTTGCCGAAGAGGACTGCGTTCTCGCCGACGCATACGCCGTAGCGCGCGCGATAGCGCTCTGCGGCACCGAGCAGCATCACGCCTGGCAGATCATTGTTGACGAACGCGATGGGCCGCTCGACCGCGCCCGCTGCCATGACGAAAGCGCGCGGCCTGATCCGGTACACCGCATCGGCGCCCGGCATCCCGCCATTCATGCGATGCGCGATGACAAGCCCGCCCGAGCCACCCACGACAGCAGTCTCGGTAAGCACGCGAGCGCCGCGCGAGTGCAGCTCGCGCAAGGTCGCACCGATCCATTGAGAGGCGGATTGCGCGCCGAAGACGGCCGGCTCGAACTCGAGTTCGCCGCCACACACGGGCTCGCGCTCGCACAGAACCACACGCGCTCCGGCGCGCGCGGCCGCCAGCGCGGCGGCAAGGCCGGCCGGACCACCGCCGGCGACGAGTACATCAGTGTGAACATGCTCCACGTCGACGGGCGGCAGATCGCAGGCGCCAGGCGCTTCGCCAAGCCCCGCAAGCCTGCGGACCATGGGCTCGTAGGTGCGCCATGACGGCCACATGAAGGTCTTGTAGTAGAAACCTGCGCCGAAGAAGCCGCCACCGAGCCGGAGCAGTGCGTTGAGATCAAAGCTCAGCGTGGGCCAGCGATTCTGGCTGCGTACATTGAGCCCGGCACGCGCGAGCAGCTGCGAGCCGGGAATGTTTGGGATCACGTGCGGCGCGGCGCCGACGGTGAACAGCGCGTTGGGCTCTTCGACGCCCGCGGTGAACACGCCTCGCGCGCGCCGATATTTCACACTGCGTCCCATCAGACGCACGCCGGCCGCCAGCAGCGCAGAGGCCACTGTATCGCCGGCCTGCGCCTGGTACTCACGGCCATCGAAACGAAAACGCAGCGTGTCTGCGCCGAGCCGAGAGCCTGTGCGCGTGAGACTCATGCGCGCACCGGCCCGATGAGCTTCACTTCAAGCACCTTGTCCGTACTTGGATTGCGCGTGACTTCCAGCCACGCGCGGCAGCCCCTCACGTGCTGCCAATGTTCCGCACTGACGTCGCGATGGTTAGCGCGCAGATAAGCGTCCGCGAAAGGTGTGGCATCCGGCGACGGCAATGTCTTGTGGAACAGGAACTCCTCGAGCTCGCGTGGGCCGCAGAATGGACAGGCCAGCTGCGTCATACCCGCACCGGGAACGGGCCGCCGCCCCGCTCGTCGAGCATGTGGCCCATCTGGAAACGCGAAAGCCGGTAGTTGCGGATGAGATCCGGAGGCGTGCCGGTGGCAACAAACGTGGCGAAGTGCGCACCCGAGGCGGGAATCGCTTTGAATCCCCCGAAGCACCAGCCGCCATTCAGGAACACGTTGTCATAGACAAGGCGGTCCATGATCGGGCTGCCGTCCATCGTCTGGTCATTCGTGCCTGCCCAGTGACGCAGCACTTTCAGTCCCGCCGTCTGCGGCAGCAGCTCGACGAGGGTTTGCGCGACATCCTCGAGGCGCCCCCACTGTCCTTCGCGCGTGTACGAAGGAAATCCATCGAGCAGTCCACCGAACACCAGGCTGCCGCGATCCGATTGCGCCACATAAATTTCCGAGTGCTCGGCGAAATAGATCAGGACGCAGTTCACCAGCGGCTTGATCGGCTCCGTCACCGCCGCCTGCAGCAGATGCGTCTCGATGGGCAGCTCGACACCCAGCATCGTGCCGATTGCGCCCGTGTGCCCCGCCACGGCGAAGACGATGCGATCCGCGCGCACGTAGCCGCGAGTGGTTTCAACGCCGGTCGCGACCCCGGCCGCCGCCCTGACACCCGTGACCTCACAGTTCTCGATGATGTCCACGCCGAGCGCCGTCGCCGCCCTTGCATATCCCCAAGCTACCGCGTCATGGCGCACCGTGCCGCCGCGCCGCTGCAGCAGGCCGCCGACGATCGGGAAGCGTCTGCGATGATGCAGATCGATCTCGGGCGCGAATCGTCGCAGCCCCTCGCGGTCCAGCAGCTCGGCGTCGATCCCCGCGAGGCGCATGGCGTTGCCACGCCGTGCGGCGGCGGCCATCTCGTCGTCTGAGTTGATGGTCTCGCAGACGCCCCGCGAACTGTACATGACGTTGTAATTGAGATCGCGGGAAAGCGTCTCCCAGCGCCGCAGGGAATCCTCGTAGAAGTAATGGTTCTGTGGCAGCAGGTAGTTCGAGCGCACGATGGTGGTGTTGCGCCCCACGTTGCCATAGCCCACGAGCGAGCGATCGAGTACCGCGATGCGCTTGATGCCGTGATCCCGCGCGAGATGGAAGGCTGTGGCCAAGCCATGCCCGCCCGCGCCGACTACGATCACATCGTATGCGTCCTTGAGCTGCGCGCCCGTCCACAGCGGGCGCCAGTAGCCGGACGTAGCCAGGCGCGCGCGTACCAGCGACCATGCCGAGTAGCGTGGCACAAGGCGTGCGCGCAACGTGGTGGCGCCGCTCGAAGGGCTCATGAGGTCGAACCGCGCCCTTTCGGGTTCCGTGACTCCGGCAGCTTCACGAACATCCAGAGCGCCGCGCCGATCAGCGCGAACAAGGCACCACTCGCGAAGGCCGTGAGCCAACCCCACTTATCCACGAGAAAGCCGATGAACGGCGCAAGCAGGCCTGGCAGGTTGCCGCCCGTGTTCAGCACGCCGCCCGCCGTCCCCGCATGCGGGCCGGCGCAGAACGTGGTCGCCGACCAGAATGCGCCTTCGGCGAACTGCTGGAAGCCAAAGCACAGCGAGAGCAGCGTGAGCGCGAGATAAGGATCCGTCGAATAGACACCGCCGAGCAGGAACCCTGCAACGAGGATCAGCGCGATCATGCTGGGGAGGCGGCAGCCCCAGGTGGCGCCGATGCGCCGACTGAGAGAGTCCGAGATGACGCCCCCCACCGTCGCGAGCACTGCGCCGGTGAGGAAAGGCAGCGAAGAAAGCAGCCCGCTCGTCAATAACGAGTACCCACGCTCCTTCACTAGGTACTCGATCAGCCAATTGGAGAAGATGTAGAAGACGTAGTTGCTGCAAAAGTAGCCTGCGGCCAGCAGCAGGACGTTCCTGCTGAGCATCACCTCGCGCAGGGGCACCTCTTGGGTGGCTCCCGTGTCGGCGATGCCAGTCGTCTCGATGAAATCAAGCTCGTCCTGCGTGATCGCAGGGTGTTCACGCGGCGTACTGCGGGCGTACCACCACCACAGCCCCGCAGCTACGAACGCGAGCGGCGAAACGATGTAAAAGGCTTCTCGCCAGCCAAATTCGACGATGAGGTAAGTGAAGAGCGGCCCCATTGCGGCCTGCCCGAGCGTCAACGCCGTGTTGAGCACGGCGTTCGGCACGGCCCAGCGCCCCGCAGGGAACCACCTTGCGACCATCACGCCGACCATGGGAAACAGCGGCGCCTGGGCAGCGCCCATGAGCAGGCGCACGATCATGAGCGAAGCAATGGCGCCGGTGGCCGATGCAGCGAACAGCTGCGGCGCGAAGCCGGTGAGGAATGTCAGCGCTCCCCACGTCACAGCACAAATCATGAGTGCCTTGCGCGCACCGAACTTGTCGCCGAAAACGCCGCCTGGTATCTGCAGCAGCGCATAGGTGAGATTGAAGCTGCCGATAATCCAGCCGATCTGGGCAGCCGTGAGCGAATACTCGCGGCCGATGCTGTCGGCAGCGGCGGAGAGGTTGTTGCGCAGGAGCAAGTTGACGACGGCAAGGATGAACAGCAGCCCGATCATCCGTACGCGCAGGGAAAGGAGCGTGCGCTGCCAGCTCATCGGGTCACGCGCTCAGGGATCCATGTCATGTGTGCCACCGGTGATATCTAAGCCTACAACGCAGTATTCATCTATCAGGGATCGCTGTTATTCATATCGAAGATTCCCAATACAAGTTCTGACGACGACGGCTAAGATGCTCGAAGAATTTCCGAGCCTCGATACTTACTCGCCAGGCGGGAGATCGTGAGACATGCCGGGCCAGAACGATTACATCCTGGGATACTTGAACGATGTCGATCTGCGACTGCTGCGGATCTTCTGCACCATCGTCGAGTGCGGCGGCATCACGGCGGCCGAAGCCGCGCTCAACATGGCAAACTCGACGCTCAGTACTCACCTGACCACCCTCGAAGAGCATCTGCAGTTGAAGCTCTGCCAGCGTGGTCGGGCGGGATTTGCGTTGACCGCCGAAGGCCGGCAGGTCTACGAGGCGGCGCTGCGGATGTTTCAGTCGCTCGAGGATTTCCGACGCTCCATCCCGGCGGCCCACGCGGACTCGCGCGGAGAAATCAAGTTTCTGGTTCCCGATGCCTTGTTCTGCAGCGTCATCGATGAGTTGACGCCGGTCTTTCGTCGCTTCCTGGATTCGTGCCCGGGCGCTTTCATCGACATCGATCTGGCCTCGCCTGCGCGCATCGACCAGCTGGTCATCGACGGCAAGGTCGATATCGGCATCAACTCGTCGTCGCGCCGCACTCACAACCTGCGTTTCTACGATGTGAAGGAAGAGCTGATCGGCCTCTACTGCGGCGTCGGCCATCCCTTGTTCAAAGTTCCAGACCGAGCGCTCACCATCGCAAAGATTCGCGAGCACGACGTGGTGCGCGCGCACGGATACTACTACCCCAGGAGAGTGCTGCAGGCTTTGCGGACGCCTGCCGCAGCTTCCTGCATTCCTCTGGATGGCCGGGTGCTGCTGTTGGCGACCGGCCGCTATCTGGGAATCCTGGCACAGGATTTCGCACGCCCCTACGAAAGGAAAGGGCTGTTGCGCGAACTCATGCCCGCCCAGTTCCGCTATACCAGTCGCACCTCAATCATCACCCGGGACAAGATCCAGAAGCCTGCCCTGGCGCGATTCCTCGAAATTCTCGATGAGGAGCTCAGAGCGCAGCGTGGCGCACGGTCGGCCGCGCGTCGACCCGTTTGAGGAAATCAGACATCTATCGGGAGACTTTCAATGCGAGCTACGTCGTCACGCAACCGCGCACTGTTGCTCTGCGCGGGGTTCATCCTCCTCGGGCTTGCGGGAGAGGCTCGCACTGAGCCGTTCGACCTGAAGACACACTACGAAAAAGCCGAGTACCGCATTCCCATGCGCGACGGCGTCAAGCTGTTTGTCGCGGTCTACACACCGAAGGACACATCCCAGCGCTATCCCATACTGATGAGCCGCACGCCTTATTCCATCGGCTCGTACGGCCCGCAGAATTTCCACGACTGGCAAGCGCTGGCGCTTAGCGAATCCTTCCTGCGCAACGGCTACATCTTCGTGCTGCAGGACGTGCGCGGCCGCTATAAATCGGAAGGGGAATGGGAGGACTTCCGGCCTCTGCGCACGAACCGTCGTGACACGGACGAGACGACGGACACGTATGACACCATCGAGTGGCTGATCCAGCACGTCGCACACAATAACGGTCGCGTCGGCCTTTGGGGAATCTCCTACGCCGGCTGGTACACGGTGATGGGCCTCATCGAGCCGCACCCGGCTCTCAAGGCAGCCTCACCCCAGGCGACCACGGGCGATCTTTTCGTCGGCGACGATTTCCATCTCAACGGCGCCTTCGACCTCATGAGCGTGACCTGGGCGCACTACATGAATCAGGCAGCTCAGGCACGCGGCGAGCGCGCGGAGATTGGGGAAAGTTACAGCGAGCCTTACGGCGGTTTCGGCTTGCCCTGGGCGTACCGCACGTTTCTCGCGGCCGGGCCCACCGACCAGTGGGACACCAATCACTTCGGCGGCCAGCTCGGCCGGCAGTGGGCTAACGTTCTTGCGCATCCGAACTACGATGAGTACTGGCGCAGGCGCAACATGCTCGAGCCGTTGAAAAACATCCGGCTGCCGGTCCTGAACGTCAGCGGCTGGTTCGACACGTTCGATCTCTATGGCCAGATGGCGACGTACAAGGCGATCGAGCGGCAGGTTCCGCACAACGCGAGCACGCTGGTCGCAGGCCCCTGGCGGCATGGCGGCTGGCGCAAGGATGACGGCACGTACCTCGGTGACATTCAATTCGGATCGAAGACGTCCGAGTACTTCCAGGAGAACATCGCCCTGCCCTTCTTTGAGCGTCATCTCAAAGACAGGGGTGACTGGAACGCGCCCGAAGCTGTGATGTTTGAGACGGGCGGAAATGCCTGGCACCGCTTCGAGCAATGGCCGCCGGCCAGCGTGGCCAAGAAGAACCTCTATTTCCGCGCGGGCGGACGTTTGAGCTACGAGGCTCCAACCGAGACTGCCGCCACTGCCAGTGACGAATATCTGAGCGATCCCGCGAAACCCGTGCCTCACTCCACGAAAATCACTGCGGATCCAGATATGCCGAACTGGCGAATCGAAGACCAGCGGCTCAATTCCACGCGGCCGGACGTGCTGACCTACGAAACGCCGGTTCTCGACCGCGCTGTCACGATTGCAGGGCCCATCCGAGTGAGCCTGTTCGCCTCGACCTCCGGCACGGACTCCGACTGGGTCGTGAAGCTGATCGATATCTATCCGGACGATGAGCCTGCAGTGAAGACCGCAGCGGGCGAAGTCAACATGGCGGGCTATCAAATGCTCGTGGGAGTAGAAGTGATGCGTGGCCGGTACCGCAATAGCTTCGAGCATCCCGAGCCCATGCAGCCCGGCGAGCCGACGCCCATCGCGTTCGACATCCTCGACCGCTTCCACACCTTCAAGCCAGGGCACCGCATCGGCGTGCACGTGCAGAGCTCGTTCTTTCCGTTCATCGACCGCAATCCGCAGACCTTCGTCGATATCTATCACGCCCGCCCTGAGGACTACCGCAAGGCGACGCAACGCATCTCGCGCTCGGTCGCGCTTCCATCGCATCTGGAGTTGCCGGTGCTGGAAGGGTGGTAGCCGTTCGATTCCACCCGCGTCACTCCACCACGTTTTTCAAGAACCTCGCAACTACTTTACCTCCATTGCGATACTCATACCGCCGATCCGACTCGAACATCAGCGAGTCCCCGACGGACATCCGGTGGACCTCGCCCTCGAGGTGCAGCGTCAGCACACCGGCCACTACATAGATCTGCTCCCGCATCCCTGCACGGTCGGGCTCGGCCTCATACCGATCCCCGGGCGCCAGACTCCATTCCCATAATTCGACACTTCTCACCGCAGGCGCACTGTGCATCAGCACGGCGCGACTCTCTTTCTTGCGCCCCTGCCACGCCACGACCGGCATAGCGGACGGCGCAGCCGGAGAATTCCGCAACAGATCCGCGAACGTGAGATCCAGAGCGGCTGCAATGCGATCCAGCGTCGCGAGGCTCACGTTGCTTTCCTCGCCTTCGATTGCCGCGAGCATGCGCCGGCTCACATCGGCACGCGCCGCGACCTCCTGCTGACTGAGGCCGAGACGTGTGCGCTCATGTCGCACCCGGGCGGAAATTTGCTTGAGAAGCTTGCGGGAAGAAGCGGGCATGGCCGGCAATTGTAGCGATTGACGTGCTCTCCAGTTGTGCAATATATTGCACAACCATGAAAATAGAAACCTTCGAGATGGAGCGCCTGCAGTCGCTGTGGGAAAACGTGGTCGAGTGCGATCTCAGCGAATCCGGCACGCGGGCCGTCTCGCTGCGGGAGCTCGTCGACTGGGGATTCGACCTCGCGTCGCTCATGAGCACTCCTTTGGGCTATAGCCAGACCAACGGCACGATTGCGCTGCGCGAAAGCATCGCCCGCATGTATCCCGGCGCGTCGGCGGATCACATCATGGTGACCAACGGCTCCTCGGAGGCCAACTACCTCGTCTACGCGGCCCTCCTCGAGAACGACGGCCACGTGGCATTCGAGACGCCGAATTACCTGCAGACCAAGGGACTCGGAACCTATTGGTCGGGGCGTCCGGTGGAAGCCTTCCGTCTGCGTTTCGATGCGAGCTGGGAGCCTGATTGGGAAGAATTCGAGCGCGCTGTGCGGCCGGGATGCAAGCTCGTGTACGTCACCAATCCAAACAATCCCACCGGCAAGGTACTGAGCAATGCGGCACGAGAGCGCATCGTCCGCCGCTGCGAGCAGGCCGGCGCCTGGCTGCTGAGTGACGAGGTGTACATCGGCAGCGAGATTGACCGGCCGCAGACCCAAACGCTCTATGGAACGTCCGAGCGCGTAGTCGTCGTCTCGGGCCTGAGCAAAGCTTTCGGTATTCCAGGCGTGCGCATCGGTTGGCTCGTGGGTCCACCCTGGCTGGCTGCGGAGGCCTGGCGGCTGCACGACTACACCACGATCGGTCCGGGCAAACTTTCCGACGCCATAGCAACATTCGCGGTGCGCGAAGATATTCGCGAGAAGCTTTTTGAACGCACCAGGCGCATCGTTCGCGAACAGTTGCCGCTGGTGCAGGCATTCGCGCAGGACTCCGGTGGCAAGCTCGAATTCAATACACCGGATGCGACCGCCATGGCCTTCATGCGCTGGCGCGGCTCCGGAACGAGCGCAGAGATCTGCAAGCGCCTTCTCGAGAAGCGCAGCACCCTCGTCGTGGACGGAAAACTGTTGGGGCTCGACGGCTTCATCCGCCTCTGGTCGGGTGCGCCACGCGATAAGCTCGTCGAAGGTCTGCGGCGTTTCAGCGAAGAGTTGCGCCAACCTGTACGATGATCGTCCTGAAGGCGCAGGCCATGTCAAAGCCAGCTCATCTCAACTCGTCCGCCACCGAACGGCGGATCCGCTCTAGGGTTTGAGCGATGCGTGTCTATGACCGCGCCGCAATTGAAAAGGCCGTCAATCCCGCAGCTGCGATCGATGCGATTGCGGAAGGTTTTGCCGCCTTCTCCCAAGGCACCGTCATCGTGCCGCCGGTGGGCCACCTGGAATTCAAAAACCCGCCGGGTGAGATGCATATCAAGTATGGATATCGGCTCGACGACGCTGTCTTCGTCGTCAAGATCGCTACCGGATTCTATGAAAACTCCGCGCACGGGCTCTCTTCCAGCAGCGGCTTGCTGTTGGTCTGTAGCGCGAAAACAGGCTTCCCACAGGCACTGTTGCTCGACGAAGGCTATCTGACGGACTTGCGCACCGCTGCTGCCGGGGCAGTCGCCGCGAAATATCTGGCACCGAAGAATTTGCGTGCGATCGGCATCGTAGGCTCAGGCATCCAGGCCCATCTACAGTTGGACCTCCTCAGGCACGTGACGGGGTGTCGACGCGCCGTGATCTGGGCTCGCGACCCGGCGAAAGCGCGCTCGTTCGAAGTGGACGGGTTCTCCATTGAAGTGGCGGACTCGGTAGCCGCTTTGTGCGGCCAATGCAATTTGATCGTGACTACGACGCCGTCGCGCGAGCCGCTCATCCCGGCAGGCGCTGTGCGACCCGGCACGCATATCACAGCTGTCGGCGCGGACAGCCCTGGCAAGCAGGAGCTCGAGGCGTCGCTGTTTGCGAAAGCAGAAGTGCTTGCCGTGGACTCGCGCGCGCAGTGCTTCGACCACGGGGACTCGATGCACGCCTTGAGCTCGAAGGTGGTGGCACAGAGCCGCTTCGTTGAATTGGGTGAGATCATTGCCGGCACTGCGCGCAGTCGCACGAGCGAGCAGCAAATCACGATCGCGGACTTGACGGGCCTTGCGGTGCAGGACATTGAGATCGCGAAGCTGGCACTGCGCTCGCTTGAGTGATGCCGAGCTCGGCAAGCAGGGCGATCAGTTCAGCGAGCTCTGCCGCGTAGTGATTCCAGCGCCCGACCGAGGAACCGTAGAGGGGACTGCGTACCTGGATGGAGCTGGCGGTCGCCACCGGCTCGGGGTTTTCGAAAAATCTCAGGCACCTCGGATCCCATTGCAGCCCACAGAACTCCAGCAGGCTACGTGTCTCTCGCTCGGGATTCGCAACGAGATTTTCATAGTGCACTTCGCGGAAATGATGTGGCATGAGCCCGCGCCAGTGGGCCATCAACGCATCGAAGTGGGCGTAGTAACGACCGGTGTCGAGCAGATCGTAGGCATAGCGGTAATAGGGAAAACGGGTGGCGAACAGCTGCCGGAAATTGCTGAGGCACGTATCCAGTGGATTGCGGCGCAGGCAGATGATGCGCGCATTGGGCAGGGCGCGGTGAATGAGTCCGGCGTAGAAGAAGTTGAGCGGCATCTTGTCGATGAAGTGAGCCGTGTGGCCCGTCCGCGGCCGCGTACTCTGCAAGTACGCCTCTCCCAGCGCGGCAGCATCGGCTGCGGCAGCAGCGCGTAGAGTTGCCGGGTCGAGCACCATGTTGCCGGCGGTGGCGCTGATGCGTTTGAGCACCAGAGAGAAATCCGTGAGCTCACCGGCGGCGAATACCGTCTCATGGCTGGACAGGATGCGCTCTACCAGGGTCGTCCCGGTGCGCGGCATGCCGACGATGAAAATGGCTTCCTCCGAAGGACAACCGTTACCACCGTTCACAACCTCGGCGCTGCAGACTTCGCGGGCAGCATCGAACAGCTGCCGATCGTCCGCGCTCGAGTACTCGAGGGTGGCGCGCTTGCGGCGCTTGCCACGCACCAGATAGCGGAAGGACTGCTGAAAATGCCCGAGGTCTTCGTGCTCTTTGGCCAAGGCGTGACACAGATGCAGCTCGGCATCGACGCCGAGCCCCGGACGCTCGAGCTGCGCTTCGAGCGTCAGGATGTCGTTGTCATCGGCAGTCTTGCGGCTGAGTTGTGAGAGCGCTGAGCGCGCCTTGTAGAAGCTTGCATCGAGTGCCAGGCAGCGTTGATAGGCTGCTCGTGCTTCCTGGAACAATCCGGAAAATTGCAGCGACGAGCCCAGATTGTAAAAGTAGTCGGCCCGAGTAGCATCTTGTGCGACGGCCCGCCGGAACAACTCGACTGCAGTCGTGTGCTCGCCGAGCCGGCTCCATATCACTCCAAGGGTTTCCAGAGTCAGCTGGTCCGTCGGACCCAGGCTCAGAGCTGTCTGCGCGGCCGCTCGCGCCTCACGATGGCGATTCAGTGTCACCAGGCACTTGGCCAGCTGTGCGTGATACTCCGTCTGAGTCGCATCGAGGCGGATGGCGCGAGAAATCACGTCGGCCGCTTTGGGCAGGTTGTGGTGCTCGGCTGCGATGAGACCCAGCAGGAAGAAAGCCTCGGCGCAGTCCGGCTTCTGGGCGAGCATCTGCATACACAGACGATGAGCGCTGCGGAATTCTCCCGCGGCAATGGCGTGCCGCGCCGCACGGCGCCCAGCGTCAAGTGATGGAGCTGTTTCGATGGAACCCTCTACAGATCCATGTCATACGTGAACCGTAAACCCACCTGCCGTGGCGGGACAAAAGTAGTCGAATAACTCCGCAGAGTCACCGGGTCGCCGTTTATGTCCGAAAGCGACTGAATGTAATTTCGATTCCGCGACGTACCGGTCCTCGCATACTTGTTGAACAGATTGTCGGCATAGAGAGTGAGTGCCCAGCGACTACCCTGCACAACTGCGGAAGCTGAGTGCAACGCATAACCGCCTAGCGTTTCCCCGTCCGCTCGCCCGCCGACCGTAGTCAGAATGCTACTGACAGCTGTGACGCCGTAATGGAAGCTCAATTGCCATTCGGCGGCAAGGGGCGGCGTGTAGCTCAGATAGACGGTTCCCTGATGTTGGGGGGAATGCGGCAAGCGATCGCCGGGAAGACCATCGGCCGGAACCCTGAGAAACGGGTTGCCAGGATTCGTGCCGGGGGCAGGGATGGTGCCCAGTAAGTCAGGCGCAAGCGTGGTCAGCTCAGCATCAAGATAGGAATAGCTTGCTCTGATCGTCAGTTGATTGCTCAAGGCCGCGTTGAGGGATAGATCGAACCCGCGGGTTCTCGCTCCCTTGCCATTCACCGTGATTCCCGACTGGCCAATTTGCGTCAGGCTGTGGAGCTGAGGATCCTTCCAGTCGATATAGAACACTGACGCGTTAGCGATGAGCCGATGCTCGAACCACTGGCTGCGCAGGCCGAGCTCCCAGTTGATTGTCGTGTCCGGACGATACTCGGCCTCGCTAGGGCTGACGCAAATATTCTGCCCGCCCGTGGGACTGCACAATGCGTACGGGTTGGTGCTACCGAGCCGATAACCCTCGCTGCGAGTGAAGTACGCCATCAGATCTTCGGTGAAGTTGTAGGAGGTGCTGAACTTGAAAAGCGTTCCGTGAGCCTTCTGTCTGAATTCGTCAAAGTTCAGGATCACGCTGTTCGGATCCCGGCCATTGAACACCGTCTCGAACAACGGAAAGTCTATCGCCTGTGCCGTCTTCTGGTCGTAGTCGTACCAGCGTGCGCCGACAGTGATTTTCCACGCATCGGTCAATTTGTATGAGAGCTCGCCGAAGAAGGCGAGCTCGGTGAGGTCCACCTTGTTGAAATTGGCGAGTTCGAGGCCGTCCGGGCGCAGCTGCACGCCCCCCAGGTTGTCCACCGCGAACTGGTCGAACCCGGGCGCGAACTCCGGCGTGTTGGTTCTGGTCTTGAGCTTGTTGTAGAAGCCGCCTGCAATCCAACTGAATCGGCCGTCATCCGGCGAAACCAGTCGAACCTCCTGGTTGAAACGATTCTGGCGGGGCGACCAGGGGCTCCAATCGACGAAGCTCGGGAAGAGCTCGTAGCTGTATCCCAAAGTGTTGAGCAGATCCGTCACGTCGAATTGCAACTCACCCTCGTACTTATTGTAACCGCTCGCCGACGTCAGCTCCGCAAAGCCCAGGTCGGCGACGACCTCGAGGCTCGCGAGTTGGTTGCGACGTTCATTGAATTCGGCAAAGCGATCGGCCGATTCGTAACGGCCCGTCCCGAAGGAGGCAACATGGTTTTGAGTCCCGGCCTTGACGTCCTGGTCCTGAAGGTAATAAGTCAGGGTTGCATCCAGAGTATCGTTCGGCTGCCAACGCAGGGCCGCTCGCCCGGACAGCGTCCGTTCCGTATTGGCATCCTTCACGCGACGCAGATTGCGAGCCACGGCGGCAGCGTCCGAAAAGTCCGGTTCGGGATCGGAAACCCCCGGCTCCCGAACCAGAAAGTTGAAATCGACGAACCCTGGATCATCGAGATAGTCCACGCTGGCGCGGAACGCGATGTGTTCTGAGAACGGCACATTGACGGTGAAGCCTGCGTCGGCACCAACGCCGTCGCTCTCGGAGTAGGTATAGCTGTCGCCACGCAGATCGATTTCCGCAGCGTCGAACTTCGGCTTGCGGGGGATATAGCGGATCGCACCGCCCAAGGTGCCGGCGCCGTAGAGAGTACCCTGCGGACCGAGCAGTACTTCCACGCGATCGATATCCGTGAGCCGCAGGTCGACATAGAGAGGAACCTCACCTACATACGTCGATACTGTGCCTCCCGCATCGTTGTTCGCGAAGCCGGGATCGTCCACGCCACCGATACTCAGGCCGCGGGCGACGATCTCGCTGGCAGTCCCTCGGCCTTCATTCGCGGAGTAGAGCCCCGGCGTCCAGCGCGTCAAATCGCTGATCCCCGTTAAGCCCTGCTCGGCAACCTGCGCGCCGTCGACAGCCGCAATGTTGAAGGGAACGTCCTGAATACTCTCGACACGCCGCGTCGCGGTCACGACCACCTCCGCCAGTGTCCCGGTTGGCTGTTGCTGAGCATCCTGGGCCTGGCTTGATTCGGCGATCGCCAAAGTGATTGCTGCGGCCATGGCAGTCTTCTTCCAGGCGCGGTTCGGCGGTTCATTACGCACGTCTTGCTGGTTCATACAGTGTTTGCCCTATTTCGTGGCGCTTGAATCGGCGCCAGCAATGTTCTGGTGCAATTCGCCCGCGACATCCAAGCCTGCATCGCTGTATGTATCTAAGCCTACCTTGCCGTATTCATCTATCAGCGATCGCTGTTATTCATATCGAGGATTCTCAATACAACTTCCGGCGCTCCATCACAGTTCACGCCCATCGCTGAGCGGATCGCGAGTTTGGTTTATATCGATGCCTTCGTGCCGCAAGACGGTGACTCATGGCGGGATCTCGCAGGCGATCGCAGTCGGCGCACTTTGCAGCCGCAGCGCGGGCTCGAATCAACTCGATATGCAGGACACACACGAAAAGTATTTGTAGATGAAACTTCTCGTTGCTATGCTCCGCGCCGTTGTAGTTATCGCGGCGTCGTGCCGCACTTTACAGACTGATACTTACAGAAGCGGAAACTGAAATGCCTTCGATCCTCGGA
>Ga0307509_10005036_pt1 | contig 18622 bp, 7 predicted proteins | sample 10_EM_MG_FD_202245 | JGI IMG/M metagenome (GOLD analysis project Ga0307509, IMG submission 202245) | Populus trichocarpa ectomycorrhiza microbial communities from riparian zone in the Pacific Northwest, United States - 10_EM | ecosystem: Host-associated > Plants > Roots > Unclassified | place...
AGAACCAGAACTCCTACCAAATCTGCTCTCTACTCCTCACCAAGCGTGCCTCGCAACCCCCCTCGCACTTGCGCAGTATTATCCACATAGAATAGATTGTGCCCCTGGCGTTCACATTTTGAACAGTAGATGCTTTGATAGCGATGCAATGCTATGATATCAATGAAGGGGATTTTAGGGGACATACGCCACTTGCATGGGCGGCTCGGAACGGGCATAATGAAGTGGTGAAAATACTTCTCGGGCAGGAAGAGGTCAACCCCGACAAGCCAGAAAATCACGGTAATGCACCGCTCTTGATTGCTGTTGAAAATGGACATGAGGATGTTGTGAAAGCCCTACTCAGGAGAGAAGACGTCAATCCCGGGAAACCAGACAAGAATGGCGACACGCCACTCGCGTTTGCTGCCCAGTGTGGACACGAGGGAGTGGTAAAAATACTACTCGAGCAGGAAGAGGTTAACCCAGTCACCCCAAACGTTGCCGGCCAAACTCCGCTCTTGAATGCAGCTTGGTATGGACATGAGGGAGTGGTAAAAATTCTACTCGAGCAGGAAGGGGTTAACCCAGACACCCCAAATGATGCCGGCCAAACCCCGCTCTCGTATGCGGCTGAGTCTGGACATGAAGGGGTGGTAAAAACACTCCTCCAGCGGGAAGAGGTCAATCCTGACAAGCCAGATCATCACGGCAGTACGCCGCTCTCGGCTGCTGCTCAGAGTGGACATGAGGGAGTGGTCAAAATATTGCTTGGAAGAAAAGAGGTCAACCCCGAGAGGCTGGATAATGATGGCGACACACCACTGTCATGTGCCGCCTACGGCGGATGGGAGGGAGTGGTGAAAATACTCCTCGAGCAGGAGGGGGTTAACCCCGACATTCAAAATCACGCAGGCCAAACACCGCTCTCTTATGCTGCCCAGGAAGGACATGAGGGTGTGGTAAAAATACTACTCCAGCAGGAAAATGTCGACCCCACCAAGGCCGATAATAGTGGCCAAACACCACTCAACTACGCAACTAAGTATGGCTATCTGAGGGTGACGGAGCTTCTACAGCTTCATGAGGCGGCCACCTAGGCACTCTCTCCGGCCTAGGAAGCATCCCGTAGAAATCACCTACGTTCCTTCCCGTTCGGAGAGCTCTGCTCATGGGAACCTTAGACGTCATCCTTCTGGAGGGGACGGAGTCCTGTATCATGACAACGCATACACAATATGATACCACATTTGTCTGAAACCTTTTGTCTAACCTAGTACTGTGGGGGTATGGGTTTCTGTTTAAAAAGTGCGGTTGGCTCCTGGTTGGGGGATTTAAACACTCTTAATGTTTTTAGAAGGCTTAGGTTATAGTTTGCAGCTTCCACTCTATCTTACTAATTTCCCCCCGGCCATGAATTCCTTCCTCCCCCTTTTCCCCTGCTCTCCCGGTTTTGTCTGCTTCCTTTTCTCTACCTCCCCAGCCTATTTCCCAAGTGATATAAGAATTGTATATAGTCTTGTTTTAGATAGAGCAAAAGTGGTGTGCGGGAGGACAAGGATTCTTGCGGTAATTGCGAATAGAAATACAAAGATCGCACCTGACATTGGTGACTGGTTGCGCAAAGCGCATAGGTTAATAAATACGGTGATACGTATTAAACCTGATAGATACCTACTATGATAGCTATCATACCCCGGCTATATATGTGAGATAAATAATTAGGGCGGGGGGCTAGCTGACAGGATTTTCATCAACTTCATTCGTCTGGTGATCAACTTGACGGCAATGAGTGTGCAGCTAGAGGAACTACCAAGAAGATACAGGGTAGCGGTTGCCGGAGGACAATTGTTCTCTCCCGGAAGAACCCATACGAAGGCCATCGCAGGACACACAATACAACCACACACATCGCGACAACCACGTGAAAGGACGTCTCCCGACCACTTGCAAAAAAGTATGCTCGAGAGTAACTGGTCACTCTCTTAATTACAAGCACCATTGGAAGTTTTAAGGAATCGCAATATTAGCCCTTTCAACTCTGGTACTAACGCATCCAGGTGGAGAATTAAGGGCCTAAAAAGCCCTCAGCACTATGCGATTCCGCCTGCTGGTGAATCGAACGCGACAGGGTAAGAGTAGATATTTTCTCTTATGATACGGGGTGTGTCGGTTAAGTTGGAATTAGTCCACCGTAGTATACTACAGGTGGCCCGCGGCACGAATTGAGTTGGATTTCCGATTAGAAAGCCTTTAGTTAGAGTACCGGTAGTGTCATCTGTTGAGTTCGAGTCTTTCAGACTTGGACTGCAAAACAATACATGGCGAGTGAGGAGCGGTGAAACGAAACGAAACGCCAAGCAACTCAACCACAAACGATCTCGCACTCAGGGGCGGGGGTCTTTTCACTAACAACAACCTCAGGCCCAGGCTCAACGACGACTCACAATGCTCGATACTCTAACTAACTAGCGGCGATGACAGGAGGATATATCAATCACCATGATGGAGCCTCCCAGGCCATTCCTCCTAGCCATCGATCGCGACATAGACCAATTCTCTTCCATGCATGCCCCGGCGCTTCTACGCATGTTTCCCTCTTCCTTTCGCAAAACTATCATGCTAACAAGGGAAACAACAAACGTCACAGAGAAAACTTCTTCACACTCCCTCCCCAGCCTCCACCCATCCGACTCTCCCTTCCAGTGCTGCACTGACCCCGAGCGCATACCCGGAGGTTTGTCGAACTAAACCGACATTGGCCGCGCCCGGGATCAACATGCCGAGCAGCCCCAAAGAACTTACTCCCGGCGGGTGTATCTATCCTGAACGCATGTCCGAACCTCTTTGTCCGAACGACAACGGGATAGGCTATGTTTGTGCCCGATAGGTCGAGTGCATGCCCGATGGGCTGAGCATGCCGAGCAGCATCCGAAAATTCCGACAGAGCCCAGCCCCAAGTAGTATTGCGCGGGCCCTGTTGTCTTAGTGGATCTCCAATCTTGTCCAGGGGAGCCTCCGGAGAGGTATGCAGCAAGTAATCACCGTCTCAGCCATATCCGCGATGAACAGGGGTATTCGGTTTGGAAAAGGGTAGATTGTCAAGGTTAGGGTCACAAAAGATTTACTGGCAATTGATCCTTGTTTAGCAGGTGCCCGATTTCGCCGTCGGTACTCGTACGGTGGGGGCGAGACAGCCTTACATTGGCAGACAAGAGCTCTCCAACTTTCGCTGTGCCTAGTAAACCTTTTCCGCTGGGCTCCATGTTAACCGTTATTTCACTGCCATTGTCTATCGTATACTCATAAAGGTTCCCCCATGCGCAGACTAATTAACCGAGAGGGCGAAACCCCTTCGGGCGAGTCCAACCGTCCTTGCAGAACCGGAAAAGAATACCGGGGTCGGTGTGGGATACGTTCCCCAAAGGAACTATTTGGGATGCATCGTTGGCGAATTTCCGTGCTATTTGTGAAGATTGTAGAGATTCCATTGACTGAATGTAAAACAATTATTAGTTTGGTGTAAGGCGAGTGTGATTGACTCGGAACAATTAACTTCTGGCCAGTGAGGTTGTGGCTTCCACTCATAACCTTAGTGGTTAAGTCTCTAATAGAGGAGGTTCTGTTATGTTATTGTTACATATCAAAAATAACTGAACACCCGCGGGTAACTATTAGATTTAGATAAGCGACGTGAAATAAGCACTGGCTACGGCGGGTCAAGTGTACACAACGTGCAGAAGAAAATTCTGCGTGTAGCAACGGTGCCCTCCCCAAGTCCTAAGGCGGGTAACCCTGTATGCACTACTAGAATCTAGTGCAAGGACATCCAAAAAAAAAAAAAAAAAAGAGAGAGAGAGAAAAGAAAAGAAAAAGATTCACAGATTCTCAAAAAGTACATTAGCATATTTTTATCATAATATTATAATAGTTGTTAAAGTATGAAAAGGGTGCACATGTTATCTGTACTTGTTAGACAGTATAAAATCTCAAAAATCAAGTGAGATGGGTAAGGCTAAGGGTTTTTATCATAGACAGAGATGTGTCTAGGAAGGGTGAATATAAAACGCGTGTAAAATAATGAGAAAGATGTTTCAAGTAATAACTTATTATATTGATAAGGTCTCTACTCAATTGGGTCAAGATTTTGGTAAAGCTCAGGAGGTACTTCAATATTTATATCCCGTAGCGATAGAGAGCGTGGCCTACATCTAACTACTATACTAACTAAGTACCTGTTATCAAACTATTATCCAAGCGGGAATAGCTTACCTAATATTTAAGAGCCAGGTATAGGGCTTCATAAGACGACCGTATATCCGAACCCATGCTGCCAGAGTTATGAGCTTCTTAGAGGCATTCGGAAGTCTAGTCGAAATACTAAATGAGAGCATTTTTCAAGATATGTTTAACTGATTGAAACAATGTTTAGAGAACACGACTCCTCTCATTTTCGAATTACATATGTATTAGGTGGATAATGCTTTAATAGCTGGATATGGGAACTGATCACTACATATTCCTTATTGCTATTGGTATGTGGGCATTTGAACCGCATATTCATATATAGTCTATCATGATGAAGGAATCGAAGACTGTCTACAGGGGGAGTGGGGACAGCCTCAGATGAAATAGCAGTTCGTGAGTTTCTCTGAGTTGAGCTGAGCAAGATTCAGGGTTAAACAGTGTTCGCCCTGACACTTTGGCCTGGCGAACTGAATTATTAAGAAAATATTGCTTAACTAAAGAAGTTGAAGTAGCATGAACATTAGTATAAATAGTAGGCCTCTCCCTGGGTGGTTGAAGAATAATCAACCAATGGAGAAGAGACCTTAACAATATAACAAGTTAGGGAGTTATATTTTAACTCTTTGATATTTGACTACACTTTATTACTTTATCTTTACTAAACAATTACCTACGAGCTTTCTTGACTATTAATCCGTTGTCTGCAATATTCACGGTCTGGTTAGCTGAGAATCCTACTGTGTCAGCTACCCCATAACACAATTAAAGCTGCATATTCATATATAGTCTATCATGACGAAGAGATCGAAGACTATTTACTGGTGAAGTGTCCATACACTCAGAGTAATGCCAGTTTGGGGGACTCTCTTCATCGATCTGGGCAAAGTTTTCAGAATTAAACGGTGTTCGCACTTTGTTTTAACAGACTGAATTCATAAGAAGAAACTTCTTAATATGTGAAGTAAAAGTAGTATGAACATTAATATAAATAGTATGTCTCTCCCCTGGTAGTTGAAGAAGCATTAAAGCAATAGAGAAAAATGCTTAATAATATATTAAGTTATGAACCCAAGGTTAAACACTTTTACGGGGTAGCTAACATGGTAGGATTCTGTGCTAACTAGGCCCAGAATATTGGAGACAACAGATTATTAGTCAGGGAGGCTCCAGAATAATCGTTTGGTAAAGGTAGAGAAATTAAGTGTTGTCAAATATCAAAGAGTTAGAATATAACTTGCTAACTTGTTATATTGTTAAGATCTCTTCTCCATTGCTTGATTATTCTTCAACCACCAGGGGAGAGGAGTACTGTTTATACTAATGTTCATGCTATTTCAACTGCTTTAGTTAAGAAGCATTTTCTTGACAATTCAGTTGACCAGAACAAAGTGCAAACACTGTTTGACTCTAAAATCTTGCCCAGCTAAAGTCAGAGAATCTCACGAACTGCTACTTCATTTGAGGGTGTCTCCACTCCACCAGTAGACAGAATTTGATCTCCTTATCATAATAGAATATATATGAATATGCGGTCCAAATGCCCACATACAAATAGTAATGTGAAATATAGAGTGATTAGTTCTGATATCCAGCTATCAAAGCATTATGCAGCTAAAGGAAATACAACTAGCCTGAGGAAGTAAGGGAAGTAAAGTTCTCTTAACATTGTTCCAATCAGTTAAACATATCCCGAAATGTGCATTCATCCAGGGTTGCAAGTTGACTTCCTGATGCCTCTGGAAAGCTCATAACTCAGAAAGCTTAGGTTTAGATATACGGTTATCTTTTTGAGCCGTATACCTCACTCTAAATATTAGGTAAGCTATTCCCGCTTGGGTAATAAACTCTTTGATATTTGACAACTCTTCACTCTTACCTTTACCAAACCATCAATTGAGCCTTCCTGACTATTAATCAATTGTTCTCAAATATTTCTAGCCTAGTTAGCTCAGAAATCTACTGTGCTAGCTATCCCGTAACAGATTTCTAAGTGCCAAGCTTCCCCTCTCAGTTTATCGCCCTCAAATAATTTTTCACTGTTTCAGACTGCTCAAGGGATAGTATTTTTGAATAAGTGCATGATGAACCGGCCCTTATTATTATTATTATTATTATTATTATTATTATTATTATTATTATTATTATTTTTATTATTATTTTTATTATTTTTATTATTTTTATTATTCCTTTTTTTCTCTTCTTTTTTTTTCTTTCGAGATCCATGTACTGGATTCCAGTAGCGCATACATGGTTACCCGGCCTTAGGACTTGGGCAGGGCACCGTTGCTACACGCAGAATTTCTTTCTGCACGTTGTGTACTAGTACACTTGACCCGCCGTAACTGGCGGTTAGGATGGTAAAAGTTTTCCCCGTTGCTACCTTGGCACGTTCAGTTTTTTTTTTGATATATGACAAATAGGTAGGAAACCTAGAGATAACGAGAAAACCTTTCAAATACCAGGGAAAACAGGGGGTACCTTTAGAATACCATTCTTGGCGAAAACAAACCATCACAAGATTTCATGTTATGAGGAACGGCAAAATATTTACCAATGCACAAAGTTTCCCCTCTCTTTTTATTCACTATGTGATGCAAAAGTAATTTAAAAAATCAGATAAAAAATCAAGAATTACTTGAGGCCTACTGGTATTTTTCTGAATTTTCTCGACGATTTTTTTTAACATGAACTGAGGGAGGTTGTTTATTGTGGGCCGGTGGCAAGGTACTTGTAGTTCTTTGAATAGGTTTCACTTTTTGGGAGAGATACTGTATCGTAGCGTAGGCGAGGACTTACTCGAGGAATAGATCGTGCAGGGATGGAGGCCTGACTCAGCGGAGACAACTACTGTATTTGTCCCTAGACAAAATTAACCGCCCACTAGCGAACAGGGAAGATTTCGGCAATGACAACCGCACTTCCTCACCAACCTCACAATCTTGTAAACCAAAAATTAAATAAAAATTAAAAAAATGTAAATAAATAGTACAATACATAGTAGGAATTGATCTAGAGAAACTACTTAGAGTGGTGTTGGAAGCAGTCGGTGATGGGGGGCTGCGTTCCCATCGATCGTTGCTTGGCGGTTAATTTTGTCCACGACAATACCATCCCGCGCAAAATGAAACAAATTTGGCATGCATATCAGGGCGAGTGAGACACCTTAAGCTTGGCAAAAAAAACAGAATGTGGGCAATAAGTATTGAGCCCCGTGCTGTGATGCAACTCTCACAGGGTATTCTAGAGACTGAGCCCTGGCGAGGTGCGCCGGAGGAAAAAGTATTACCGTAGGATATTTTGAGTACAGTACTGCTCTCAGAATCATGCTCCATATTTATAACCTAACTTACATAGAAGCCCCTGTCCGCCAAGCCTAGGCAACAGTCACCCCTGCAGAACTGCGAAACCTCCCAAAGCCAAGATCGTGACTAACGATCTATTTCCCAAAAGTTAATCGCAGATAAGCTAGAAAACAGCAAGTTAAAAAAGTCAATTTTAAACCGTAACAGTACTGTACGAGCAGTTCTCTTGGGAATTCCTAAGCGAGTTTAAATAGAGAGTTCAAAAGGGTGGGAAAATACCCGTAAAATCAGGGGAATTATTTCACAATTATGATTGATGGAGACCTTGTTTGGATTGTGTTACTGGATTAAGGTCTAAAAGGATGTGAATACCTCCACTCTGAGCGTAATCATTCAGACTGGTGGCGGTTTTTGTCCCCGCCAGTGGCCTCATCCCGTAAGAGGGCCGTGCAGTATGCTTGGACTCTGGGCTGCGGCGCTGCCTTAGCGCCAGCGGACCCCTGCTTTTCATTAAAACGACCCCGCTTTCTTTCTCTCTAGGGAGTCACTAACCAACTCTACTTAGCAAGTCCTCCATGTCAACAGAACAAGCGATAACGAGTGGAAAATGTCGCAATATACCTTCAATAATAGCACCAACTGCCAAAATACAACCGACTCCTATAATACCAATGTGTGGAACAACTGCACTATTGCCGATGATCGATCTCAACTCTTAACGTGGCTATCGCCGCTGGAGCCCAGCTTACGTCATCGGGACATCCAGGAACGCCGTGTCAACAATGTTGGTGAATGGCTCATACAAACTGAGGAATTCAGGAAATGGCGTGGGTTGAGTGGGGAAGGACAAAGTGATAGCGCAGTTCTATTTTGCTATGGGGATCCGGGGGTCGGCAAGACGTTCATCAGGTAATGAGGGCTACTCTGTGGGGATCGTGGGGAGAATATGCTAACAAGCCATAATGGCAGTTCGCTAGTAGTGGATAGGCTATGCGACCAGGTCAGAGGACAAAACACTGCAGTTACGTGTTTTTATTTCGACTTCGCAGCCAGAAAGGACCAGTCTGTCACCAGTATGTTGGGCTCCTTGGTCAAGCAGATTGTTAGCGGAATGGAGAGGATTCCTGAGGAAATATTGCGAGCCTTCCAAGAACAGAAAAAGGCCATCGGGGGGTGCGGACAGCAACTCGCTAATCTTGTAAAGATTCTACAAGCCATCACATCCCCACAACCTACATTTGTGTGCATTGACGCTCTCGATGAGTGCGTGTGGGTGCAACGGAAAAAGGTCCTTGATTCGTTGAAACAGATCCTTGAGAGGTCCTCAAGGACTCGAATATTCGTGACAGGGAGGCCATATATTCGAGCTGAGATGCAAAACTGGCTTCATGGGCGAATGGTATGTGTATCTATATCTCCCGCCAGGGACGATATCATCGGATACCTTCGTGCTAGACTAGCCGAGGACGAAACACCTGACGCCATGGATCAGAGACTGGAGGCTGAAATTTTGGAGAAGATTCCCGAGAATATGGCAGAGATGTGCGTATGGGCAATGATGCTCGGAATCCCATGTTACCTTCTCCGCTAATAGGTGGCTCTAGATTCCTACTCGTTTCCCTAAATATCGACTCAATCCTGCAAGAATCGACGATATATCATAGACGAGAACGGCTCAGAAAAATGGCAGATGGAGTAGGGTTGGAAGATGAATACGGTGCGACCATTGAACGGATAAAGGCGCAGGGTGGGGGCAAATCACGCCTTGGAATGAAAGTTTTGATGTGGATCACCCATGCGGAACGGCCGTTAGGGGCAGATGAACTGTGCCACGCTCTGGCCGTCGAGCCAGGCTCCACGGATTTCAGTGCGGACAACATCCCTTCAACTTCGACACTAGTCAGATGCTGTCAAGGGCTTATTACTGTGGACAAGGAGTCGTCAACAGTGCGACTTATCCATTTTACTCTCAAAGAGTACCTTTGTTCTCGTGCTGGTATTTTTAGTAGACCTCACGCGACAATAGCAGAGATCTGCTTGACCTATCTGAGTTCCAGACAGGTCGAGGCCCTTTCCGCCGCACCATCTGCCCACACCCTTGACACACCATTTCTAGGATATTGTTCCCTATACTGGGGAGTCCACGCGAAAAGGGAACTCTCCGACCACGCAAGATCATTAGCCCTGCTCCTACTTCGCGAATACGATGGCCACATATCCGCCAAATCGCTTCTATCACAAGAGGAAGGTTTGACTCACGATGAATGGGGTACCAGTTTTTCTTTCAGTGGATTGCACTGTGCATCGTTCTTCGGAATTGCCGAGGTGGTAGCTGCTTTAGTAGAGATGAAGCATTTTGATATCAATGAACTAGATATTGTGAAATATACACCACTTGCGTGGGCCGCTCGGAATGGACATAAGGAAGTGGTAAAAATACTACTCCGACAGGCAGATGTCAATAGCAAGTCAGGTCTGTTCGGGAATACACCGCTCTCGTATGCTGCTGCCAACGGACATGAGGGCGTGGTGAAAATACTACTCGGACGAGAAGATGTCAACCCCGAAAGTCAAAATATTGGTGGATTCACACCTCTCCTATATGCTGCTCTCCACGGACACGAGGGAGTGGTGAAAACACTACTCGGGCGAGAGGAGGTCAATCCCGACAGGCGGGATATTTGGGGCACGACACCCCTCTCGGGTGCTGCTACCCACGGACATGAGGGAGTGGTGAAAATACTACTCGCACGGGAAGAGGTCAACCCCAACCAGCGGGATATTTCCGGGAACACACCGCTCTTGTGCGCCGCTCGGAATGGGTATCAAGGGGTAGTAAAAATACTACTCGAGCGCGACGAGGTTAACCCCGACGAGCCAGATAATTGCGGCCAAACACCACTCCATAAAGCTGCTTGGGGCGGACATCAAGAAGTTGTTAAAATACTACTCGCGCGCGAAGAGGTCAACCCAGACAAGCCGGACGATTACAGCAGTACACCGCTCTCGGTTGCTGCACAGTATCGACATGAGTGTGTGGTGAGAATACTGCTCGGGACTGAAGGGGTCAATCCCCAGAAGCCAGATAATTATGGCGACACACCGCTCTCATGCGCTGCCCGCAGTGGCTGCGAGGGAGTGGTAAAAATGTTGCTCGAGCAGGAAGGCGTTAACCCTGATAGTCTAAATAACGCCGGTCGGACGCCGCTTTCGCGCGCTTCTCAGCAGGGACATGAGGGTGTGGTAAAAATACTACTCGAACAGGAGGGGGCTAACCCCGACACGCCAGATAATGACGGCCGGACACCCCTTTGGCATGCAGCTCGGGATGGGCATGAAGAAGTGCTAGGGATTCTGCTCGAGCGGGGAGATGCCAAGCCCGACAACCCCAATGATGACGGCGGAATACCCCTCTCTTATATTGCAGAGTTTGGACGCGAGGGAGCGGTGAACGTATTACCCGTGCGGCAGGAGGTCAACCCCGATAAGCCTGACAACTACGGCAATACTCCGCTCTCGGTCGCTGCTCAGGGTGGACATGAGGGTGTAGTGAAAATTCTACTCGGAAGAGACGAGGTCAATCCCGAGAAGCCAGATAATGATGGCGACACACCGCTCTCTTGCGCCGCTTGGGGTGGAAGCGAGGGAGTGGTAAAAATACTACCTGAGCGGGAAGGCATTAGCCCCGACACACCAAATAACGCCGGTCGAACACCGCTCTTACATGCCGCTTGTAATGCACATACGGGAGTGGTGAAAATACTACTCAAGCAGGAAGAGGTCAACCCCAACAAAGCAGACGATGACGGCCAAACGCCACTCATGTACGCGGTTAGGCATGGCAATCAGAGGGTGATTGAGCTGCTACAGCCTCACCAACTGGTAACCCAGGGCGCGCTCTCAGTCCTGGCAGACACCACACCTTAGAAATGATCGGCATTCCGGCCCTTTCGGTGCACGTTCCCCAATGAAGCTCTCCCTAGACTATTGAGAATCACCGGCGAGCATTCCACACAAATGCGAGTTTCCTTTATACCTTTCCTATTTTTCTTAGTCGTTAGTTACTAGTTCCTTTGTAAGTCATTATCAAGCACGGAGGAGGTGCGAGTATACTTGGTTTGCATACCAGTGGGAGGACCCGCAGACATGGCCGGGAATGCTCGAAGAGCAACGCGAGGTATGGTTCGGAATACTGTGCGGACAGAGGGAGAGATTCTCCGCGGAAGGATTCCCAACAGTTGAGATGTGTGGTGAAGTTCTGTGTATTTAAATGATCAGCTCCGCCGTAGATATTGAGGATAAGCAAGCAAGCAATCCGGAAAATATACAGCAGTTTCCTCCTCTCATACACTGTCTTTCTCAATCCCATTCGCCTGTCTCCCACAATAGGTATTGAAATGGTGACTTTGGTCCGGGCCGATAGTATTCTCCGGAGAGTTATACTAACCCCAAAGCAAAGAAAATACAAGAAGGCACGAAAACGGGGAAATGATATCACGATCAGGAAACAAAACTGTACCGATGTGGGCAATCGCCGCTCGTACAATGAGTAGAGTTAAAGAAATCATTGACGATGATAAAAGAACCCGTAGAGAAAAGAAGAAACCTATTGATCAAACACAAGATCCACGTCGCCTATGAACCTATCGATGCTCCCGCGTTCATGTTCTCCCCTGAGTCTCAGTTGCCTCTCCTCTTCCTTTTCAACCCACGATCCTTGCCCCTCCTTAGTAATCCCTCGCTCACTCCACAGCTCGAACTAGCTAGCTATGTAAACTGTCCCTATGAATATGGAATACAAGAAACAATTTAGAAAAAAACAAAATAAAATAAAAAAATAAGTAAGCTCAGTTTTATTGTTATGAGAGCTGGATATGAGAAGAATGCACGGGAACGAAGAAGTACAAAGAAGTCAGGGAAGGAACTGTGGTATATTTTCCGGAAACGTGTTTTGCTTACTTGTTCTAACTACGACAAAACAGAGGGTTTATATAGACAGTCCAAGGAGCTTTCCAATTCCCTCCACTCGTTGATTTCCTCCGTTCCGGTCAGTATCCCGATCCATCCTTCGCTTTTCCCTCCGCTAGTTTCCGGCTATATATGCGGCTTCGTATTCGTTCGTTCCCCCCCTTGATTGATGACCACTGACAAATGAAACTAGTAAAGATAGACTAACACGATAGGAAAAGTATAAGGGAAACTTGTCCTTGAGTGGAGAGATCGCCGGTGACTTTCGACAAGTTTCAGCCCCACAGTACCTCATAACAACATAGACATCCTTCGTAGGGGAATGGCATCCCCAGTAATAGGAACGGATATTCAATCGTTGTTATTACACCCATCCGAAAAAACCTAGTGCTTAATCTTTCCGTACGAGGATGCAAATTTCCGTTTACAGAGTGCAGTATGGCGAGCTCGGTGGTGATAAATAATTTACTATTCTGAGAGGGGTTAGTTTATGGCTCGCGGTTTTCATCATGTCCTGTTCAAGTTTCCCTTTATTTAAAACTCCTGGCTACACCTTTGTTATCTTATCCTATTTTCCTCACCCCTTCCACCTCCTTCTCCCAGTCTCTTCCCCGTTGGAACTTTTGCTACTCACCGCATACAGATCCATTGACGGAAAGCATCTACCATGAGAACAATCACATATCGAAAGACTACTAGAACGAATTGGTTCCTAACTACCGTTGTTTGATACCTACTATGATAGACCAGTGTTAGCTTCATACAGATTACCCACAACACTGCATACCCAGTTCACCACGGATGAGCAACTGCGAAACACCTTAAGTGAAACGTGCGACGACACCAAACACACTATCGTCGCCGCAACCCACACAACACTTCTGATATCGACCGAACCCGCAATCCCTCGGTCTATCACGATACCGACAGCAAAGCGCCTTCCCTGATCTTCAGCAAATAGGATTTTACCTCGGTTATGAGTTGCAGGAGATTCGGCAAACATAGAGAGAGGAGGAAATGGGAGGAATAAATCAGCATGCGCAGGTCGTAGGTCTGAAAGAGAGCTTATGATTTGAGGAGGATAAAAAGACTCCTGTTTTCCCTTTGTTCGTTATTTTTGATCATCCATCTGACTTTCGCCTTTCTACTCGCTCTATCTCCTGTACACAGTGTATCAGTCACTCGTTTCTTTATTGTTTATTGGATTTGTTTTATTGTTATCTTACCTGTTCGTAACGATAAATGTCTTTGGTTCTCCCCACCTTCCGTGATCGAATCCACTGTGCACCAATCATTTTGTTGAAAATTCCCCTGTATGATACTAGAATCCGTAACTCATTTATAAACTGTATATAGGATTCTTCTAAATAGAAGAGAAGCGGTATAAGATGGCTCGGCGACCCTTAAGGAAACTGACTGTGAACTATATCCCGACCTTAACTACAATGGGTCACTGGTTACGCTTAGTGGCATGACTGACTGGGTGGTATGGGATCACACTTGGCGGATAATTGATAGTTACCCCCCGGCTGCAGACTTGAGTATTGAGGGTGGAGGGAGGAAGCGCTGGTTCTACTTATATCACTCAGAAATTCCACTCGTACCGGGATCGACTTGATAGCATGGAGTATCTTAGGAGAGAAACCAACAATGTACAATAGCGGCCAAGAAACTATTGTTCTCTCCTAGCCGAAGCCCTCCGAGACCGCTGAATTCCGGGCACCACGCGAGTATTCGCCAGACATAGATTGGAAAGAATTCCTCCGGAACCTTTACCGAAAGGTTACTTAGCAATAATAACGCTCCTGCCTAGTCACTATAAGGGGGTTTTTGAGGAAAGCGATACAGGTCATGCCAACTTCTGCGCCGGTGAAGCCCGTATTAGGGTTAGGGGTGGGGGGCAAACAGATCACGGGACCGTAGAGTTCGATCGACAGGTGGGCTGGAGGGAGAGCTCTTCCCTAGTCACAATAAGGAAGTACCGGTATCAGGAAAGCACAGTATTAGCTCCACTAACTCGGAGATGCCGCTATCGAATAAGATGGAGGTACCGGCGGGGGGGGGCATGTCCCGAATTATACCACCTATCAGTGGATTTAAGGGAAAGCGAAACTGGGATGAGTGGTGGTTTTCTGTATCCGGCGGGGTGCTTGTCCGGTTACACCAAGTCGGGTGTGAGATGGTATGATATCATTGGCCGCGGTAGGAATTGGGTTAGGTTAGTGAACAGAGGGTTAAGCAATCGTTAGTATGATATTTGCCGAGGGGGGCACGGCGAAAGTCCAAGCCCGACCAAACGGGGATGCGGCTACAATCGCAGGGTGTGTTATGTAATCAGTTAGTATGTTCAGGCCAGCGAATTGGTCGGTAGATAACCGTGCCAAGGTTGGGGCTCTTTCACTACCCCCCAGTTGCTCGCTTGCTCGCAACCTGGGGCACTCTCAAGAGAGTGCCTCATATCATAGTATTGCGCGAGCCCTGTTGTCTTAGTGGATCTTCAAACTTGTTGAAGGCAGCCTCCGGAGCCGTATGCAGCAAGTGATCACAGTCTCAACCATATCCGCAACGAGCAGAGGTATTCGGTCGAAAAAAAAGTAAACCATCAAGGTTAGGGTTACAAAAAAGATTCCTGGAAATTGATCCCTATTTAGCACTTACCCGATTTCGCCGTGGGTACGAGTACTATACGGTGGAGACGAGACAACCTTACATTGGCGGACAAGAGCTCTCCAACTTTAGCAGTATCATACCTAGTAAAGCTCTTTAGCTGTGCTCCATGTTAACCGCTATTTCACTGCCATTGTCTATTGTATGCTCAGAAAGGTTCCCCCATGTGCAGACTGATTAACCGAGAGCAAAACCCCTTCGGACAAGTCCAATCGTCCTTGCGGAACCGGAAAAAAAATACGGGTGTCCGGGTTAGATATGCGCCTAAGGGGGAATATTGGGTATGCATCGTTGGAGAATTCCCGTTTTATTGGTGAAGACCGGGGATTCCATTGACTGATTGCAAAACAATTATTGGTTTGATTTAAGGCGGGCATGACCTAGGACACCTAACATCTATCATGGGAGGTTGTGGCTTTCACTTGTAACCGCAGTGGCTAGGGCTCTAATAGAGGGGGTTCGGTCATGCTGAGCAGGAAACCTAGAGGTATGTTAACTCAACTGGGAACCCCCGAAAATATCACTGACTATGGTGTTCATAGTTTCAACCAAAAGAATGTTTTACAGTACCGGCCACCTAGGCTATCTGGTTGATAAACCTCATTGGAATTATCCTAGTGTCAATATTTAGCAAGAGCCTTCGTGAGTGGCTAGTAGGCTAGCCTCACAGCGGGCTCAGGGGCAATCGTGGGAAAAAGTGGAGTTCACGTTTATGGCTTGGCACACAGCGAAATAGTAACCCCCGCTTTCCCAACATATTGCTCCTCAGCAACAAAATGTATTTCTCTAATAATGGTAGAAGGCAAGAGTTCACCTCTCCGGAAAGTATTTAAAAATGTATTGTGCTATGTTTCATAGGTATAGGTGCAGTCGTTCTCCCTTATAAAGCAAAAGCTGATGGGTGGCTGTTGTTGCGGATCACCCAGTGCGAACTCCACTTTTTCTCTCGACGGGAGATAGGATAGGACTTAATCGATCGTGGAATTGAGGCCTGACGTAGCGGAGACAACTACGGTCATCATACATAAGCCTTGGTGATTGCGGAGTACCGAGACACTGTGTGGATCCAACCGGTATTTAGCAAAAGGGGAATAATGGTATTGCAATGGTGGAAAAACGTGAAGAATCAAAGATAAACTATTTTAGAGGTATGGTTCCGGAAGACTAGACTCTATACTAGTTTTCCTACAAAAAGTGTGACAATTTTGCCCGTAACGCCAAGTGTAACACATCAAAAAAGTGTAGCCCTATGTCCTAAATTTCCAACCCTATGTACTTTTGTATAATAACTAATAATAATAAAATGTTTTTGTATGATATCATATTCAAGTTCAAAGTCTTCTCATCAGCGAATTACTAAGTCAGAAGTTAATGTCAAGTAGCTTACCTGTTGTTAGAGAACAATATCTCCACTCTGTATTTGGCTGTCTATAATTGAATCCATTGATCAATTAACTACTTCATTGTAATAATACATCTTGAATTCAATATCTTAATATTTCAATTTCTCATTTTAATATCTTCTTAAAGTATATTTGTCGAATTACATAATAATAATTATGTTATTAATAGTAATACAATAAGAGCTTATATGTTAGTGTTGAGTAACCTATTAGGGAGGATGACAAATTTAGAAGTGTTACACTTGGCGTTACAGGCAAAATTGTCACACTTTTTGTAGGAAAACTGGTATAGAGTCTAGTCTTCCGGAACCATATCATATCATAAAGGAACAAGAATATGTCGAATACTCTATATCTTATAGGGTTTTTCATGATGGGGAGGTGGGGGGTGTCGTATTATTCTCCCTTAGTGGTTGCTGAGTAAGCTTTCACCAAGCCTTTTGTCAGGTGACCGTAAGATCTCGCCCGAAATCAAACTACCGTCACAACAACAATGGCGACTACTGTCACGACCAAAACTATGGGTGATTGTTGGTTAAATCTGCTGGAGGCGCAGGCTACCCATGGATCGAGTCCCTTCCTGCTTGCCAGAGAGTTCAGGCTTCTTTCCTAGTAGTGTCGTAATGGAAAAATGTAGGGACAAGTTATCGCGATGAGTGTTGTCGGGCGCAAATTAAACACTCGTATCCACGGGGTCATGATTACACGACTTGTGTGGCACCCAGCGTTGCAACGCATGTACGGTACCTCTACTCAGGACAACACAAAATGATAATAACAATATTGGTATAAAAATAATAATAAAATCGATAGAATTAAATAAGTCGCGCACCACTAACCAGTATTTTTTCTCTCTGACATGCTCCAGGCTAGACTGCAGAAAAAATCAGAGCTCAATAGGCTAGACTATTAATATGGTGAGAGCTTTGGCGATGATGATGGACTAGCCATGTGGAGTTGAGTAGGGGTACAGTACATCAGTCGCAATGCTGGCTACCTACCCTCGGTCGCGCTATTATGACCCCCGTCGATACACAGTAACTTATGTGACAACGATTATTCCCATCAACTACCCCCCTTATCAACTCCCTACCCCACAATAATTCCTACCACGATCTGTTTCATGCATAATTTCCCAAATACTTTCTTTAACGAGGCTCTCTTGACATAGTGTTTCTATTATTTTTTCTATAAGGGGATCACGGCACCATTTACTTATGGTTGATAGTTAATTATTGCTGGGGTATCGCCGTTGGGGCAAGGTCGTTGGGGAGGGGTCGTTGAGGCGCGGTCGTTGTCACATATTTATCATACCTTGTATTTTACGAGTATTTAATTTGCGCCCGAGTAGGGAGTGGTGATTGTGCCCGTTTACCGATAGATGACCGTAAGGCGGACTAGACGGTTGGAGGGGTACCATACTGGTAGGTAGATGGTGTTTACCTACCGTAGCGAACCGTCTGGTTGTCTGGTGGGATTTCTAAACCCATCTCCGTGGCCACATCATTTTTTGCCCGGCTAGTGATAGGAACCTTGGTAGGTAGAAAATTAGGTAAACACTTTGACACCGCATAACGTGCTGGAAGTGGATCGGGTGTAGAAATGAGTCGGTTTCTATGTGGATTTTGCGTGAATACTTACCTCCGGGAGGTCGACGAAATAAATGCTCTGAATTGAGCTCAAAGACAGGCAAATCTAAAGGGGTGTACAGTACTCGCTCGAGTAGTGCAGTATCCCCTGCCCTTCTGAATCTCATCTTTTTAGGGTTGTGCTTCAAGGAGACTTCTATATTTCCTTTTTTTTTTGGTGCATTTTCGACTGATCCACTTACCCGTCGGATCCTCTTTCCGGTCGAATACGTGATCGGATAATTGTGCCGGTTGACACGCCACCGTTTAGTTTTATCACCTAAATTTTAGAACTGGACGATGGGGTGAACCTTTTCAATACCATGCTCTTGGCGTGAAACCCTTCCGGATACCATTGACCGAGAAATATGCCATCGAAAAAGTGAAACCATTGCATGGAACCATCACTCTCTTCGGCCACCATTAA
>Ga0307509_10005037_pt1 | contig 18618 bp, 6 predicted proteins | sample 10_EM_MG_FD_202245 | JGI IMG/M metagenome (GOLD analysis project Ga0307509, IMG submission 202245) | Populus trichocarpa ectomycorrhiza microbial communities from riparian zone in the Pacific Northwest, United States - 10_EM | ecosystem: Host-associated > Plants > Roots > Unclassified | place...
TTGATATTTTTTTTTAGATATTTTTAAATGATATTGATATCACAAATACATAAATATATATAAAAAATTATTTTAATATATTAAATGAATATGATTTTTCAGGAATTCCAGAAGTTCCCGGATAAAAAAAAACAATAATATTCAGGATTATTTCTTTTCAGAGAACAAGTTGACTTTTGGCAACAAAATATATGGCCATAAATGCGAACAGGTAACTTTCAGTTCAAGTCTTTAGATTGAGAAAATTCCACTTTTATATTTATAGATAGGCGTCACCTATTAAAAAAGTTTAATGTTTTTTTTTATTTAAAATTATATATATTTTTAGTGTTTTTAGATTGGTTTAATGTATTTATATTAAAAATAAAATTTTAAAAATAAAAAAAATATTATTTTAATATATTTCAAATAAAAAATACTTAAAAAAATAATTTTTACCGTACTTCTAAACAAATTTATTTTTATTTTTATATATGCATTTATCTATTTAACTTGCCATATCATAATCATCTTATTGTAATTATATAATTGACTCACAATTTTTAAATCCAACTTGCCATGTTTTTATACAATTTTTTATTCTACGAATTCTTAAATTATTTTTTATTTTTTTAATAATTGAAAGTTTCAAAATATCCCACTTAAACAACAAATCTCCTAACTTAACACAACACAAGATTAAGTCGATATATATCAAATATAATTAGAACTCTTATGTGAAGCTTTACATTATCGTTCCCTTGATCACACACACACACAAAATCCCAATATGTTGTTAAAAATCTCAATTATCTTGTTCATAAACTAACAGCTAGTATTTTTATATTGACAGTAGCATAAGATCTCAATCATATATATGACTTATTGCATGTTTGTTTATCACTTCAAGAGTTTTTAATATTTTATGTGACATTACTATATCATGAAATTCAATTGTAAAGCAAGACGACTCTAAAAAAATAATTTGTCAGCCCATTTTGTGGGTGTTGCAAGCAACAGTGAGGGATGAGCTATGAGGTTGTTTTGGTGATTAAAAGATTTTGTTTTCTTTCTTGATTTCCTAGGTTTAAGATTTGGAAACACTATCAAGAAGAATTAATTAATTTTTTTTAAACGCATCAAATTGATTTTAAAGATGAGTTTTGAATATCCATATATAAGACTTTAATTTCAAATAACATACAAACTACATTGTTCGTGTTGAAAACAATTAGCAAGAATTATCTTTGAAATAATGTGTGTTTAATTGGTATTATAGCATAAGGTGATTTTTATAGCAAGAATTAAAACTAAAAAAACGCTAAAAAAATTATTTTAATGTTGACTTGAAAGTTTTTTTTAAAAAATACTGAACTTCTTGGAGTTGTGTTGTGCAATTCACATACAATTCCAAAGTAGTCCATTCTTGAGAAGGTCCCTCCAACTCGTGTTCCGTGATTGATTATTACCATCTTCCATACATTGTGGGGTTAGATTAGAATTAGATTACACGGAGGGTTTCCATCAAAATATTTTAACCAGTTTGGCAAAGTACTAAAGGGACTTGACAATATTGGCGTCGCTGCCAATCTTATCACTTCCAACTGCCTTCCTTGATTCTAGTTTTGTCTGACGGAATCACGGTGAGGTCTATGAAGATGGGCTCCAAGTTTCTCATATTTTATCCAGTAATTGCCTGCTAGTTGTAGCATATATTTTCGTATGAAAACATGGATAATGTTCAATGACGAGAGAGGTATTTCCCCCGATTAGGGCATCAGTGTGTCTATCTTCATAAATTATTCTACTCGCTAAGTGTTTGTATCTATCAACGTACGCGGTTAGGTGTTGAACATCACATGAAAGGCGAAACCCAGTCGATCCCACTTAGTATTGTTGTCTTATCTACTCCCATAACGAGCACTGTTACGAGATTGAAATTATGCGCCAAATTGAACTGCGATGGATTCATTCGGAACCATGTGTTGTCTACTTTTATTAGTAATTACGTCGGAAAAAGAGACAATCAATTCAGCGTTCATGATTCAACCAGGATTTTGAGATTGAACCACGAATGACCCATCACAGAAGTGGGGTCGTTTTATCCCCGTCCTCTATTTGATTTAGATTCCAATCTTTTCATAGATATATAACAGAACTGGGATTATTATACTTTTTATTTTATTTATTTGTTTAGGGAGCGATCTGAGTAGATAAGTAGTAGACCCCATGCCTCAAGAAAAAAGTATTTGTAAATCATTAATAGAGAATATATGTGGCAGTGAAGAAAACAGGCCGGGTTTTGCTGCTGCTGCTGCCGCTGCTATTATTTTTTTCGTAGATAGATAAAGGAGGAGGGTTGGTCTCTCTTTCTTATTAGTATCGATAAAATTCAGTGAGTAGTATGATTAGTGCAATTTATTTTCAGTGAATAAGAAACTGTAGAGGAGTCAATCGAGTAGATAATATAATTTACGAGTGAGATTTCCAGAACTACCACCGGAGATTATGATGTTTGCCGTATTTTTGAAAGTGACCATCTGATAAATATTATTTAAAATAAGAAGCCACAAACAGTGTCCATGGAAAACCCCATAAAAATGTAGAAGAGCAAATGTGGCTCTCCTATTTCATGCACAAAAATTAGGTAATGTGGATGAACAAACAGGGTGCCAAGGGGCCCACGGTGGCGATCCTCACCAAGGTGGGGGCATGGTGGGTGCTTCTTTGCTTTATCTAATCAATTAGCATCAGAATAGATAAGAGTTAGTAAACCAGTGACATCATGCCCTGGGCAATTTGATTAGGGCATAAGGCCCCACATTTATTAAATTAAATTAATCCATCTATATAACATAAAAAGAGAGAGAGAGTCAGCACGTTCATCACTTGTCGGGAGAACTATTCATTATTCAGGCTTACATTTTCTGATACTTTGTTTGTTGAGTAAGAATGGCAAGCGGCAATGGTTATAAGTTAGATTTTAAATTTATTGTTTAAAGTTTATCGGTTTCAATTCTAAAAAATTTAGAATTATTAGAGATTTACAAATGCATTAACTCTAGATTTCGTAAATTTAATCAAGATGCCTGCAAACTGATTCGAACATTCATATTAATAATAAAAAAATAAACATAAATAAAAAAAATAAATATCAAATCAGTAAGATAGTGAACATATTATTTCAATATAGTAAATGAAGTTGGATAGTTGAGTGGGAAAACAAGGGTTGATGAGCATTGCATGGAGAGAGAGGAGCGAGCTAGTCAACACCAAGCAAAGTAGGAGGTAGAGGGAGATACCACATCCACTAATGATATGAGATGATGTGATCCTACATGGCTGCCACCATACCCACCATGGAAGTTCCATCTATATGATGTGAGTCGTTTTACTTTATGAACTTTACAAATCTTTCACATAAAATTAATATACGGATGCATGCTGAGAAAGCATATTAGTTTTATTTTATGTTTTTTCGTTTCGTCATTTGAAGCTAAGTTCATTGTTTATCCTGTTGCTCTCGTTATAAAAAAAGTTACTTTATTTGTTTTTATACTCCGGTGAGCCATATTTTAATGGGTTCTTTTTGAATTTCTAAATTCTCATTCACGAAAAATTGTTAATGACCAAGGATTTACAAACACAATTTTTGTTATTTTATTTTATTAAGGGCTAGCCTGTGCACACCTCGACTAATCCCACAAGTCCTGAAGTTAACGACCATGTAAACCTCCGTTGACCATTATATTAGCAATCACATGACTCGAACCTGAGACTACAAGAGGAGCAAACCCCTTGATCTCAAGCTTTTATCATTGACCACCTTTTTGATGAATTTTCATTATTGCTTTCATGGTTGGTAGCTTATGGATTCTTATAAAATTGGTATTTGTGTTTTTGTAATGATCCAATATATATATATATATATATATAGATAGAGGCTTGGTCATGCTTATCAATATAGGATGTGGAAAGTTTCATAATTAATGAAAATATTAGAACTTGCCATTAATTATAGTATTTTGCAATTGAGAGGTTGGTGAAGGATAGTGATACTTTCACTAGAAATAATTAATGTTAATAACATGTAGGTTTAATTTTATTGGAGAATAATTTTCGATATAATTTTAACTCTAAAAGCAAATAGATCTCATTCTTAATTTTCTTCAGATATGTGAATTAACCATGTTTTTAAAATATATTTTCTCTATACCCTTTCCCAGCCTGACCTTTTAGTTTTAAAGTTTTTTTACTTGTTTTTCTTTGATCAAGACACGGTCATTTACTGTCCACTTTTTTACAAATTTAATGACCATTGAATTGTAAGCTTAATTATTTTAGAAATTGCTAGTTATTTTATTCACAGCAGGTTTTGGATAAGTTTTTTTCTTTAAAAAGAAAAATTTGTAAGTTTTTTTAACATTTTTTTTTACTAAAAAAAATCTAATCATAAATTAGAAAAAAACTTATGCATACATTTAATTAAATAAATTTATAACTATCTATGCTAATAAATACAAAAGAAAACATTTAAAAACATCTATTTAACTCGCCTCATTATGAGTCAAATATTTTTTTCCAACACAAAAAAATGAAGGTGCAAGTATTGTTAATGTGTTTTTTGACATCAAGTACAAAATACAACTATAAATAAAAATATCAAAACTTACATATAATAAAATAAAGCTAAGGTCATTCAAGTTAAAAAAAACATGTAAAATATTAAGTTAATTTTTAACATGGTAAAAAAATAAAACAAAGTTTTGAGTGTGTTTCACTACATCATAATTCTTTTAATTAATAAATATAAAGATGTTATTTACACAAAAAAAAAATAAATATTAAAATGTATGAACCGATAAATTAATAAAGAGATGTTAATGGCAATGAAATTCTAAAATAAAATACAATCATTTTCATAAAAATAAAAAATAGATAGTATGATATTGAACCCAACTTTTCCCTTTGTTGTATATAAATTTTTTTTTTAATCTTAAAGGTCACTATTTCTTACCGGGAATAATTGATTTTTATTTTTAAGAATAATTTTTATTTATATAAAGTATAAAACAAATATAGATGAATTAGAATAAACTATCTGAAACATTAAATACATATAAAAAAATTAAAAAAATAACCTTTATTTTTTAAAAAAAGCTAAACAAATAATCTAAAACATCAAAGAGAAGATATATTAATTTAAATATAAATTAAAAAATTATCTTAAAAAATATCAATCAAGAAAAAAAAAATTATAAAAAAGACATGCACTACTAGGCCTAGCAAACCGGTTTGTATGCCTAATCCATTTTAAAAATGGATAAATGACATGTTGTTTGCCTCATTAATAAATAAAAAACAAAATAAGAGCCGCATGCAGGCCTGCAAGTATAAATTGATAAATATTCTAAGTATCAAGAATAAAAAATAATATATATTTTTTTAAAATAGAAAAAATTACAAACAAATAAATTACATAAAAAATGAAAGATAAGAAAAAAAAAGTGATAAATAGATTAAATATAAAGTGATAAATGTTTTAAGTATAAGGAGGAAAACTAAAATAAAAGATTTTTTAGAAACAAAATGAAATAATTATAGTTTTCCACCACTATAGAACATTTTATCTTATTGTTAGTTAGCTTCTACGAGTGACTAATATTAATTGTCGTAGCTTGTTAAATAGCTGTTTTTTTTTAATAATTATTTTCTAAACACCATATAGTTTATATTTATCACTAAGATACTAAACCTTGCTGCTCATAAAACAACATTAAATTAAAATAAAAGGAGTAATTGGCTATCTTTTATCAATTAATTTAATTTAGGAAGGTGGCAATAACCTGATGAAATGAGTTGAATGGATTTTTATTTATTTTACAATCACACTCGAGCACACGAGTTTTTTTATTATTAGCATAGCAGTAAAAAATATTTAACAAAATAGTAGAGTTAAAAATTTACTTATGAAAAATAATATTATAGTTTGCCGTGATACAAGTGTCATAAAAAAGCTGAGGAGCCCATAGCTTTCGCTTCTGCAAGAAAATTCCATCCAAACACGGTGCAAAAGCAATTGGTGATGCGCTTGAACGGTCCAAACGAAATCTCCTCCTGCTTTTATGACACGTTGCATATTTTGAACCGCTCATAATCAATGTGAAAAGGCAAGACTTTGATTTGGGCCGGCACTTTTTTAAGTCTTACGTGTCTTTTGTCTGCTTCAGTTTTCAGTTTTAAATTTGACACGTGAAGCTTTAATTATTTTAAATTAATAAAATTTTATTTGATTTTATCATTAACCAAGAGCTAAAATGTTTTTTTAATATTGCAAGATTCTTAAGCAATCAAAATAAATCATTAAGTTAAATCCTAAATAAATTCAATATAAAATAATTAATTTAAAAAAATAAATAAAAAAAAGAAGTTAAACTTTTTTATCTGTATGAGTTCCTGATGCTAGCAAAAAATAAAGGCTAAATATTTGTTTGAGTTTTAAATTTGATTTTTAAAGTCTTAATTTTTTTAAATTAATAAAATAAAATTTTATTTTATCAAATCGAATATTAATCAAGCAATAAAATATCTTCTCATCACCACAAGATTCCCATATGTAAGTATATTTGAATCATTTTTTCATATACCATATTTATTAAGGCTATCCAAGTCAGAATATTTAGTTGATGAATCATGGGATTAAATTATTGTGAGTATTTAAAATGTCTTTCTTTACTCTATACGAAATTATTTTTGAATCCGCATAAAAAATTTCTAGATGCTTAAGACATTCTAGCTTTAGCTTGAATGGCCTCACCCACACGTATTTATCACCTTGTGCTGTTCAATACTCTGTCCAACACACTCAATTTACTCTTCGAGTTTCCTAGAAGTCATAGTGATATTGTGCATGCATTTGTACATCTCTACGCACACAAATTCTTTGTGCAGGGCATGACACCAATCTCGCAATCGGTGACATAACGAGCACCATAAATCAATAACGTGCATCAACCTTTCTATATTCATTTTTTACCATTCACCACAAAGTCATTTACCATCATTAATTTACTCACCATATCACACCTACAACTCCATGGACACTAAGGGTATTTGCTTCCTAAAAAATTACTGACATGATCAAGATTTATAGATACATCTAGTCACAAGGTAAAGCATTTAAGTCTTGCAAGGCAATTCAGGTCATTTAAGCTCATTGAAGAGCTTCACACCAATTCATCCAACAAAAACATAATTATTATGTTTTTCTCTATGCATCATTTTTTTCTTCTAAATTAACAAACTTACGTATCAGATGGTCGTATGTTCTGAAAAGAGACCTATTTTGTCGGGAATAATAAAGTTCAGAGACATGACATATATTCTAGCCTAAACGCTACATGTCGAAACGTATTTATAGTAAGTCCAATCTAATCATGAAATTTTCACGACTTCATCACTTTAAATGGTTTATCTAAAAAGAAATAAAAAAGTCAAAACTTTAATAACTTATATGATGGAGGTAAATTTTATAGGGTAAATGCAAGATGCTGATGATGGTGATAAATGGGGCAGGTCACGTTTGGCTAGCACAAAACTTTACCAAGTAAAACATGTGAACGCGCAAAAAGATGTGCGAAGGTTTGGCCTACCATACAATGGACAAAGTTGGACGGTAAAGAAAGATATAAAACAACTGACATAGCAATAGCATGCTTTGACATGCCAAAATAACCACGTGGAGGTTTGGAAAGTTCGGGAAAAAAAATAAACGGACGACCTTATTTCCACCTTCTATATAGACACCACACTTTTCTAAAATATTTAATATTGTAATAGTTTTTATGGTTATCATTAAATTTTTTATATATATATTTAGTTGAAATTACTATAATATATATATATATATATATAATAAATAAAAAACATGCTTTTATAAATTAAAAGATAGATTATCGTAGTTTCTATAAATTTCACGCTTGAAATATAATTATGTATAGAGCGTTACAAAAAAAAACTTAATTTATTTAATTAATTAAATAAATTTTTTATGTGATTAAACACCAAACAGTTCTAATAAAATTTGCTTTTGTATTCCAAATAATTGTATCAAATGTCTGGTTTAAGAAGGCATTTTGATGCAAAATCAAAGCCTGAAATCATTTTCAAATAAAACACAATTCTATTCTAGATGCATGACCCAAGATATGGGATTTTTTACTTTATATATATATATATACACACCGAACAATTTCTGCATAATTATAATATACTGTACTGCCATAAATACCCTTGCTCAATTGAAAATCCCGAGTGAGAGCCCAGGCGGGGCGGGCGGTTGGGTTCTAACTAATATGTCACGACATTATTTTCTTTTATAAAAAGTTTGAGGGCAAACATCTTATTGATTTTGAAGCACGTTTTTGTTTTCTTTCCATGTTGAATGTTGAATTCCAAAGAAATTACTGTTTTGCAATAGGTCGCATGTTCGCGATATCTTGTAGAGGGTGGAGGGACCAAAACTTTTTAAAAATATTCAGTTATTAGAAAAATATTTTGCTCAAATATTTTTTTTCCATGTTGAATAGTTGCATTATCAAATATTCATAGCTATAAATAAAAATATTAATTACTTAAAACTTATGATTAACTATTATATCTTTAATACTAATAAATAAATTATTTTGACAATCAAGATTCTAAAAAAACCTTGAGAAATAAGCCAATGAGGAGAACAAATTATTAAAATTCAAACATAATAAAATATATAAAAAGGCATCAAATCAAATTATTTTGAAAAATACTATTAATGAGATAAATAAAGATGGGTATTAGATTCAAATATTGGTAGACTGTAGATGACGTTAGAGTATAGGAATAAAATAAAATAATAAAAAAAACGCACCACTAAATTAAGAAAAAAAAAGAAGGTTAAGATAATAAAAAATATCAGAAATGCAATTCAGATATTTATCAACGGCGACATGGAACTAAACCCTAAAAATTAACATAAGACCGAACGCATCTCCACCAATTAGAACATTTTGAGGGCCTCACACTAAATACAAATTATCAACAACCCGAAGAATCATTCAGCCACCTAAGCCCTCGTCAAAGGCAATCGTATGGTCAAGAATGAAGCACAAAATTGGGTCCACATAGACCGAGTTGAACAGCCCACTTGCCTAAGAAACCAAACTACCTTTTCTCACCCATAATAATAATAATAATAATAAAATCCTAGCCAAGGGGCGGCTCACCTGCCTCCTGATACTGAGAATCTAGACACTTAGGTTTCCCCACCACCAATAGAGTGCTGACACGCACGAGCCACCAGTATTTTCGGATCCCGACGATTACGTTTCAAAAATATTTTTTACTAATATCAGTGCATATTAAAAAATAAAAATAAATAAAATGACAATTTAATAGAGAAACTACAAAAGCCGCCGCTAACCATTCGTATTTACATTCAAAGATAAATTTTTCTTATTTTTATTTTCCATATATATATATTATATATATATATATATAAACACCATCCTGCAACTTAGTAGTAGTAGAAGTACGATTTTGAAGACAAGGAGTAAACTGTCTTTTCACTACCCACTTCCCTAGGGAACCCACCCACCAAAACCCTATTTACATTTTGTTTTCCTTGAAGCCCAAAACTTATGTATAATCACACTCTAGCAAGCACCTCTATTCTTTCTTTCTTAATAAAATAAAAAAAGGCTTGCTTTCTTTTATTCTTGCCATCCAGTCCTTTCACATTGGTGTTATTTTCTTCTTTCCCGTATTCTATTTGCTGCTGCTGCTGCTGCTGCTGCTTCATATATACAATACATCACCATAGATATAGAGCTGAAACCTCCATTACTGGTCCCTTTCTGTCAAGAGCTCTAAGCACGGGGTTGGAGAAGAGGGGCAATGAGATAACAAACATGTATACATGAGGGTGATCTAATAATTTTTGCTAAAGCATCAGTGTTCTAATATTCTATTATCAGTCCTCCCATTGGGGCTCGGTGGGGGATTCCCTTTCTTCGCTTTGCCGTCCGGTAACTAGCTGGTGTTGGAGGTGGTGTGGAAGGAGAGAAGCTCTGCACTTTGTTCTCATTGTTGATGTTGTTCTTCTTCATGTACCTCGCGTGGCTGCTGCTACTACTATAAGAGTCCTCAGAATCCGACGCCATTGACATTTGTTGCTTCTTTCTCTTCTGGAAGTTCTTTGATGTCCCAACAATCTGCCATTGATGCACAAAAAATATTAATACATTGTACATTTGTACCATTTTTACATCGTTTACCTGAGAAGAAAGTGCGCATGTTAATGTGGATAGAAAATATCGAGCACTAGGGGCAATTCATTTTCGTCACATTTTGTGGTCAGCTGGTTGATGAGAAAATTGTGGGGAAAAAAATAAAATAATATTCGATACCAACATTGCCTTCTCATTAGTCCCTCCGAAAAATGAGAAAAGTCAACTTACTGTAACCACCAAGCACCAGCATAGAATTCAATTAAGTGGAATTTTCTAAATGCTTGCTGACCTAGAAAAAATAACATTGGTGGGTCTCAATCTCATTTCCCTCTTTCCCAAAACTTTCTCAGCAACCAAACAAGGAAAGACTGGAAATAAAATATTTTAGGACAATGTAATTATACCTTGCACCCAAGAGAGCAGAAGCGGAAGGAATCGAGGAGGCTGCGCTCGCAGACCTCACAGGTGTTGGTAACACCTTTTCCAGGCCTAGGCTGAGGCCTCTCATTCAAAAACACAACTCTTGCACTGTTGATAACATAAGTTTGAACACCAGAGATGTCCAGCACCTTCTGTATTTCAGATACCCTTATCACATCATGATATGAAGACCTCCGTATCTGTACATTCACAAAGAAACAATAAGAGACAGTGTCAGACCACGCGGAACTCATGATTTCTTTTCGAAACTGTCTATAATGGAATCATGAGAAAATAAAACGCAAACCCAAGTGAGTTTTGCAGGATGTAGAAAACCCATAAAAGAATTGAAGAGAGTATTTCACCATTGGTCAAATTCATTGGCCAAATTTGTCTGTTTGGGTGTTGAGAAAATGTAGGAGAAGGAGAGTTTATATTTGAAAAGTAGAATCTGCATTCAATTAAGACTAGATTGAGTTGAGATTTTTTAAAAACAGAATTTAAAAAAAAATTCACTCAGCCACTATAAATGGAAATTTGAAAAAAAGAAGAAGAAAGATTGGATTTACAGTGTCCAACAAAAGTAAAAGAAAACAGAGGGATTCTCTCAGTCCCAGAAAAGGAAAGCGAAAAAAGAAAAAAGAAAAAAATCAAAACTTTGACAAGAATGAGCAAAAACGCAAATACAACATTTGGTAAGCAATTGAATTTACCTGAATAGCATGGTGGTCCTTGTGGTAGGCAAGACAGAGAGAGCAAAGCGCACCATTCATACAATCCATACAATACATATTGCACTCACTCTTGTGTGAATCAGCGTGCTGCTTGCATTGAACAAAGAACCTCTCTCTCAACAAAGGTTTAAGCCATGGCGGCCACCTGTTGTCCTCATCATCAGGTCCTCCAGCTCCCTATACAATTCAACACAAACAGATTGTTAGTATTGAAAAGCAATGAAAAACAAACGAAGAAAATCAAGAATCTTTCTATCAAACAACAAAGAAGAACGGCTACCATTGTAACTAGAACACAAACACAAGAAAGTACATAGAAATCAAAAGAAAAAACCCCACCAAGTAAAATGATAAGCATTTTCCACAAAGTGACATTTTAAAAAGCAAATGAAAACAACAAGCCAGTGTTTCAAATCCAAAAACAAAAGAGAAGGAAAATGAAGAGCTCATAAGAAAGCAAAAGCATTACCATTATTCTCCTGTTCTTGGGCTTCATAGTGGTTTCTTGATTTTCGATCGCCAGCTTGAATGAGTGTATAGAGAAACAGAGCACTCTTAGTTTTAGAGAAATTGAAGAAAATGAGCGAATTCGTCCTGGTTTGTCCAAAGTAGGGGGGCAGAGGGTTATGATGTTGTGTTGTGTGCTAAGAAAAGAAGGGAGAAAGGCTTTTAGTTTAAGAGAAGCGGAGGCGGCTGAGAGAGGAGGGGGGTTAAATTGGGGGCAGGGGGGTGGGGGGGAGTCGTTCTTATCTTCACACAAAGAAAGTCTACAAACCACCAAGCCTAACTCCGAACCCAAACCTGTATTAAAATAAGCCATCAAGATGCGTTGTGTGCAAGGAACCCACCTCATGTTTTCCCTTTCATTTTCATCTTCTCTTGTTCTTATCGTATTTTCTTCACTTACTGTTCTTTTCTTTATTTATTTTAAAACATTTTTTGTCCCTCATTATTGGTTTTCTTCTTCTTTTTTCTTTTTTTTTTATTTATAAAAAAACATTGTGTGTTATTTATTTCTAATACTGGTTTGTTGGGTCATGTCTGCTAAGCCATGCTCTATATGATGGATAGACTACCTGTTTTATATTACAGTGGATTGGATAGACATCTCATGTCTTATCTTCTGTTTTTTTGCAAATTTTGAGGGAGGGATCAATATTCTTTGTCTGAAGCCTACCGAATTCATGATTTTGGTGGTTTATTTATTATTATTTATTTTAGTTGATGTGTCTTTAATTTGTCAAACTATGTAAAATATCTACGTACAAAATTTTCTATGCTTGTCGTATAAAATAAGCTCATAATATATAACTCGTTGGAGTTCTATTTTCTCTTTAAGGATATGTTTTTGGTATGGTTTGAGAAGTTCATAAACCGGTGGATCAGAAATGGGACAAATTAAACTGGACAATTGGACAAACCTAATTCATTTGGTATGAAAGCTAGGAGAAGTAGTGGGTTTCTCATACCGGTTTATATCAAGGTTACTGTCCGCTGTAATTTATGAAAGATAAATTAATTTAATTTTAAAAAATATAATTTAACTGGTCAGGTTCTAAATTTGATCCTTAAAGATCATTAGTTCGAGTCTCAAAAATCTTAAAATCACTGGAAGTTTACATGGTCGTTAACTTCAAGACCCGAAGGATTAATCGAGGTATGCATAAACTGACACGGACACTAACGTTAATAAAAAAACAATTTGACTTTTATCTTGGCATTTTTAAAGGATTGGAATCTAAATGAAGGTTGATTAAATTTAATTTTTTTTTTAAAATTTTTTTTTAGATTATTTTGTTATTCTGATATAAAAATAAATTTTAAAAACTAAAAAAAAATATTATTTTAATATATTTATAAAAACAATACTTTAAAAAAAAATTCGCTCCCCTGCTTTTAAACATCTTTAAAATTCTATTTGAATACTTCCGTACATTGCCAGAACAATTTAGTTGGTCCATTTGGTGATACGACTATTTCGAGAGTGGCCAGTGTTGGAGTTCTGAAAGCTTGTAGATTGCTCGTAATTCCCATAAATAAATAAATAAATAAGTCATTTGTTGTTCTGGGGACCCCCAAAAGTTAGAACACGAAATTTCTACGCGCAGTCTCTTTTAAAACACTAGAAGGACGGGTCCGAGGACTTGGAAATTATGAGAGAGCTGCTTCTATTCTATTATATAACTCGAAAATTGAAGGCTATCGACTTCCATAAAGTATAAATGCAAGAAGTTAGGAAGATAAACATTTAATCTTGCCGAACCATTTAGCATATGTAGGTTCAACTAGACGTTTCGTGGCATTATCGGGGGAAAAAGCCAAGAAGAAGGAGGTGGAGGAGAATTCCTACCTACCCTTCAGACCATCAAGATATTTTTTTTCTACGAATGAATCTAAAATTAGAATAAAAAATATTTGTTGCTTAGTCAAATTAATGCTTTCATCTAGATATTAGCCTATTAATTGGTTGGATGAATCAACTTATAATTTTGATCTGAGCATATTAATTTGGAATATTGCTCCCGACACACCACTCTCTCATTCATTCAAAAATAGAATCTGTAATAACAACTATTGATACTTCATAGGGCACATTTTCATATAAGCGAAGTGAAGTATACTGAAAGCACTTAATCATCTCTTTGTGGTAAAATTAAACTGAATGGTTTTATATATATAAGACTTTTTTTTTTTAAATCCCGGCATCTAAAAACCCACTGGATCTCGATTAATTCAATTAAGTTATTATTTAAACCAATTTCGTAGCTTATTTTTAGAATAGATTTGATATTATTAATATTCAAGATTTATTAGAGTTCTTTCTAACAGGTTAAAATTGAGCTTGAACCTAGCTATCTGTCATCTATATACTATGTCATTTATTAATAAAGTTTTAAACAAATTGTATATTTATGAGAAATTTTTTTTTGACAATTTTTTTTTTTTTTTAAAACATACGTTTATGTTCTTAGAAAGTTAAAGAAATATGTATGCGTGACTACCCTTTCTTGTTTTAGGAAGAAAAGAAAACCAAAAGATGATTTCTCCCATAGCAATATTAATTATGCGTCATATATACTATTGCCCAATATTTTAAGAATTGTAAGCCCCTAAAAAACAATAATAATAATAAAAAAAGCTTGATTAAGTTTTTGAATCGATATTCGTTTTCTCTAGGGATGAACTAATTATTTGACTTAATAAGATGGATTGCCTTTTTTTCTTATTGAAAAGCAAAGAACTACGCTAAAAGAAAAAAGAGGGCAAGTAGCCAGAAAATGCGAGCTCCATAATAGAGATGGAAATCTCAGTATCACCAGCAATCGGCATAAATGACAAAACCTTCTTATCAGTCATTATTACCTATAGTATCAAGTATTCTTCAAGTTGAGCAATGACTCGATTAATGAAGACAGCGCGCCGAGCACAATAACTCATTAGGGTTCCCGACCTTGGTAAATCGCCAATTTGGCAGGTCTTACTTCCTTTTCTGTACAGAATTATAATAACTGGAGATTGATTCAGTGAATCGAGGATGTATATACGTGCAGTCATCGGTCAAAGTATTCAAGACATCAACACGGGCATTAATGCTTTCGATCGTCAAAACTCAAGAAAAAGAGTGAAAACCTACTTATGCCGGTATGAGCACCTAAGGAAGGAACCGTGGTTTGTACATAACCTACCCCACCAATTCATTGCAGATTTGGATCACAAAATACATGCCAGTTACAATGTTCTTGATTAATTAATTTCTGGCAAATGTGATTAGCGTACGTGTATCAAACAGTACTATAGCGAACTCAAGTCTCTATCATCTCACAAACACACATAGTAATTAGTAAAAAGAAATTAAAGAAAGAACTCATAAATAGGTTTCCATGGTGGATTGATTTTGCCATAAAAAATACGACATACGATAATTTTAGGTAAGGTGGGCCGGGCCTTGTGGGAGGTCAGAGGACAAATTAGCTAGCCATTAGCACCTTCATATTTCCACTTCAGTAAAATTTAACCTAAATAAAAGAGAGAGAATCATATTTGACGATAAAAAAAGGAAGAAAGAATGAAAGAGAATCATAATTTGACAAAAGAAACAAACATATCTATATATATATATGGTCACCAACCCACACACATCAGGGAATTGATCGTAAATTTAGTATTCCCTTACAGTAAAGTAAAAATTAATATTATATAAACACAAACAGTTCATTTGTTAAATCAAGCGTGCAAAACATGTTCACCATCTTGAATTTTTATAAAAATACTAATCACCTAGCATTAACTACTTCTACTTCTAATTATTGTTGTTTTATGATATAAATGACTTGTTTGTTTTTGTATTTTAAAATATTCTTGAAAAAAATTAAAATTTTTTATTTTAAATTAATTTTTTTTATGTTTCTCAACTGTTTTGAAATCAAAAATAAATTTTAAAAATAAAAAAATATTATTATAATATATTTTTAAAATAAAAATTATTTTAAAAAACAATCATTACGATATCAAACTTCACCAATTCCTGGCATATATTGTACAGTTACATCTGTGCATATCAGAATGTAGCCTAAAAAAGATTATCACTGCAGTGTAAACCCGTGCATGATAATCAAAATCACATCAAAATCATATGCGTGAATCTTTGCCTAGTACATACAAGCCATTCAATAAAATATCATTTTAATCTAAGCACGCCATGTTTTCTTTTACTTACTAATGTTTTTTTTTTTTTTTACGGGCTATAATCACACCAATCTAACTATATAGATGCTCTAGAACTGTATTAGTGGTGTATATTATGGTTGTATTTTCTTATTTACCATGCATGCTTGTCACCAAGGGATAAAAATACCAATGGTTTAATTCAGAAATCTTGAGTCTCTTTTATTTTCTTTTCAAATTCTAAATGTGCAAAAGGAGGTTTAAAGAATGGCGGACTGAATACCCACCACAGAGCAGGTACCACTGAGCTTTCAACGAGAAATGACATCTACAAATAACAGTAACAGTTAGATTCTCCACGATTGAACAATTCTTTGACAATCAATGAGCAAATTCAGTTAGGGTTTTAAATGCTAGCTAGTAGCATAAAGAAAAGAAAAGAAAAGAAAATGATTTTAGACTTCATAGATTACGTCACAGCAAAGTACAAAGGGAAAAAAAATCCCATTTTTATTACATATTAAAATATTGTGATGAACAACAAGGAAATGTTCAAGCGCTCAGTGGAATCCCTTGATTTTATGACAATTATATCTGGGAGTTGAAGTAATCGATAACCAAAAGATTCCTCCATTTCATATTTTTGTTTTTAATGAGAAAACACATATCTTTCTGTGATTTCTTGGTAAAAGACAAGTCAGCCTTGAAAGTTTCTAAAAGTTATGCTTCTCCTGACTTGTCCATAGCCTGCATGCAAGCACAAATTCACAAGCTTGGTAATTGCTCCAGGGTTTCGTGTCTAGATCGTGCCGAGCTGTGAACATCATTGGCAAAAAGAAGGGGCGATTATTATGTTGACAAGTAAAGTTCAGCTAAGACTGAACTCCTTAAAGAGAGATTGAAACGTGTTCTATATCTTCAATATTTCTAACGTGGATCGAGGACTACAGGCAAGAAATTAACTCTTTCAGCCATTAATTTGTGCGCGCATTCTAGATGAAACAAACACTAGTCCAAGTCCCCCCCTACAGTCTTCCATGTTTTGTAGCTTGTTCGTCTAATCTAAGACAGCTTTGAAATTCTATTGCTAGCTGATCTCAGGTTTTGCTAAGATTTAAGTCCAGTTTTGCCTCAACGCGTTTCTTTATCTTCACTTGACTAAAAAAGAAACTTAATCAAGTCTCTAGAGAATGAAGTGTGGGACCTTGATTAAGGTGAAAATACGTTAGAATATGTATATATATATATATATATTATCATTGTATATACAATGATAATAATATTAGTAAATTCATGATATATACAATGATAATAAGTCAGAAGAAAAAAATAATATTATGCGCGTATGATGGTTGAATTTGACTGGGGATGGCTGGCTAGTGGCTAGTAGTAGAGTCAAAGTAAACTTTGAACCCACGGTCACGGCACACCAGGCATGACCGCCCCAAGAAATCGCTGCTGCCCTCTTTCTTTTGCTTTCGCTTGGCTTTATGGCGTGTTTAATGTTTCACACTGACTGAACCGTGTTGTTGTTTTTTACACAAAAAGTCTTGTTGACTTTCAAATGCTACGGCGTTTCAGTGCTCTTCTGGGCTCCACTTTTTTCTCATTCGGGTCCCACTTCTATTATCTGCTCTTATGGTGGGGCCCTTTCTCTCTCAGCAGCTTCGCGGGGTTCGTTTTCTGGGTCGCTTCCCTACTGCTTTAGTGGCCGGCCAAGTGGCCTAAGCATACACGTCACTAGCATTCTGCCATGTAGTATGGATGCCAATTTTTTAAGATTTACCCCCTTTTTTTTTAATAAAAATAAAAATAAAAATAAAGAAGAAAAGGGCAAAGACGATTTAAGTTCCTAGAGTTTTCTCAATAGACGTGTGCATGTGCTCTTCCACAAATTAGAGTTTTTTTTTCTAAATTATTATCTAGATGCTTTAAGAGTGTTTAAAAAAAAAACAAAAATTATAACTCAAGTTATAGTCATCATCAAATCAAATATATTGATTTTATTTTAATTAGATGATAAAAAAATAAACAAAAATAGTAAATAACACAAAAAAACAAATCTAGATAACTTGAGAAAAAACATTTAGAAGTACAAAATAGAGGAAAAAAAGAAAAACAATTGGCTCGAGTCAAACTGAGTTAGTATTATAAACATGTAACCTAGGTAATAAACGATGAGCCAACCTAGGTTAACAAGCTAAACCCGTTACTCAGGTCATGAGATCGAGATAACCCAATAGAAAAAAAATTAAAAAAACCAACTAAGGCAAATTTTTTTTATTACAAAGACAATAAAGTACTTTTATTATGGAAATATACCTCATTACCCTCGACATCCAATCCAACTTTTTATGTTGAGATGAGTACATTCATCTTTTTATTGCTTCAATCCACGATTTCACTCAATCTAGAGCTACGATATTTAACATTGTGGATTTCAGCCTTTTATTTTGTTTATTTTTTATTCAATCTATTAATCTTACATTTATGATATTTTGTTGATAGCTAGAGGTCATAAATATGATTCTGAGCGATGTTTATCACCAATTTGA
>Ga0307509_10005038_pt1 | contig 18616 bp, 15 predicted proteins | sample 10_EM_MG_FD_202245 | JGI IMG/M metagenome (GOLD analysis project Ga0307509, IMG submission 202245) | Populus trichocarpa ectomycorrhiza microbial communities from riparian zone in the Pacific Northwest, United States - 10_EM | ecosystem: Host-associated > Plants > Roots > Unclassified | place...
GGCCGCAGATAGTCGTTGGTCGTGGTTCGTGGTTGTGACACGTTGTGACAAAAATGCACACGAACGGTCACTTCATCAATTTGATCCCGGCGTAAGTCTCTATCACCTCCTTCTACACGTAAATATCCGCTTCCTTGGCTCAGTTGGTTAGAGCGCAGGTCTCATAATAAATATGAGTAATCAATGATTACGTAATCCTGAGGTCACAAGTTCGACCCTTGTAGGGAGCATTTTTTATATAAACAGTCTGTGTTTCCAGGAAGGTGCTAGTTTGAAGCACAAGGAGACATGCAATTTAAAAAATCAAGTCCTTGTGGCAGATACTATTTTTATGCCCACAAAAGCCCCATCAAGAAATTTATTATTTTTTGTAGACCCATCCATCTCATGGAGATCATCAATGCAGTGATCATGACAACCCCAAAAGTGCTAGTTACATATTGCATGACTAGTAATAGAACCAGTAGCATATTGAACACAAGTACAACCCAAGGGCCTCACTGCTATATACTAGATTTGGGAACCATTATTCAAGATGATGAATAATTCGGACATGGTGGAAGGCTGTGGTCCCACCACCATCAGATTTTGTTCGTTCCTAAAGATACTTTCTGGCCAAGGGCATTTGGGACGTGGATCCAGAGGGGAAGGCTGTAAGTCACCATGTTGTTCGTTCCCAAAAACACCTTTTGGCCAAGGCCGTAATTCAGAATCCTGGGAACTAATTTTGCTCTCGTGTGCATAAGCAATATTATAGGGGATAGCCAAGGTAAGTTATGTCCCAAAGGTGTGAATCCGAGGCCAAAATACAAAGCAATTCGTTGAGGGTGTTACAGGGTGTAGCGGTCGAACCGGAGATAGAGCGTACCGTTGACACAGTGACCTGAGTGAAGAATTGCGAAAACATGAAGTCATTCACGCCATTTCCCAAGAGAAAAACACGCAGTCGGAAGGAGGCTCCGAAGATTAGTCCGAAAGCCATAAGAAAAGCTGCCCATGGGCCAGGCCCACCACGCAGAAGAGGCACGTCCGTGGGTGAGGCATAAGACAACTGGACATGAGGACATGGATCAGGGACTAGACGGAGTGATAAGGCATGGGCTCTGGACGAAAAGTCGATGAAAACGGGGAAAGATGACGATGGTGCGGAACAAGATCATTTATGGCAATTTATCCGGATGAGTATAAGTAGGCTCCTCCTGACTACCATCCCCTTTGTTAGCTCTCACACAACCTACCTTGCTATTAACCTTCATCGTCAGACACAATGGGTATGAGCTACCGTCGTTATCTTTCTGGTGAGCGCATCTACGGGTGCTCCAAGTGCAAGACCCACCTCGCCACTATCCACACCATGATGTCTAGGGTAACGAAACACCTCATTCGACTTCCACTGTGGCTAACCATCCCGTGCCACAGGCATTCAATGGCCAGCATGGTCGAGCGTACCTCTTCGATGGCGTGCAAGTCTCCCTTCATCTTTCGACCCATCTCTTGTTCCTTTACTCACTCAATTCTCCAGTGTCAATGTCATCGAAGGTGAACCCGATGATCGCCCAATGACAACTGGCAACCACACCGTCCGCGACATCTACTGCTGCAAATGCGGCACCACCCTCGGTTGGAAATACGTAAATACCCCCTGACTGCCCCCTTCTTCTTATATATTAATTTGAAATCCTAACAATCCCCTCCTACTCGTGACAGGACAAGGCGTACGAGCCATCGCAGAAATACAAAGAAGGCAAATATATTCTGGAGCGGAACCTACTGGTGGACGTGCAATAGGCGTCTTGCCCTGTGGCACCCCTTACGGATTGACCTTATCGGCATGGCCATTTAACCCGGCTCGGCTTAGTCGGCATTCGATATACCTTGCAGCCTCTCTTCGAAAGGCCAGCTCAACTCACTTGCGCATGCACCCGGCGGGCCGCCGTAATGATCTTAGGATTTTTCTCGGACTTTATCAATTGCCATCGAAATCGAAATTGTACAAATAGGAAAACAGAAGGTTGGAAGGAGGCAGCGGGCGTTCTTTTTATTGTCTAAGGAGCCGACGAACAAGGAGCGGAACGTCAACGTGAAACCGGACCCACCACCATCGCCTGAGGACAACTGCTTTTATTCAAGTTACCTCCTTTCGACGGCCAGTTCCCCCATTTTAGTGTCTTCGCTGACATTCCCAGTTCAACAAACTCGCGCGCCGAGGTTAATCTATATTCGTTGTTTGCGGTGGCACAACGGACGTGTCTTGTTCCTCTCCCTTTTGACTCCGGCCGACCCTTATATATTTGTATCGCATCTTTTCCATTATCGACGTCCCTTGTTCAAGCAGCATATAGATTTCACGATTCGGGGAACATTTATCTTCTCTTATCGTATTCCCGATGTCTATTTGAATTTCTCCTACATACATATCTCTCCTCCCTATCTAATCACCTTCACGCAGCTCATGATTTGCTGTGTTGTTTCTCCCCCTCTACTTACTCTGTTGTTGCTTCAATTGTAGTGTTCTAAACATCTCATAAATTATCCGGTGGCTTAAAAATATTCCATGCCTTAACCTATCTACTCTCATACCTATTTGTCAGGAGGTTAACGAAATGTATATTTTTATCCCATCGTCCTCCAAAATTAGCCTGGCTTGGACACCCCTATAGTGCCGTAACATTTCTCTGCAGTGCATGTTCAGTAGACAACATACAATCCACATTTGTAAAAGCACACAGACCGAAGTCCGCGGAACTAGAGAATGCATGAATGACTCGACTCGTATGTGATAACTACACTAGACCATCCGAGCATGTCCATTCTGGTGAAGCCTGCTGAGCGCTTGAATGGTAATGTGTCATATCTAGTCGCAATGACTAGTGTGGCTTCTCAGACTTGACATCATATTCAGTGCAAGCCAGATCCATGCGCCTGACAAGATTGGGAATATGACTGATCTACTAGTTGGAACAAAATTAAAATGTAATTTTATAGAAATTGAGCCAAAAGCCCAGCTTTTCGATTCCATAATTATGAACGTACGCAGCAGACCTGCAAAGTGCGAAAATGCCTTGCGAGGGTGCTACCTACTGTAGTTGGAAGGAGATCTTGGACTATCCTGAGCATGCAGGGGATATAAATGCCTCAACAGGGCAAAACAGTCGTCGAATAAAATGAAGCCAACCAGGCGAACGGCACGACCTGGGTCCTGCATCATGAGAGTAGAATTCCGACGATGGGAGTGCAAGCGTGCAAGAACGGTGTCTCTCAGCGTGTCGAGCACCGGCCTGCGAAAGACAAGTTAAAAACGTTCATGTCGCCTGCATGCGGATGGATCAGCTGTGACTGCTTCCTCACATCCCAAGAACATGGATGGCCGGTGGACGTGAATATATGGAAGCCGATAAGAAAAGATAGCTATAGGCAGCCTGAAGGAAGAGCTACGGTGATTAGTAAACGTTGCTCTCAAACCACGTGCGGATGAGCAAGCCAAAAAGTTTGGGAAATAATGGGAACAACAATGTGGAGTCGAGAAAGAAAACTTTCAAGGCTGGATGTGCGCGAGCAGGCAAAGGATGGAAACCACGATAGCATTTGACGACTGAGGTCGTTTGCATGTTGACCTAAACGAAGTCTGAGACAGATAACGCATTGAAAAACCAAACGTGCATATGTTGGCGGAGAGCAACCCAAAACAAAGGGCCATGTTGGGGAAATCTCAGGGTGTGCCCGAGTAAAACCACAGTAAGGCGTCAAAGTTGAGAGTAACCAAATGGGGATGTCGGCGCCTTTTGCCGAATCCCCAAAGCAAACAGCGTTGCGACAAGTTTCCCCAATCCCAATGTTTTAAAGGAACTCTATAAATACCCGGTCTGCAATTCAGTTCTTTTCAAAACTCGCCTCCCTCCAACTCACGACGGGTATGACTTTCCTTTTCTCCTTTATTATTGACATTGAGCAAGTCGCGTTTAGCAACCATGACTTTCGCCCGTCCCGCTGTATCCTCGCCCCTGGCAAACTCATCCCAGCCAAACATTCCCCAGACAACGCGCATTGTGCCAAAACGAAATACGCCTTTCCCCTCGTCGCGCGCACTACGCCCATTCCCCACTATTTCCCATGTATTCAAGGCGACATCAACATCCCCAATGTCCCCAACTTCTGCGTCATCACAAAAACCCATAAAGCTTATTCAACCCCCAGAGAATTTCAAAGCCACATTTGTTCTCGACCTTACACAGGCAGAATTCAGTCGGCAGGATATTTGAGCTTACATCCTACGCTTTCATGTCATGACTCCTTTCGCGGCGACTCCACACTGTCCCCACAATATGTTCCGTTAGCCAAACCCACCCACTCCTCTTCACCGTTTCCCCCAGTGTCCCTCGCCGACAGCACACTTCGCTATTCCCACAAAACTCAACATCCCACAACCGCTGAACACACTCAGTTTCCTTGTCGCTCTTGAACTTGGCACGCGTCCCCTTTCCCCTCTTCCTTTTACTTATTACTTTCACATTCTCGATCGCCTATGGTGCACCTTTCTTGTCTTACCGTGGATTTCACCTCTGTACAATGAACTATATCGAACTCCTTCCTCACAACGTGTTGCATTCTTAGCACTTTTAAAAACGACTGCTTTCCCGGACCCGCCGCATGCTTCGTCGACCCCAAGATACCCTAGGAATTATAAGTCAACTTTGTAGAAATACAATATCCAGTCCCTCTCAGGGTTTGCGAAAACGACGGGCAAGGGAGGCTTTTCATTCCGATGAATGAAATGACTATCAACCCGAAGTTCGAGTCTACCCAGAACATCGTGTGTAAAACGACGCAGTGAGCTTGAGCCAAACCCCAAAGCCAGGAGTTTATGAGTTAGGTTACCACCGCGGTCCAGGGGACTCGAGTGTGTACCCATCAACCCAGTGACCCCAAGCTATAAGAGTGCACCAAGTCAGTGTACATCAGGCGATGCTCGGCATTCAATATCCAACGCCCAAAGTAAGTAAGCATCAGATGAATCCCACGCCAGCAGACGCCAAAAGTTGGGGGAAACAAAATCGGCGGCAAACGCACAGTCAATTCATGACACCAAGAATAGTCTCCTCTTGGACTATTACAGTGCTGGTTCAATAAAGTGATACGCGTCAGTGTGCCGTCAATTGAATTCGGAATTCGACATGACCTAGCCTCCTCTAGACAGACCTAAAGCCGTAGGAAAACTGGGCCGCAGTCCCAGCGCGGGGAGCCGTGCCGATTTTCCTCCGCGTGTCGCCGCAGTGATTTCTTTGGGCGGGTGCCCGCGCCAAGTTCCGCCTGAGAGTCTGGTGGGGGCCGCTACCTCGCGGGGTTTTTCAAAAGACGCAGGCAGTGGTCCAGAAACCGACACCTAGACCTTGACCATCGCAAGAATTTTGATGTTCAAAGAAAAATTCTAATCCAGTGGAGGCCTGTCGTCGCCAGTAATCGTTATTGAAACGAGTGCGTGTGATAGGGAGCGTTAACCAAGACTGCGTACTGAGGCCTAAGGTTCTTTTCATTGACCGGCCATATTATACTCGGCCTGACCCACGACGCGATAGGCCACAACACCCCAAGCCATGGACTACCAGTGGATCAGACTGGAGATAAAGATCCGGACTCCGAACGAACCGCAAAGCCAAGGCGCATCGAACAACCTTTCGTTCGGCGACCCATTTTTGACAAGATCCAACTTGACTAATCGGTGTTTGCCGTGACCATCTATCCATCTACGGGGGAAGAGCGACGTAAGCTGTGGGCGATGCAGTCAGTTATTTTATCTAAGTCCGTATCAGGGAAAACCCAGGGATAAACAAAACCCCTCGCCTTCTCTAAGTAGTGCACGCGGTTCTCCTCTAGATTTAGAAAGTTGAATGAACTTAAGAGGGGCCTTGGAAAGAGATGGGTATCGTGCGATTGTCCATAGACAGCATAGCTTCCGTTGTCCTTTTTTCTTTGTAAATGCCGAAGGTCGTCTGACTGCGAGTGGTGTATGTAGCAAGTACGGCAATTCCTTTATGTCCGGGTGCGTTACGAGGTGGAAAGACGATGAAAGACCCAAGCGAACGGCGATAGGACGGCCGATCCAGAAAACCTGTGTATGTACCATGAAGCGCGAGCAAAAGGATGCGATGCTGTGAGATGGCCACGGAGTCGATAGGGGAGGAAAATCCGAATGCTGTGCCTTAGGGTGTTGCCGCCCAAGCGGACGAATTCTCGTTCAAGCAGCCCGCCTCGTGTATCAGGAGGCAATGTTCCTCCGAAGAGGGACCAACTTAGCTCGTACTAGCGGATGATGTAGCACGGGATGATGGGAGCGAAAAATGCTTAGCACTCCAGTGATTTTTAATCCTTGGAAACAGACATAATCGGAAGGTGCTGTGCAAAGAAAAATCCAGAACCGGACTGGTTCATCAAATTGCAAGGACGTAGGTGGGTCCACCGTCCCACAGTGCTTACATGCCATGTAAGTGCCTGAATTTATGGGGGGATCCAACGTTATTAGCGTGGAATCGGAAGTGGTAATAGATTTCCGACTTGCACAAGCAGAAGGTCCCCAAGCGCCCAGCAATTTGAAAGAGGGACTTCTTGGGGGTCAACCAGTCACAAGACCAGCCTGTACCTTGAAAAGCGTTTCTTAGCGCGTAAAACCTGCATATAGCTGGTTTGGAATATTTATGCTTCTGGTGATGGCGCAGATAGGAAGACGACATACATAGATATGCGAGTAACAGTTTCCAGCAATGGCGCAGAGATTGAATTCCACGGTCCCAGAATTTTGACGTTGCGGGGTTGAAACTTGGTTGGCCTCTGTAAATTGGAATTTTAAAAGAGAGTGGGGCTCAACTGAATGCAATCCACTGGCCACCTGTGGTTGGTAGGGGAATCAAAATTGTCTGTAATGTCGAATGCCCATTAATAGATAAGGAAGCCTGTGGATAGTCCGGTCGACCCGTGGGTGGTGGGATTCCCGAGTGCAAAAAGGACTTGAGCTCGTGGAACCTTGACAGAAATGAAGTCGACAATGATCAATCCATGGTACCTAAATTAAGAACACGGCGCTTGACAATTGAAAGGTGACATTTTTGTTTCTCCGGTTGCCTATCATTGAAATTTCGACGCAATTGGAGTTGCTTGTGAGTAAAGCTTCCTCACCAGCATCGCCCACTACACAATTCTTGATTTGGTAGAAACCAAATAACGGAGGAACTTACGAAGAGGCGATATTGGCGGGATGAGGGTGGAGACTTGGAGGCCTTGGGACATCGGGTCCAAAAACTAATTATGGGGCACATGCATGCCTCTGAGCCACCCAATTTACATCATATGGGCCGCGCTTCCAGGGTTCCTTGCGCTATTACACTCAGAATGGTTCGAGATGACTGAAATATGTAATTGGGAATTAGTGTTAGGGGTCACAAGTTGAGCGACGTCGAGTAAGTGTCCCGACCTCGTTCGAGTTATCACCCAGAAAAGCTATTACAACCGCCACTGTAGTTGAGATGCTTGGACAATGGTAAACTGTGGACAAGGATAATGGTTAGCCTCGTGGTTCTCGAAACACCTGATATGTACTTGATAAGATAAGCATCACAATGACAATCCGCCCCTAACTTTCTCGACCTCGCCATTTGGGAATAAAATGGAAGAAAAGGTACTATTGAATTGTTATTTAAAACCTTCCACTGGAACTTCCAGACTGGATTTACCTCTGTCTTCAACTTGAATGTCCGACTACCGACTTGGATGCATGAATGCGATGAAGCTGTCGCGTGTGAAAAGATTGAGGCCTTGAGGCCATTAGCCATATTAATTCACCATTGCTCCGAGACCAATTCCAAGTAAGCAATCTCATAGGACACGGATTGGAGGATGAGATGACCGTCTTCTCCGGGATCGTTGAATGAGGCCGTATTTCCTCTATTTGAATGGTGAACACGGAAAAGGCGCCTTCCTCCAATCATGAATGACCCTGCAGAGGTCATTAAGATGGACACTCGCTCAGGGGGTTAAGGTGATCCTTCCGAATATCTCAAGAGCATCCCTATGGCTGATCGTCGAGACTCTTTCATGAAGAGTACTATTTATATGGACCCAGCAAGGCCGATTAGGAATCACAGGATTCGTAATGCATTTTCAGCACAGGAATGGGTTTGTCGCCAGAAGAAGGGTTCTCAGGCTATTGAGTTAAGGACCACATAATAGGGAAAGGGCGCTTGTAATGAGCGTATGCATGGTGCTTTCTTGAAAAGGGAATATTTATAGGGAACGAATAATTTATTTCCGGGAGTATACCGGGAGGTAGTAGGAAATGTCGCAGAATTAAAATCATTCTGAAGAGGGATTTCGGTCGGGTAAAAGTTTTTTTTTTTTTGCCATAATCATCGGTTAATTTTTCCATGCATTGCGGAACGTTTTGGGCTAACCAACAATCAAGCTTGGATTGACATGTCGGTCACAATTACAACACAACGTAGAGACCATTCCCACCCGTTTGATCATTCGGAACCGTATGGATGGATCATTTGAGGGGTTGGTATATTAAGGTTTGCCATCGTGCGCACAGCCGTGGAAATTTCGCAGAGTCCTCTCCATGAACAACTGGTTGCAGAATTAAGTACGAACCTGAATATACTGGGAGCAGTGCAGGCCCCATCGTAGGGACGAAAATGCCAGATGAGGAGAATACAAATATTTTTGCAGGATTGTTGTTCCTAAAGGGGAGAGGACCTAAAAGGGAAGGCTAGAAATAGGACCGATTCGCTTGCTTGCGAACCAAGTCTCTCCGTTGGCTCGCTGCCGTATTCCTCGACAAGGCCTCTTTGCGCCTCTCTCTTTACGACCTCTCCACGAACCTCGACGACAACGTTTCTCTTCTCTTTTCTTCTCAGCTACCTGACATATCATCCTTTCGCCCCTCACTTTCGCTTCCCATCCGCTTTTTCTTTCGCGAACCCACCCTCTCACCCTTTCTGAGGTACAACGCCTCTTTCACCCGACCTTTTGGAGCTTATAAAGTCTTAGAAATGGATAACTGGAGAGTGGCCGTACTTGGTGACGGTGGTGTGGGGAAGACCGCTCTTGCGGTTCAGGTGTGTGGCTACTCGCTTCGCAGATACCCACAATCATTCTGACGCCTTACTAGTTCACCTTAAACTGCTTTGTCGGTTAGTTTCTTTTGCTCTGGTAATCACTCCCTCTCTGAACCATATCCCCGCTTTTTCATTGTTGCCCAATAGAAGTATGTGCATTTGTCCTCTGATCCGGCCTTAACCTGACATTCACTCTCTTCTAGACTTATGACCCTACCATAGAGGATGCTTACCGAAAGCAGCTTGTCGTTGATAATCGGATGTGTTTTGTTGAAGTCATTGACACGGCAGGCCAGGGTATGTGAACTAGATCATAATTCAGTCGTCCTCCTCTCATCTATGAGCCACAGAGGAATATGCAACCTTGCGTGATCAATGGGTCCGGTTAGTACCAACTCACAGATTCGTGATTTTCATATCAATGCCCTTTTTTTTATAGTGAAGGACAAGGCTTTATCCTTGTGTATTCCATCGCCTCGAGATCAACATTTGATCGCCTTGAGATTTTCCGCCAGTCTATGCGCAGGGTCAAACGGGGAGATCCCATTTTCATGCTTGTCGGCAACAAGTGCGACAAGACTTACGAGCGCGAAGTATCGAAGGAAGAGGGCGCCGCGTTGGCGCGTCAGTTCGGGTGCGAATTCATCGAAACATCCGCCAAGACGGCACAGAATGTGGAGCGCCTCTTCATGAACCTTGTTCGCTCATTACGACAGACCCGCAGCATAGAGCCGGGGGTACCAGCACCTGCTAAAAAGGAGAAAAAGCCGAAGTCGAAGTGTGTTGTCATGTAGGGGACATTTTCTGGGGTTACTGGGCTCTTTAGACTCCCTTTCTTTACCTCCTTTATGATACCACTATGTCCTTCTTTCATCTTTCATCTTGCCCTTGTCATCTCCTGTGTTGCTTTTTTCTTCTTTTCACTGTTGACCTTGCCACATTCCCCCCTCAGTTCTACACATCATCAGCATTCTTCATAACATGTTTCTTCTGCTCAGGATTTTTGATGTAAGTACATTTCATGAAGATACAAGTCTCTTCCACCTCCTCTGCTCTCGTGACATGATGTATCAATTCTACTGTCTGTACACCACCCTGTCTATATCTTTCTACTCGAATAGAGGTCCCTGATGCTGCAACGTCAGTGCGGTGTCGACTGTCATTGTGAGAGTCCTGGACACGTTTGACATGCTGCGCCTCGTTGTCGCTACATATAAATGCTTGAACAAATTGCATCTTAACAATATACAGGCATGTCGTGGACAAGTTTTCTTTGCCAAAACCCCGACTTTAAGGTGCGTTCCATCCCCGACGGCGCGACCTTTGCAGTCAGTCGCACTGCTTTACTGAACAGCGAAGTATTCAGTAAGTTAACTGGATACCAAAGGCGAGAAGCAATCTGATCAAATGATTTATCTGATATCAGGGGATATGTTCGCCTCCTGCGAAGCCGGAACATGGGAAGGGGAGGAAGATTTAGAGCTTCATGAGAAGAGCGGCGAGCTGATCGCGCTGCTCCGTCTGTTACACGACCCCCCTACCCCGCCCACAGAACTTCCGGCAGAGGCTAAATTCCAGCAAGTTCGATACGACCCTTCGACGGTTATCCCACTTCCTTTGCTTCTCTCGCTGTTGTTCAAGCTCGCAGACAAGTATGCATTACTTGATTCCGTAACCGGTGTCTTGCGGGTGCACCTTCTCGCTCATGCTCCCGCGTACCCACTCGAAGTGTATGGCTATGCTACCCTGCACGAGATGGAGTGGGAAGCATCAGCCGCAAGCCAATATGTGCTCCCGATGGCGTCGTACCGCTTCGAAGAAATCAAAGCCATTCCGGGAGTCGTCGCGTACCACAAGCTCATTCGGTTACAGGATTTCCGCGTCAAGGCTTTGCGCGATCTCCTCCTGGGAGAAGATATTTTCCCTCATGGTGCGTGGGTCTCCGACTTTCCTCCGGCCTCTCTTCCCTGGCGGTGATTGAGTCAATTAATTAAATGTAGGATACGGTGAATGTGCCTCTCACCGCGAGAAAGCGATAGCCGGATGGGATAAACAACGTAAAGCGTTGATGGGAAGGATAGAGACTGGTGAGAATTGGGCTTTTTTTGTATGCAAGTATTTTTCCCAACCTGTCCTGCAGTGACAGATGTGGCGGGGGAAATGGACGCCCTCACAGATACACTTCATGACTGCAAAACTTGTCATAAAGCCTGCGTCGCGGCCGTTGAAATGCTAGCCGTAAGAATTGTTTCCGATAGTCGTGGCTAAAAAATTGGTCAATACTCCAACAGTATAAATGTCGAAGGGTACCCAGAAGACTGGATCAACTCCCCAGCGTTTATTAAGTCTGACTCGGAAGGACGCAAAAAAAAATCCAAGTGAGCGCAATTATATATAAGGATATATAATCTAAGCGGTTGAAACTCAAGTATTATGCCAGAACAGAGTTTTCAAATCCTTCCATGCCTCCGAGTCGCGATACAGATATGTCATGGAGTTAAACATTCCAGGTTGAATGGTTTCTCCGCGATGGCGGAAGAGATACATTACAGCACCCCATGAAATGGCAGCGAAGAGCGTGAAATATCTGGAATCTGGCGGCAATGGTTTTACACTAGAACTTGCTAGTGCGGATTGTGGAGATGTATTGTACCCGGAGGTCGCTCGAGGGATGAAAGATGCGACCACTCGTGAAATCACATAGAGTACGATCTAAATGGACAATAATCTTTAGTCTCATCGACATTAGGTGGTCAATGAACTAATCACCTGCTCGTTCACTGCGTTTCGTTCGCCGAAAACAAAATATCCTCCAATCAAGCCAGCAACAAAGGTATCGCTCTCGCGCTCCTTCCCGCCATTTAGCTTCTTCTGGACGAGAAGAATCGTTTTGTATAGCGAAACAAATTTGGCGAGGTTAAGAGCATGTTGCTTTGTCGCGCGGTATATTACACGAATTCGTGATTGCCAACTACCGAAATGGGTTAGCAGGGAAGTTCAGAAACGGGAGGTAAACACATACTCTCCACGGCCAAACAAGATGGACATGACCAGTGCATGGGGAAATCTAACTTTCACACCGTATACAAATCCGTTACGAGCTCCCTTCAAGATTGCCAGATAATCATGGTAGGCAGGATTGGTGATGATTTCGTTCAGGAGGGCGAGAGACATAGGTGCTTAATCCCAGCAAGTGTGCCAGCGAACGAAGGGGGTTGGTCCGGAGTTGTGTCTGTGGTGATCATGAAGCTACCCAATACCGCCCGATCAAATCACATGCATTTTGCAAGACGGACGTAACTACCACTGATTACCTGACTGTCAATGGTATATATCATGGCTGCTGGCCTCAGCTGAAGGTGGTTGTATCTTATGCATCGGAGACACCTTTCGACGGATTAATCCACTCTTCTCTTGCGTTTTCCCACAGACTCCAGGTTCTGATTAGGTCTTCACACGGAAAGCATATGATAAGCAGAAATGCAGGGTACATAGCCAGAACCGAAACTAAACCTGACTTGGAGAAAAATCCGACTCTATTCAATCCCTAGTCAGGAAAATACGAGGCCAAGTATATACAGGGATGATCTGAGTGTATCATTCAAAGCAAGCGGTCTGCCTCGTGTTCATACAACCCATACTAGCACATGCTCAAGAACAAAAAGAACGAACTGAGCCACTGATATACAGCCAATTGTACACTCCCGAGGGATTGAACTTCTCGACAAGAAACCTTGTCGCACTTTAGGAAAATTGTCGTCGAATCTCTGCTGCCCGATGATGCTGTAAGGAGTACATATAGAACGCTTGGACGGGCCTTTTTGGGATATCAATGACGAAGGATCCAGGGGAGGGTTGACACTATCGGAACTTGAAAAAAAAAAACGAGTACTTTGGTAGAGGTAGTTGGAAATGTGATATAGGTGAGCTCGCCTTTCTGCTAATGGAACAAAAGGCAAATTTGACAAAAGGAAGGTGCCAGTTATTGTGCCGATCCGGATTTACATTATCGCTCACCGAGCTAAGTACAAGGGTACTTGGGATGACCAAGGCTATCCAGGCCAATTCGGACCGGAGGCTTGCACACAAGTGTTGCGCGCACCAAGCCTGTATCAGGAATCATTCAGTTATGGTCCAAAAGCACTCAGCAATGCCCGCAAAAGAAGTAGATTATGGAGCAGAAATTTCTGCGAGTGGAGCACAACTTCTCTGACGGAGTCTGATTAGTCGGTGTGAGAAGAGGAGTAAGAACTGTTCTTTTTTATTTTGCGTTAAGTCCCTGAAACGACCATTTTTGATTGTGGATGTCAAGGATGCATAGATGAGGCAGCCACATTGCCATGACACCTCTGCAGTGATGGCATTTGCACAAAGCAAAAAAGACCAATTCATCAGTGTTTGAATGTCATTGGAACCCGTGGTCGAATGTCACCGAAGGCCACCTGAGGGCTCAAGAGAAAGGTGTCAATTTGATGAGGACGAGCACAAGGGAGCCGCGGAGATACTCAAACAAAGGACACTTTTATGGGATTTAAGCCTGGAGGGGGTCAATTATCGGCTACTGAGAGAGTCAGAGAGCAGAGTGAATAGCGACGCCCGTGTCTCGATGACATTTGAGATGGTCGGGAAGGAAGAGATCCAAGAAAAACGAAAGTGGTCCGTGGGGCACCCACAATACCCTGAGCCCTAAGAGGTTTATACAACGAATGTAGCATTCAGTCAAACTTACAGTGATGATGACTGTCGCACCACAATTTGAGCAGATTTTTACAAGGGACGACATATACTGAGACAATATCACACAGGAAGGGCCACATTTAAACAAGTAACATGTAGCAGTTCTGTGATTTTTCAGGGAACTGGTTGGGAGACGGAAAGAGGAAGATCAAAAGAGAGTGAAATCGACCTATATTTGGAAATCGACAATCATATTGCACTCCAACCATCCGCTTAGTTTACAATGGCCAACAAAAAATCGAAGCAAGAGGAAGCCCTTAAATTTCTAGACGATCTCGATTCATTTGCGCCCCCAACAGATGTACCAACTGGCAAGAGCGCGAGCCCCAAACCTCCCCCTGCTAGGGGCTCAGCCGACGAAGGCGAAGCTGCTGAAGTTCTTGCTTTCCTTGACGAGATAACACAAAAGAGCACGGAGCCTACTCGTACATCTGTACATATTTCACGTTCTGGAACACCGACACTACGGAAGAGCACAGAGCGAGTACGCCTGGGTGGAGGGTCGTCTCTGCATCCATCAGCATCGTCTTCTACCACCTCTTTGAACAGGACCTTGAGCACCGATAGTCAAAGGGGAAAGGATGGCGCTGAAGCTCAGGTTCCCTTAAGCCGGTCTCAAGGAACTTCAGGCGGATGGGGGTGGGGTTCGGTATGGTCCTCAGCTTCAGCTGCAATCCAACAAGCCAAATCCGCTGTGGACGAGCAAGTTAAACATTTGCCGAAGAATGAACAAGCTCGAAAATGGGGTGAAGGGGTTATTGAATACGCCAAGACTGCCCAACTTGACAAGCTTAGTGTGTGATGCTCTATTGCAACTGTACAATGGTACTCATATGCTAGCTCAACAGGCCAAGACTTCAAGCGCGTCGGTCTTTCGACATTGACCGACATTCTTAACGTAGTAGCACCACCGATATCAGAGCATGAGGTGATTCAAGTGTGGCTGAGCCATGACATGCAAGGTTATGAAGGTGTCGAATCTTTGGCGTATCGTGCATTGGCTCGGGTTCGTTTTCATCTCATTCTTATGATCCGAACTAATCTTCCTTCTTGAATTTAGATTCTTGAACAGGTTGAGGGCGGTGATCTCGTTCTCAACAGAGGCGATGAGTCCCGACCAAAAGAAGGAACAGATGGTCGAGATCTCAATGCCGTTGATAGTCATGAAACTGCTCTGAAGGTTGCTCAGGTGAGAGAGTATTATACCCTCTTAACTTCACCGTTACTCACTCTCATGGAGGTGAATATTGAGGATGTCATCAAGCGGAATAGCAAAGCCACAGAGACGACCAAGAATCCAAACAACGCGACGACTTATTCCCATGTCTTCCTTCGCATTCAACCATTTTTCACTGCCTTCCCTCAGCCTCCGTCCTCGGAGAGCCCAGCAGAAGCCCCGAAGCATCTCCAGTTCCTCATTTACCTCTTTGACCCAGTTCACAAACTCACTCACAGCACTGTAACTCAGGCAGTTCCGAGCAGGTGGCTTGCTATCTGGGATGAGTATGATTGGGTTGAGGACGTCATTGCAGATGCATTGAGAGTTGGCATTGAAGTTATTGGACAGGAATACGTGGTGGCAAGAATGGGCTGGGATGCGAAGGGAGGGGAGCACTCGAAAGAAGCATCAACGAATGTCGATGTTGCTGAAAAAGAAGAGAAAGCTGAGCGTTCGTCGTGATTTTCTGGAAACAACCATGGATTCTTCATTATTCACGCATATTTCTTGTTCTGAAGTCTTTTCTTTGTAAATATCCACGCCGATGACGATGGGTTTGATAACCCCTTATGATGATAATAATATGATCAGATTTATTGATTCTGGCTTTCTAAATGGTTTGAAGAACCAGTCGTCTATTTCTTAACTTCCTCTGGTTTAGGAGGGGGAAGAGGCTTGAGGTCTTCGGGCCTGCGACCTTTTGCACCTGCTCCAACTTGCTCCCAGGGCGATAAAGAGTCGAAATTACTTTTGGTAATATTGAGTAAAGTGATAGGCTGAACATTTCCATAAAACATACCGGAATGCTTGAGTAAGTTGAAGGGGTTCGTAAACAACGCGCTTGCGCTCCTCATCATAACGAACCTCAGTATAGCCCTGCAGGGGGTTTGGTGAGGGTTTTGAAATTAGGCAGATATAATGAAGAACGCACTGTCAGAGGGAAATCTTTGCGCAAAGGATGACCCTCAAAGCCTAGCAGGTGGGAAAATGTAAGAAAGGTGTCTGGGTAAGGAGTTTGAGCTAACCGTAGTCAGTCAATATCCGGCGTCTGTCGACACGATGTGAGAAAAATGGAATCAAACATAAACCAATGAACATACAAATCTGGGTGGTTCTCGAAGAAAATTCCGAAAAGATCCCAAGCCTCCCGCTCGTACCTACAATAGAGTTAATTTTATGATGGAGGTTGTAGTGAAGATGATTCGTACCAATCAGCCCCCCTAAATACGTCAACAGCGCTTGGAACGGGGTCTGCCTCTCCAGCGTAGGTCTTGACCCTGATTCTGCCGGCGTACTTCACGCTGAGGAGGTGGTATACGATCTCAAAACGCTTCTCTCTCTCGGGGAAATCAACACCGCTTATATCCATGACTTGCTTGAATTGACATTGCGAATGGTCACGGAGGAAAGTCAGAACCGGGACGACGGCGGAAGGCGCGATGTACAAGGTCAGTTCGTCTTTGAGAACTGAGAATTGCTGGATGAATTTTGGCATGCATTGGGTTAGATAGGACCCGTATGTATGGAGAGCCTCAGTCGTTCCAGCGTAGAGGGTTTCTGTAGGATTCGGAGACGTTGGCTCGGTAAAAGGAGCTGCTGAGGCTGCTGGGTTACATCAGTTGACAACGGAGTGCAAACGCGACATGATATTCACCCTTTGTGGTGCCCGAAGAGTGGATTGAACGCCTTAGGTGGGCTGCCGAGTAGACAGCTGGCCGTGTCGACGCAGCTCTGAGGACGCTGGTGGCTCTCAGGGCGGAGCGGAACGACATTTTGGGTGAGGGAGACAATAATTTCGGTGCAAGAACCAATCGTTGTTCGGATTTTGCCGGTCCGACTGTTCTTCCTCATAACCTCCATCCATGGCGTCAGAAATCTTCGACTCACTTCCATACTACGATGATGATCTGCAGAAATTTCCTGAATTAAAGGCAAAAGTGCAAGAGGAACTCGCTCGCGAACTGAAGGAATCCCAGACACTTCATCCACGCGTTCCTCCACCTGTAGAACTCTTTGCTGTTCGTGAGCAAGTCTCTTCATTCCATTTCGCATCGAATTTTGACCCCCCCTGGTTGTAGGATAATGCCCTATTAAGAGCGGAATTGCAACGTGCCGCGTCGAATCAGCCTTTTCCCAAGTTGGATTCTCTTCGTTACGCATTACCTGCACCTTCATCGACCCCGGGCACAGAAGAAGAGTGGAGAGCTGCCTTGGATAATGCGTATACTCAACTTCAACACCAAAGAATACGGTCAGCATGGTTTATTCTAGTTGTCTGAACTTGATACTGATTTCTGACGTGATAGACAGCAGAACGTAGCACTATTGCAGACTTATGGTGCCAACGGTTGGCGGATACAAAACTATCTTCTGGAAGCCACCGCCAAGCAAACCGAAAAGACACTCGAAGAATTGAAAGAGCTAACTGTTGAGGTTAATCGCGACCGAAAAAATACTCAGGTATGTAGATGTTGTTACAATTTTTTCTTCTTTTTAAATGGCGATACTCTCAGGATCGAGTGGGAAAGCAACTTACTTCCCTAGAGACGCGTTGGACGGAACTTATATCGAGCGTTCTGCAGATTGAAATGGCAAATGTTGCTTTGGATGCAGAAATAGAGAGGCTGAACAAGAAAGAGGCTGAGCTAGCCGAGCTTTGAAGTTGCATGTATTATCTGTACAATATATAATTGATGCCTTGAAAATCGCCGAGGTGATCCGGAAAGGCATCCCTATTTGTCGCCGGCCGGCGAGGTTGCAAGGGTGAGGCTCAGCTTGAGAATTCAAAACGTCTTCCTTCACTGGCGCTATAACTGCCCAGGTATGTTCCTTTTAATTTTTTCAGACAGACATTTTTATCTTGTCTATCTAGTTCATCTACCAGGAGACAAACAGAGACAGGCGTGTTACGACGCGTCTATGGCACAAGCCACGCCAGATACAACGCTGCTACCCGATCCAAGTGGCCAGGGGGTGAAACAACAGGCGGCGGTGAGAGAGGGGGGCGAGGCGAATGTTGTTGGGGTGAAGCATGGAGAGGACCGTCCAGCGTCAGATCATCAGGCAGAGAATTCTTCCACGCAGACGCCTCGGCCACAAACTCCACCACCTCGCCCCTCTCTCGTCCCTTTGGGTTCAGTCCCATCTCAAAGCTCAACTTTGACGCCCGTTGCCCCGCACCCGAAGCGATTCAACGCTGTAAATATCAGCAAGAAATTTCTGAAAACAGCGTCTGGTTCTTCCGCCACCTCTTCTTCGAGTCCATCTGTCACCAAGTCGGGAAGCTCAGTAGGTAAGCTAAATCAACCTCCCATCCTCTTTTTCTTCTTCGTCTGCCCTGACAATTACGACAGCAGCCCGACCCTCCGTTCAACCAACCTCGTCACACTCAAGATTGGTAACTACCAAACTCACCGCCAGTCCTGCTGTCGCTTCGTCTACAGCAGGTTGGTCACGACCATCCTCCGTTGCCCCATCCCCGGCCACCGCTGCCAATTCTCCGAATAGCACATCTCCACTTCCGATTGCACCGGCATCCCAACCTTCAACAACCGCA
>Ga0307509_10005039_pt1 | contig 18615 bp, 18 predicted proteins | sample 10_EM_MG_FD_202245 | JGI IMG/M metagenome (GOLD analysis project Ga0307509, IMG submission 202245) | Populus trichocarpa ectomycorrhiza microbial communities from riparian zone in the Pacific Northwest, United States - 10_EM | ecosystem: Host-associated > Plants > Roots > Unclassified | place...
TGCTTTGAGCTCGAGCGGTTTCCCAGCTTCCTACTTCACGAACGATCCAACATACTCTCGCGAGGGTTCCCCGACATCATTCAACTTCAGCCTTTTGGATGTGAACAAGGTCCGAAATGCACCCGTCGATAACGAGAAAGCGGGTTCGATGATCCGGCCGTACACGATGGAATCAAATGAATACTCCGTACACACACTCTCGTTCGAGACGTCGTCGAACGGTTCCAAGACTCCTGGCGTGACAACTCTTCCCCCTCCCGGTGACACCAGCGTAGCAATTATCAAAGCCTTGAAGAAGGACGGAGTGATGCCTATGCCCAAAGGGAGCGTGAAATCCGAGTCCCGCACCGGCAGGGATGGCCCAAAAAGCACTATCTTCACTCGCGACAGGGAAGATTCTTGGATCCAGCCTCCCCCAGTAGCCTACCTCCAAGCGCCGCCCAACGAAACCCGCTCGAGGAAGGAGACTCCCAGCTTGTTGACTCAGGCGACCGGTACATCGACACATTCATACTCCCAGGCAGTGATTACCGTCGCAAGGAAGAGCCCGTTCGTCAGCGCAACTCCCAGGACCTTACTCATGAACACCATGTCTTCGAAGGATGCGTCGTCGCCTGGAAAAAATCCCACCCTGCGTGAGGCCCGCACAAGCACCGACTCAATGGCCGGCGTCAACATCAGCATGGTACCGCAGCGAAGGCCGAATCTCGTGACGACCGTCAACAACACTCTGGGTATGACCCAATTCGTCGCCCCAGCCGATTGGGAAACCACTGGGGGAACCGGCCAGGACATGCCAGCTTGGGTCAATTTCCCCCCACAACCGGATAACCACGGGATGATCTAGTGACCGTACCTGAACCTCTGTCTGTCTAGATCTCTTCACGCGACTTGCTCCTTTTTCCTTCCTCCTGGCGACCTTTTCAATTTTCTACCGGCTCAACGAGTCTCATCGTTTATTTATTCATTTACTCTTTTCCCCCTTACTCTCGACCGTCTTGGTTCATCCCGGATTTTTGGGAGCCGAAGGACGGAACTTTTCGATCAGTTTCTGGTCTTTTACTCACACCCATGCGTTACATCACTGCACCCCCCACTCGTGTGCGGGCAGGTGGCTCACCATCCTTGACTTGATTGCGTAGATTGTACAGACTTCCGTGGAGGAATCCGTGTACACTAACGTTTCCCTACTCATGTCCCCGTTCGGAGTTACACCCAATTGGATGCGTTCCACCGGCTAAGTTATGATCGGGAACCACGGGGCTTCACTGCACCGAGGTACCTGACCGATCGCGTTCTCCATCGCCGAGCAACAAATCTTCTGTTGTTCTTCTCACCCCATGATGAGAGCTCTTACGCGTCGGAAACCATCATATCCCAGACTATAATAGCGTCGCCGTCCGCGACCTAAACGCACGACGATTTCCCTGCTTATCCGAACCTGCCCGGTCACCTCAGAACGTCAACAAAACTCTTCCCTGGGTATGAACGGGAATCACGCGTGGCTCAACATCAACACCTTGGAGGCCCTGGGGTTGTAGTCGGTGCATTCGGTTCGAATGTTGGACGTGCCTCCCCCTTTATTCCTCCCACATGTCGTACGACGGCTACTCGCTTCCTCTCGCCTTTCTTGGAGTTCTCTTCCGCCTGGGGCCATAGCGATTCCCGTGGGGTGGCTACCACCAATCCAGATCGTGGATAAAGAGGATAATGATATGCAATTCTCCCCGTACGTAACCCCTCTCGTCTGACCACGCGAAGTCCTTCCCTGGTCACTGCTGGTCGAACACAGTCAAACAATGGGGTGGGTCCCGACAGGTCCTGACATCTCCTTCTGCCTAGCGCGGGCGTGTTCTATCTTGTTGTCAGGGGTACATGCTATTTGCAGTTCTCTGGGTCAAACGCGTGTCCACGGGAAACCCACCCGGAGTTCCCAGTGCGCCATGGGGATCGATATCGAATCCCGGATTTGGCCATCAGATGATATGATTTTCTTCCACCGTGAAACCCTCGCATCCATACACCTCATTTCATTTCGTGTCAGTGATGCTTTCTGGGCTTTCTCTGTCAAAGGTGTAGCTCTCGAGCACGTCCCAGGTGATCTGATTCCACTTCAAATTCATGATCGTGCTCGCGGCTTGGATCTCCGGCAGCCTTCGCCTGTCACGCCCCAGACACGATCGCCCATCCCCGCCCATGCCCCCAATAAGTGAAGAAGTTGCTACACCGCTGAACGCGTCGACCCTGTGATGCTCCCCTAGGTGACGGGTGGTAATCGCTCACTGGTTCTGTGTGCTTGCTGACGGTTTGCCGATGCAGGACCCTGATCAGGCTATGCAGGTGACCGATTGCACTCTAAAACCACTCCCACCTTCCCGGGACACGGCGTACACGGCCAAACGAAGCCCTGGATGACCCGCAATCGTACCTTGCGTCCTTCGACGAACCACGACCAAGCTCGACCACGAATATATCAGTACCTCAGAAAGAGCGACCGGGGCTCACTATCTTAGGTATCCGAGGGGTGATTGACAGGTGTCAAAAGTCCTGATCGGGCTGAGGGGAGGTTAGGACCGCGTTGGTACATAACCTGGATGCTCTTTGAAGGTCGGTGAGGTCGGTGTGTAGTCAACCCTGCATCGATAACGGGGCCTGGAAGGCGGCGGGACTGGCACTGGACCTCAGGCCAAAAGCCCGCGGGCCACACCAGAATCCGCCATCTCTCGTTGGAAGCTGTGCGATAGAGTTGGCGTGACGGGCAGATACGTAAGGTCCTATATCAGAGATCAATGCGGGGTGGTATATACTCACTCACACTTCTCGCACAAAATCAGGACCACAAGAGCTTGCCACATACCTTCGAAACCTCGAAACACCAGATACCTTCTTACTCTCTTTCTGACCCACGAAAATCAGACCTGCGGGCGCTCACGATCCTTGGAAAGCGCACGATTTCATTCTCTGAGCCACCCGGACCCAACCCCACCGAACGGGTGCCGGCGCTCCGATTTATACTGCCAAGAGATCGCCAAGGCACTCCCATCACCCCTAAGGCCTAACTGCTTGCGTCTACATCCGCATTTGGGAACTTGTGATCACTGCACGGACCATGGATCGACCTCCCTTCGTCCGCCACGTAGATCTCCCCCTACGGTGTCTGCCTTTCTGGAACACCACCTCCTAAAATGATTGTTTCGCAGGCATGTGGTACCTCCGAGAGGTCGAGCCCGCGGTCGTTCCGATAATTCTCTTTTGGAGTGACAACTGCTGTTTTCGACGTCCTGGTCGGAATCGATTCGTATTGCTGGCGGTGCTTTCGTTGACTCTTGAAAGTTGGCGGCGGTGTCAAACGCGGCTCCCGTCCGCGCCCGGTCATCCTTGGCATTGGTAGATCAAGACCCATTCAATGAGGTCCGTCCGCATTGTCGGTGTATTCTGCTCTCGGTTTCCCGCTTCGCCCTCACACGAACACCTCCCCATCGCGCCACACCCGGTGCTTTGACTTCCCCCAAGCACTGGGGAACGAGCCCAGGTATCCCCGCTGCTCAATGATTCAGGTCGAATGGCCGCCTTGTATTCGGCTGTGCTGAGGGTGTTGAAACGAAATTGTCGTAATACGTCAGTCCTCTGGATCCCACACGCTTGGTTCGAGGGGGCCATTTAACCCACGACGCTTTCTCACCCTGTCCGCTCAGGCTCTCGGGTCAACCCTACTACTCGCCTTCCTCGTCTTCCGTACCTTTTGCCCCTCCGAACGTTTATACTTCAATGTTACCCCGCCTCTTGCCCATTCTCCTCGTGGTTGGGATCCGGGCCATCTTCGCCGTCGGTCAAGACTTTGTGCATGCCGGAACCCTTGCCGTCAAAGATCCAGACACCATCCTCCAACCTCTTAGCGGCCGACCTGCTGACGAAGACGTGGATGAAGCTACTGACGACTCGAAGGTGATCCGCGGGCTCTTGGGTATACGCCAGGATAGCTGTCCAACTGGTTATGCTGTTTGCAATGATGGAGGGTGAGTCGGACACCAATTCAACCAGGCTGAGGCTAACTACGATTTAAGGTGTTGTCCTGTTGGAGGCGCTTGCTGTGGTGCACGCAGTATGTTTCTTCACCCCTTCACTTGCATCCGGGAGTCCCCGAACGGTCCCCCCCGCAGAATGTTGTTCCACTGGAAGGTGGTGCTATGCCAGCGGCTGTTGCCGTACGAGCGAGAGCGGGTGCGAAGGGAACTCGTGTTGCACATCCAGTCAGACTTGCTGCAGCGGTCCGTGTTCCTTACTCCTCCCGTTCTGATTGCCTCAGGTGCTCACTCTTGAGGTTTAGGTGGAGGATGCTGCAGCTCTGGGTGGGTAGGCTTGCACGGTTCCTCATCATGTTTGGCTCATGTTTGGCTCCTAGGTGGTATTGTGACGTCGTAAACGGTGTCAGGGGCTGTTGCAGGAATGGAAGAACTTGTGAATCCGACGACGAGGATGCTGTATGTACCAACGACGGATACGTCCCTTGCACAGGGGAAAGCTTCTGCTGCCGTGAGCATTTCTCCTCTCAATCCCAGCCTTCCGCACCTCACCACGCTTTCCCCGCCTCGTTGTAGCGCCTGACTATGTGTGCTACAGAGACGCTGCAGGCTCTCCCAAATGTCGCGTGCCTGGGGTGACTAGCACGCGTAACGCCTCCGGGAGCGGTTTCTCCTCCACTCCAAGGCCAACCAGCACCTCCAGTATCGCAGGCGACTCAATCCCAGGTGACACCGGGGGCAGTATTAACTCTGCGGTCGCCGCGAAGACCTCCCTTGGCCTTTTTGGTATCACGCCGTTACTCGGTTGGATCGGTAAGTCGTTTCGGACCATCGACTGTATCGCACCGGATCCCCTGATGGACACCCCCTGAATAGCCTACGTTTTATGACCATGCCCTTTTCATGGATCGGCCCCCGTGCCCCGAATGGCCGGCGACCGCAGCCCAAAGTAAAGGTATCTTACGGGTCCCAGCTAGGACTTTCCGTTATGGACAATTCGTAACCTCGAATATTTACTTGGACAATATTGTGCGAGAATTACATGTACTTTTCCTAATGTGTTGAACATTGGAGAGGACAACGAAAGGAACGCTGCAAATGGGATTCCCCTACTGATCCTAACTACAAACCCGGAACGTGCTCAACCCTCACGATCCCCCTGCTCCACGCAAGCGAGAAATGTTTCTTGACCAGGCTCCCGACGGAACAACCCTCAAAACCCACCCGAAGTACAGCCTTGAAACTCGGCTCAAACCTGGCCAAGACGCAAAGGTACCCATCAACGCTTCCCCAACCTCCTCCATTCATGGCCGCACGGAGGTCAGCGACGCTCGAACAGTTTGAGATCGAGATGACGAGCTCCCTGAATTCTGAGGGGTCGATTCTCCAAAGGGTTCGGTAGAGCCACCCGGGAGTGCTGGAGAGGTTTGTGCGGTCAACGTGGAACTCGAGTTTCTCCAGTACGGAATTATCCCTGAGGTCCAGTGCACGACCTGCAACTGGAAAAAGTTGTCAGCACGGATCTTTGGAAAGAAATGAACGATGTTTACCTCGGCTACTGGTCCAGGTATACGATATGGCTCTCAGAGTGAGCCGACACGCCGTGATAATGGCCGCCGGCTCCTCGCATCCTATTAGCTCGAGAGAGGTGAAATTTAGCCCTCCTGGGAACTTGGCCAAGGCCTCGCAAAAACTCGGGGAGCCCATAACATGGGACAGTTTTAGGTGTCCTCCAAAAGGCGGGGATGTTCGGGGCGTGGGGGGCGAAGTGCCGGGGTAGGAACGAACGATGTACCGAGATCGAATGCTTAAGTCTTCCAGCGACGGGAAGTTGCTGATGAACCATAGCAATTGACCCTCGGAGTCCCAATTGTGACCAATGTCGAGGCTCCGTAATGATTTGGCGAACGTACCAAAGCATTCGTCGAACGCGGGCATGAACGCGGGGATGTCCAGGGCCTCGACGGTGAGGGTTTGAATGTTATCGATAGTGCGGAGGTACGGGACGTATGGCTGTAAGGGCCGCGGTGTATGTGGAAGGCAACCCATCCTAATGACTAAGTGCTGAGTGTATCGCAGGAGTCCTTGACGATGTGTTGCCCCCAATCTCTCGAAAATGTCGCAGCGTCCCTTGGACCGCTTCAAAAGAGATTTCAGGGATCGAGGGCCCGACTTCCCCTTCCGGGTTGATGCAAGGAATAACCAGTTCCTGATGAGAGGGCGCGCAGAACAAACCATGACCTTGCACGTTAGAGAACAGGCCTTTAACGTGGGTATGTCATCCGAGAGGTATCCGAGGATATCGTCCACGAGTTCTGGGGGGAGGCGGTCCCACCCGCTCGCGCTTTCATCGGTAGAGAGGGGGAGCTGCGGGTTGGGTTGAGAACTTGCTAGGAGGAACTTCTTCCGAAGCCAAGAGTTGGACGCTGTCGCGGTCACGACTGGTCAGAGGAAACACGGATCCTGGTGCGGCTGAGTGACTTACTAAGGTCACGTTTGATTTTCATCTCTGAGTGTTGGGGTGTGTGTGAGAGGGGTAAGGACGAAGTTCCCCACCGTTATATGCGGTTTCGAACATTCAATTTTGGCAGGCACAGCAATAACAAGAGGTGTCATGGACCTGTCAAGGCCGAGGCTGGCTGGAGTGATCTGCCGGATCTCCCTGCGCGTTGCTTTGGGTACTAGGATGGGTGTGTGAGAGACAGTGGCGTTTGTAGTTACCTGGGAATGCACGGATCTCAAGCCCGGAGAACGGCCTGTATAACCAACATCGGGCTGCGGTGGCTTCAATGGTTTTCATGCTTTCGCGGGCAGGCTTGTGACCATCCCCTAATACGGATTGGTGCACTGTTTGTATTGCTATTAGGGGCGTCAGTCAAACTTGTCAGTTGGGATCGTGGCCACATCACATATATTATATAACCCTGGGCCCAGCTTCCTGTATTTGCGGGGATTTACTTACAACCGAGGGAGAGAAAGGCTCGAGGAGGATGTCGATGACACGTCTGGAATCCGTGGGAAGGCGTCTTCGGGTGATCTACTTATAGCTCTGAACTCTCCCTCCAACCTGACGCGTTTGCCCACCTTATCACTTGTTATCCACCGCAGGAGAAACAAACCAACAAATCACGACTCGGGGGGACCGGCGGACCTCGGTGAGGCCGGTGAGGCTTGTGGGACCGTTGGTGGATCAATCCCCTTATCCCCATCCGCCAACTGCGGAGCTTGAGGCATCAGCCTGACAACGCCAAGCGACGTCCAGTGTCCAGTTGACTCACACTATTCAATGCCACTGTAACTCCTCGATGTCCTGTGGACCAAGCAAACGTCGAAGACAATGGAATTCCGAAGCATGCTATCAGAGTGCCGACGTCTTCCGTCCGTCTGTTTGGTTGGGGGTAGACTCGGAAACCCATTCGTGGAGTCCAACGAGTTTCCGGAATGTGGATAGGGCGGCGATGTGCGAACTACAAAGGGCTGGGTGTCGGATCATGGGATCTACGAGTCAGGCGAGGTGCCTGAAGGATGGACGAAAGTGGCTCATCGCATCACGCGGATCATTTGTCCTTCCGTGGTAAGTTCTGTCTCGCCGAGACCTGCAACGGCACCATTGCGCTCGGAGTGTGGCCGTGGAAGATCGCTGAGCGAGGCTGGCCATCTGTCCTTTTCAGGGGGCAAGCTGACTTAACTTTCGTCACGGGCGGTTCGATCCCGGTGGGTGCCGGGACTGTTCTCTGCACGGCAACTCACTGTGGGTGGAATCCACCAATTGGATTTCATTTGTATTAACACCACAAGACTTTCGGGCGCTCTGAGTTCCGTCCCATCCTCTCTGGTCGCCCTATCAATCTCACCACCTGATCCTTGGTGGCAGACCGCATCCTCCCACGATCTGCGATGGTGTGGGTACATATAAAAGGGTACGCGATCGTCCGCCCCTCCCCCGCTCTGGTCCACACTATACCTGACCAGCTCAGTCTAGTCGGTCCGCTGTACTCATCTAACCAGGACGGAGACCGCGATTCGGCTCTTGGGGGGCCCAGCTTGTGCGCCAACCATAAGGGGGTGACCCCCGCGTCTAATCTTCGGCGATCCGAACCCTCCCGCGCCGGGAGGATACAGGAAGTTTCTTCTGCAGCCGCACACCAGGTGCCAGTTGCGTAGATGCTGGTACGCATCGGGTAAAGTACCACGTCAAAATTCAGAGAGCTATCAGAAAATGAGTAAGGGCCCATTCACTCCTGTATCCATGACCTGTAGGTTGCGTCGAAATTTCGAAGTCAGTTACGGCGTTTCGACTTCTGGCGCGAAGTTTCCAGTTTATAAGACAGGGTTATGCTATTCGCCTGCCTCCGCTGGCCCTCCCCAGAGCCATCCATACTCTCGTCCTCACCGGTCATGAATCTCCGCTTTCTGGTCGTCCTTTTGATCCCGGCCTTTACTGCCGTCGCTGCCACCGACGAGGACATCGCTATTGCGAGAGTACTGGCTGAGAGAGACAACGCCGAGCCATTGCCCGACTGGGTTCCTCTACGGCAAGTTGAACCTGCACTGGCGGAGGGGAAGGTGATTCGTGGACTGTTGAACATAAGGCAGAGTTACTGCCCGAGCAGTTGGTACAATTGCGGCTCAGGGTGAGTTATTTCATCTCCGGCGGCTGAGGTCAACCACCCGAGCTGACGGATTTTTCAAGTTGTTGCGTAAGTTCCGGCAGTTGCTGTGGAAGCTCCTGTGAGTCTCGAACCATCGAGAAATTCGTGTGACCGACGCTTCTCAGCATGTTGCCCACTTGGGAGCTTCTGTTGCTCTGGTACGTTGCCTCGTCGTGTTAGCTTTACCACGATCACTCACCTTGTGCGACGGCGCAGACGGCGGTTGTTGCCCAACTGGGTGGGTATCAATTACCACGACTAAGCCAGTTGCCTAACCTGCCAATAACGCCGTCGTTAGGTATTACTGCACTGTCGTGTCCGGCGTGAAAGGTTGCTGCCTCACCGGGAAGACCTGCACAACCTACGGTGGCTCCAGTTACAGTTCTGCCATCATTTCAGGGCACCCCATTGGTGTCTTTGGTTCGGTGCTTCTGCTCAGTTGGACTGGTGAGTAACTCGTTCCTGGACGGTCAGTCGGTGCTGATGGGTTTGAATGCAGTTGCTTTTCTGATGGCCTGGGTGTTCTAGTCGTCGTCTTAAGCACAGGATAATCAATGCCCTCCCTGTTGATGCTGCCACCGGGTCCAATGTGAATCACGATGTAAATAAATGTACCGTCTCTCCCCGAGCGCGTAGGAAATCGATTTTTGTGTATGCCTCATGAGGAATGACACGTCGTAACCTCATCTGCGCGTCAGCCTGAGCGTGTCTGGTGTTTGCAACCAGCGCTTCACCCTTCGGATCGGAAGAACCCGAGCGGAAGACGCGGAACCCAGATACCGTGGCCAAGTAGCACGTGATCTGATACCCGCCTCTGCATGTCCTCCTCCAGGCCCAGTCGTCGGTTATCGTCTCCTTCAGTGGTGCCAACTGTAAACTACAACTCCAACCCCAGGTGGCGATCTCCTTACACCAAGGACGCGCGCGCCAAAACCACCCTCTCGCTTGTGTTCGCAGAACCCGAGGAACCCAAGTCATCCCCAGGCACTGCGGAGAAACATATCGCATCGATGCACGATGCTCTGAACAGTGAGTACACTTTGTTGTGTGTTGTTGTTGCTCGCTTTTCTGATAGGTGCCTCTGCAGAACTTCCAGCAGACACAGTATCGGAGCAGGTCATACCCGAGACACGCAAGGGATCATGGTTTGGTTCCATTTCCAGGAAACGTAAACGAACCGATACATCCAAGCCGGTCCTGGAAACTTTGATGACCGAAGAACCTGCGAACACCATCCCTGAAGTAGAGCCGACGCCTCCTCTACAAACTGCAAGCCCAGTCACGAACGATGACCCCCGACCTGCCCCAACCCCCGGAGGTGGCGGTTCCGTGGAGCCGCCGAAGCAAACGTCACTCGATAACGCTCCCACTCCCTCGTGGTCTCCAACCCCTCCGCCTCGGGCCGTACCCCACAACGTGCAAGGTGTGCTGTCCAAACCCACCCACCTTGACATTCTCAGCCCGACGATCTCCATCACATCCATAGACGATTTCGTGCCACAACCTAAGCCTTTGTCCACTCTGTCGATTCCGGTCCCACCGCAAAACCCCGTCCCAGTTGGCGTTGGTGGTGTTGGAGATGTTACCACAACGGCCGTGACTGGTCCCACGACGTCCCGATTCACGCTTCGTATCCCATTATTGGGTAGACCCAAAATGCCATTGGATCAAGCTGTGGCTGTTGCTCAAGCCGAAGATGTCCGGAACCCCATCCCGGCCTCGTCCGTCAATGGCGATTCTCTCGCACCCTCGAATACCCCCACGACTGAGGAGGTTCAAACGCCAGCTATTCCAACCATTCCATCCAATACCAGTACGTGGCAAATCAACGCGTTGTTCCTCACGCTGATAATAGCCTTTCCCCAGATGTACTCTCAGAACAAGTAGACCAATCACAGTCAGTTGGCATAACCACCTTAGAAGATACCTCGCAGACAGTCAAGGAACTCGTCAACGAACGGACTCAGGAAACTCAGGACACGTCTCAAGCACGACAGGACTGCGCTGCGCCTCCACCAGATTCGTGGTGGAACTATGTTGGATGGGGAAAGACTCAATCTGATGAATTCACCAAGCTTCCTTCCATTTCTATTGATGTTGCTCCACCCATGGAGCACATAGAATCCGCCAGTACCGAGTTCCTCTCCGTTGTGTCAACTGAATCGCCAGTTGTCTTATCGAACACGCAATCTCCCCTCAGCCCTGTGTCACGCACTCTCCCGGACTCAGACGCAGATGATACCACTAAACCGGCATCGGTCGCGTCTTCCGAAGGGCAATCGTCCTGGCTTACCCCCTGGAACTGGTACTCAGGTTCGACTACAACCCCTCCGCCGCCGCGGTCCCCTCTACCCCCTGTTGACGAGGAGAATGAGGGAGGGCTGACGGAATCCCAGATGATCAAGGAAGCTGCGCTTGCGCGCGACAATCAACTATCCACAGCCACCGCGCAATCACCCACCCAAGCGCCAGAGATCGACAAGGCGACGGCCACTGTGAGGGAAGACGGGAAGGACTACTCAGATGAAGTCAACCCCATTCGAAGTACGGTCGGGGTAAATAGGTCGGGATGGACATCGTTCTTCATGGCTAAGAGCATCAAGTCTATCACTGAGGACGGAGAGAAGAAATCCCTCGGAAACGAGACGGGAAATGGGGAGATGGAGGTGATGGAAGTCCCTAATTTGGAAGACCTACCTCCGGATACGACCGCCACTGCAACTACGACAACAACCGCAACGCCAGCAACCCCCACCCCGACGCCTAGCGGCACTGGTACCATGGCAGCGATAGTGAACCAGCTCGTACCAAGATCTTCTGCATCGTCCATCAAGTCTTCTTCATCGAGGGTTCCCGGATCGCCCGCTCAACTATTGAAGAAGGAGATAGAGAAGGAGCAGGAGCGCGGGGAGAAGGAGCCCAAGAAGAACACTCCCCCAGCCCCCCCGTTGACCAACTCAGAGAGCGTCAAGAAGGAAACCCCGGAGAAAGGGTCCGAAAGGCCTTCGTCCCCGTCGCCTTCAAAACGATCTGGAACTTCCACCCCCATATCGCTGCGAAATGGACCGCCGAACCTGGTACTCCCCACGTGGGAGGACTCCTTCGATGCGCCACCTCGGTCCCTTTTACCGCTATCGATGATGCGCAAGGAGGGTGGGGAGGCGGAATTCGCTGTAACTAAGACGATTAAGATGCTCTGGTCAAGGGGCTGGGAGGTGGCTGGGATGGGGAGCGTCAAGGGAAAGGAGCGGGCCGGAACTCAAGGCGCCAGTGTGGACAAGAGACAGGCGCTTGATATGCCGGAGCTAGGAGATTTCGGAAAGTCGTTGCCGAGGGCTTTGAATGTCGTTGGAGATCAAATGGACCCAAAGGTGTTTCATGGGGCGTGTAGGGTTGTCGTTATTGGGATCGCCGGTTGGTCTCCAGGTGCAGTGACAAGGACAATTGCTGGCGGTGTAAGTTTCCCCCATCACTCTGTCGACCCTGCGACCTCCGGTTACTCGTGACTGACCCCACCTCGACATGAAAATAGCTTCCATCGTCTAGCACGAAGTTCGTAGATATGACTTGCGACGCGCTGGCGTCGTTCGAGGAGGAGCATGGCGTCAAGTTCGCTAAAGTGACGAGAATCCCTTTGGAGGGAGATGGCACCATATCTCGGAAAGTGGAAAAGTGCGGTGGTTCTCCCCCTTGCGATTGATCCGATCTCACCGTGTACAACGCCCAGGGTCTACCAACACCTGCTGTCTTCTGAGGAGTGGGTCAACGATATCCATGCTGCAGATGTCATCTTCGTTTCGGCCCATTCACAAGGTTCCATCGTCTCGACGCACCTCGTAGACCGATTGATCCGGGATGGCTATGTCACTACACCTGCATCGACAACAGAGGAGGCGACACGGCAGACCGGTAATACCACCGTTGAATCTGCGGATGGAGTGTGGGTCTCGGCTTCCGAACACAGCGCCAAGGGAAGTCAGCGAATCTGCTGCCTGAGCCTATGCGGTGTTCATCTTGGTCCCTTGAGATATCTGAAGATGAACAGTTACATCCAGCCGTACATTCAGGTTGGTGATATTCACCCGGCCCAGTGTTTCGGCTTATGGTTGATAACACTTCCCACCTAGTATTTCGAAAACGCTGCTGCCCAGGAGATATTCGAGTTTCAGGTGTGTCTCATGAGGTCATGTTAATCCAAAAAGGGCCCGCCCAGGGAACTCAGGGTCTCCAATGTCATTCCGTGTCTAGAATACGGAAAACGCAGTATCAAGGGAATACGTAAATGCGTTGAGCAACATCATGCGCCACGGGGTACGCTTGCGCCTTGTTGATTTGTTCGATTGCCTCTGACTTCGGTTGGTGCCTTCCTCACGGATGTATCATGTTGTCCAGACAAAGGTTGTCTATGTCGCTTCGTTGAACGATCAAGTGGTCCCAATTTACTCCGGGATATTCGCCGCCGCCAATCACCCAAGAATTTTACGAGCACTTTACATCGATGGGGATGCATATCAGTAAGTGATCTCCGTTGTCGTTTTTCGACCATCCGACGCCCGCGGACTATCAGAAGGCGATAGTTCATCCCCGAGCGACTGAGTGTTTACGGAACTCTCACCTGTTGTCGTCACTTTTGCATCTCACGTCGGTTTGGTATTCTGATTATACCCGCATTTCTGTGGTCATACAGTTCATCGGACTTTTTGTCTAACCTGTTGGTGTTACTCCTCCGGATCATGAATGCGGGCCTTTCGGACAGCGGCCTCCTGACCCATTTGAGCGAGGCTACCGCTGGAAGTTTGAGCGGCGTTGGTCATTCAAGTGTTTATGAAGACCCAGGCGTATTCGAGTGAGGGCCCATGCCTTTCTTGATACCTGCGTTCTCACGATCTTCCAGGTTGGCAGTGAAGTATCAATTCCTGGCAAGCGATCCTGACGACACTGAGCACGAGCTCCAAGTCGATTCGTTCAACGCCGTCCAGGAACTAAACGATTACGAGGTCCGTACAAATCCCTCAACACGTTGGACTCCGGGCTTACGGGAAACAAACTAGATCCCATGGTCGCTTCGTGATCTGATCGCCAATGAACGTGTGGCTCATTTCTTCTCACGGGAGTTCGTTGCTCTCCGGGACGCGTTCAGCGACTGGCAGCCCAAGACCAGCATTCTCAGGGACGTCAAACGGAAACTCCAACCGATCCAGCGGTTAACGCTGGTAGAACGGAGTACGGCCAGCAGACTTTAAGGTTTCGCATCTAAATTCATTCCCCCGCCGTACACGCCCGCGCCACCTCACGTTGGTTCCATCGCTCCCCACTCCGGTTGACAATAGTTTGCCGGCCTTGGCGTTTTGTCATATGTTGTCATCATCCCCCATGTTTTCTAATCATCCCGCTATCAGGTTTAAAAACCGGTCTCCACTCTTCGGCTTTCTCTTTCATGAAGTCTCTGCGCCTATCGTTCGTACCGCTTCCTATCCGCTATCGTCCTTTTGTAATTACCATCAGGTCACCACCCCCATCACGCACACTATCGCGCTCTCTCGTTGTTTGCCTTTCCTTTTCGCTCTCCCCGTGTACAAACACATAGTTCTCCATTCACTTTTGCTCATCCGCTTCCGGTAACTCCGCTACCTTCATCGCTCGTCGGTTTCCCCGGTGTGCCGGTGTGGCCAGTACATGCACGGCCTCCGGTTGTAGATTAATTTACTTTCTCACGGATATGGTTTTGGTGTACACAAACAACTCTATCTATACAATACACAGGATAACTTAGCTACAGGCGCAGCCCGCACCGATGTGATCCAAACTGGTACCCCAATTGATCATTCCCAAGGATTGAGGAGGGACGGAAGGCGAGCAGCGCTCACTCAGGGTTTTCACAATTGATTGATACTGCACAGCACTACGATGTTCCGCCATACCTACCATGTGGTATAATGCGGCGCTGGCGTCACGATGGACCGCGAAGGATTCCCGTCCCACCCGAGTTCCGACCATTGACTTCCGCCGTACTCGGACGTTGACTCGAACGCCTTTGAAGAGGAAGATTTGATACCGACACATCAAAACAGGATTGGAGAGACCTAGAGAAAGGGTCGAATGCATGCACCCGGGTATTTAAAGTGCGGACGGGGGGGATAAAGCGCTAGCGATATGAGTTGAATGGCGACCGTTCTTGGCTTGTGTACATAGTAGTTATCGTCCCATCGTGCTATACACTGGTTGATGATTGCGCGACCAGCGTCAAGACCAATACCGGATGAAGGTAGAGATAAAGGCGTTAAATAAAGATGGTCGTATATGTAACGTGATGCGACGAGTGGTAGCTCCGTGTATCTACTACCCCACTTCGGTCTGTATGATGGTATCATCAACCAGGAGAGAGCAAGAAGGGGAGGAGAGATCTCCCTACAGGGGGTTACACGGCACACCGGACTATATACACCAAAAAACACACACACAGGTGGCCGAGCACACATATAGTCGGAAGATCTAGAGTCCGAACGCTGAATCGTGTGTGGGATAGACAAAAAGACGAACTCCGCCAGGGGGGAGGGAGCTGACAATCTACCACACTCTCTCTCTCGCGGTATTAACGATACTCAGCCCCACAATCGCCGATCTTTACTATAATCTTGTCTCCGTTGGACCTTTCTAAAACGGCTTGAATGTTCGCCTTGTCTTCGGGAGTCAAGGAGAAGCTGAACACTTTCTTGTTGTCATCCTTGTGTTCGGCGATTCCCATCCGGACGCCTAGATAAACGGATGAACCGGGGTTGAATTGGTGGCAGTTTATCCGGACGGTCGGCCGCGTTGATAGACGCAGGACGTAATAGGGGTGGGGTATGGGGATGAAAGTGGGACATGGTGATAAGGAATAGGAATGAGTAACAAGAAATAGGTGATGGGGTTTCGCGCTCACCGATGATCACAGCGCCTACCGCCGGTTGGTCGAGGACCCACCTGGTCGCGACGTTCGCGACGCTCACCCCGCCGTGACCATCTCCGACCGATCGTAACACTCCGAGCAACTCTTGGAAGAGCGTCCAATCTCCCCACACTTTCAATATCATATCAAGATACTAAACCGTTCCGATGGGAAAAAGTGACAGCGGAGGTCGTCGGGACGATCGGATCGAAGAATTAAGTCGGTTGGGTAAGTTAAAGTGCGCAGGTCACCTGAGCGGAAGGAAATATGGATCACGAACCTTTCGTTGGGAGGGCGTGAGAGATGAATCATATGGTTGTGGTTCTGGCTCGCCCAGCCAGGAATCAGACAAGAACCCTCCGCACTAGAAACGTGGATGGCGATGATAAGATTGAGCACGGAAGCCCCCAAATAAAGCCAAAAGGGAACGGGGAAGGTGAATACAGGGAAGCTGTGCTTACCAATGTCCCGTAGGTCAACAATTTGGCACCATGCTTCTGGCATACATCGGTCATTCCATGCAATGCCCGGGTGTCAATGAGTGAGAACTGGAAGACCAAAATGATCAGGATCCGACAACAACCCAGACGGTTCGTAAGAACAATGAGAATGGCATAAAGGGAGAAGAGGGAAGCTATCATTAGGCGCATGTCTTGTGATTGCTGCGGCCGATCGCTACACGGAAGGGGGGGAAAGGGGTCTTGGCCATTCAAACTCACTTGGACCTGATTTGAAACGATAGAGCCTGGCCCGAGGGTGGTGCAGATTTCGTCCATCCGGATCGTGTCGAAGTTACACAGCCCTAGCGCTGATATAAGACCTTCCTTTTGCAGGTCTTGAAGTTGTTGAAGTGCATCGATATAAGCGGGGTCTGAATAATCATGCCAGTGGAACTGTATGGGTATCACGGGGGAGGTACGAATCAAAACGCACGTGAGTTATGTGTAAGGAGGGGGAGGAGGTATTTGTCCTGACGCCTCCCATCGAGGAAATAAATGACGTACCTGCAGCAAATCTACGCAATCCGTTTGCATGCGCTCCATCCTCTCACGTACGGCCTCTTCCACGATTGGTCGGGTCGGCACCATCGGTCGAAATACGCACCATTTTGTTGCGCCAACGATCTTGATCGGAGATTGGAGGTCTTTGACAGCTCGGCCCTGTCGACGACGGAAATAATAATAATAAAGAAAGGAGAGAGGAGGTTTAGTCGAAGCGACCCTGAATGTTAGCCAAAGTGTTTGAGGCGGGGATGCAACGCGGTGCACTTACAAACATAATCTCCGCGCTCCCGTAGTGATCAGCTGGAATGGGGAAAATTCCCCAACGGAGGTATTGTCAGCGTCTGGAAGGATTGATTTCGCAGATTTTTGGGCCGTGGGGTGTGCCTGGCCACCCAAAGCCTCGGATCCGACTCACCCTAATTGCAGAATGATATTTGCCCACGCGCGGGGGAGGGAGCAAGGTTAGGGGGGGCGAGTTCACCGCAGCGGATCTGTCACCTGTACGCACCATATCTACGGAAGACGTTAACCGACAGGTTAGAGCACGTCACGATTGGAGAGGGAGAACGATCTACCAAAGGCTGTATAGCCATTCTTGGCGTGGTCGGCTATGGCCTTGCGGACCTTGGGGGCGGGTACCGAACCCCAGGCGACGCTCGAGAGCTGCCATAGACTATTCGGTCGTACGGCGTCAGCGAGATGGGAGGGTCTAGAAGAGATCGTGCCCCGATATGATCGGGTCGCTCACCCAGTAAAGAGGCGTGGGCAGGTGAGTGGGCCCAATTGGATTGTTTCGATTTCGAGTTGGTGATCAGCCATGGTGCGTAGAGGTGAAGAAGCAGAAGAAGGATAAGGGGGAGAGACCGGTCTAGCTGGGATTTATAAAAGTTTTATGGGGGGGGATCAAAGTCAAACCCTCCGTTGCAGGATGGGAATGAAACGCAGGAAAAAGCCGCGGGAATTCAGGAAATAACCGGCTGCTGAGAAGATTGGTGAGTTCATCAGGGGTCCGGTGGACTGGAAGAGACTAGCGTGGACGGTATATAAACAGATGCCCTTGGTCCGACTACCTCACCCTCACCGCTCAATCCACCGAACCCAATGCCTGCCCTCGACGTCCACCACCAGAAATCGTTTGAGCCAGCTCTCGAGCATGTGTATGTAACCGTCCCCAGCGACGATCATGCTCGATCGACCTTTGACTGACACTTGCTCTACAGCAACCTCATGGTTGACACGTTCATCGCCAACACCGACCCTGAAGAGTACGGTCTCGTTTCCACACGCCCCCTGTGCCTGCACTCACCCTCATCCCTTTCATCACCAGGCTAAGGGGAATAGTCCGAAATCTACTAGCCTCATCACCCCCGAGCGTCTCCGCACGGTTGGCCACCATCGCTCGTCTTCGCCTGAAACACAAGCTCTCCGTCCGCGGATCACCCGGAACATCCACCAGCCCACTATTCCTCACCTCCAAGGACGGGTCATCACGACCTGCTGATCCTTTCTACGACACCATTCGCGGGGCCCGATCGATGTACGGAGTGGGTTTAGGCCTCACGGCCTTGCGGTACTTGACGCCGGCGATCCAACAGACGATAGGCCTTCGATGGGAAGAAGATGACGAGATGGCAGATTCACTCGCCGTCCTCGACTCTGACATGACGCAAGCGATCCAGAGCGGCAAGGAAGAGCTAATGAGAGAGAATGGCGCCGGGCTCAACGAGGCGAGGGCAGTTGTGAAGGAATTGAGGCTGCGACTATCAGAAGCTTCGGCAAGCGTAAAGTCGTGGGGAGGGGAATTTCCGTTTGAGAGGACACAAGCAAGCTTAGAGTATTGGAAGCTCTGATTTCGTCTCCCGAGGTATCTACGATATTTAGCTGTAATAAAGTATCATAAGGCGCATATACAGTTCTTGGTGGTTCGATTCTTCCGAGGGTCTCAGCTTGCCAGCGAGCGCGTTCGGGGAAGGGCGAGAACCCGGCGGCGGGGAGGCGTGCAGTTCGTG
>Ga0307509_10005040_pt1 | contig 18610 bp, 19 predicted proteins | sample 10_EM_MG_FD_202245 | JGI IMG/M metagenome (GOLD analysis project Ga0307509, IMG submission 202245) | Populus trichocarpa ectomycorrhiza microbial communities from riparian zone in the Pacific Northwest, United States - 10_EM | ecosystem: Host-associated > Plants > Roots > Unclassified | place...
ATGGAGTGATTGTGGGCAGGTGGAAGGTGGGACTAGGGATGGGAATGAAGGTTTATGATGGGGAATTGGCAGGTATTGCCAGAGCACTCACAGAAGCCAGCAGGACCAGCCTCTCTTTCAAGCACATTTGGATATTTACAGACAACCAAGCAGCAATCAGCAACTCCTACAAACTCACACCTCACCCTGGACACCAAATTTCACTACAGATTCAGCAACTTACCAAGGACTTATTGGACTCTGATATGGACTTACAGCTTCATCTGCACTGGGTTCCTGGACATACAGGTGTACAAGGCAATAATGAAGCTGACAGATTAGCTAAACAAGCAGCTGAGTATCCCCAACCTACACACGACAGTTACCTCTCACTGACTAAGTTGAAGACCCAGATAAGACAGTCTGCCCTCCTGGCCTGGCACAAGTACTGGACCAAGTTACAACCTCCCAGACAGGGCAGACACTACAGGTCTATCCATTGCCACCTCCCCACCCTCCACCCTCCTCCCCACTTCTTCATGCTCAACAGACTTCAGCTTGCAACTGTCACCCAACTCCGACTTGGGCATGGCTACTTCAATTCCTATCTTTCCAGATTGGATGAGAATGTCAGTGGAGGTTGTAGTTGTGAGAAGAGAACACCAGGACCAGAGACACCAGAACATATACTCCTCCACTGCACGAAATTTCACCACCACAGACATATTCTCAAACCAGTTGCTCAACAATTCCACCTACCAGATGTGCTTGGATCCAAGGCACACCTGCTGGCTGTGGGGGAATTTGTTAGAAAGAGTTGGGCAGGTACTAGGAGAGGACACATAGGGCAGAGGACAGAGTGTGAGTGCTATGGCAAAGGCAGGTGAGGGGAGGAGGATAGTAGAGAATGGGAAGAGGAGGAAGGCAGAGCTGGAGATAGAGGGGAGGAGTTGGAAAAGGAGAGATGGGTGGAGTGGAGGATAGCACAGGGAGTGTTAGTGGAGTAGGAGAGAAGGGATTGGCAGGTGGCCCAGTGAACAGGAGACATAAGGACATAGGAGATGGAATCAGGGACCAGAAGTGAGAGGAACTACAATCATGTACTTTTTCAGCTTGATAGCCTTTGGCTCCATAAGCTTAATGAACAATAATAATAATAATAATAAGGAGGGAGAACTTGAGGATGTCATCTTTGACAGAAGACCAGTCCATCAAGGCCCAGTAGGGTGTCAGGGGAGGAAGTATGACTACCGGGTGCTGGAAGGTGTCCACTATGGGGACGTGGTCCAACCCTGTAGAGGGGAGGGGGGTATCCCAGGAGGAGATGAACGGGGAGAGAGGAGAGTTTGCAAAGGCAAGATCTAGAACAGAGGGTCTAGAAATAGTGTCGAAGGGGAAGCGGGTGAAAACCCCAGGAGTGTTTAGGAGGTGGTAGGGTGTATCAAAGGCCACATGAAAATACGTGGCCAAGAGCATGTATTCCCTATCGGAAATGGACTGGAGCTGGTCAGCTAGGGTGATGCATATTAAAGTCACCCACAATCAGATGCAGGTGAGGAGGGGGGAGAAAATAGGTTCAGGGTGAATGAAGGGATAAGGGGGGCGGTTGGTATGGAGGAGGTAAACAGATGTAATCTGGAGAGTGCGGTAGCGGGATCCGAACAAGCCTTCTGGAGAAAACACCTCAATCGAGATCATTTCTGAGGAGCCGTGCAGGACTATGGAAACGGCCAGGTGTGTGTTAAGTGAACAAGAGATATTAATAGCCACCCTGGGGCGACCTGGGGTGGCGGTGCGAATGACACAAAACCAGGAAAGGTGGGAAGTTTCGATAATTGTTAGGGGGGGTCCTGAAGTGCAACCACCGGCGACGGGTGTGGGATCGTAGTAAAACTATGAAATAGTGAAAGGAAAACATCCCAGCGCACAAGGCCGTTATGTTGAATGATAGGAAAGGACGGGAAGACAGCTTTGCTGTCAATGTATTTGGTGAAAAAACCCTCAATTATTGGGCAGAGCCCTCTGAGGATTTGGAATCAGAGGAAGCATCTACAGAGCCTCTTTGGATGAGGTCGGTGATGAGGCGTTGGGGTCTCTGCCTAGGAGGCGGACCATCACGGGTGAGTACAGTGGCCTGGGTCTGGGGTGAAGGGTCTGGAGCAAGATACTTGGGTGGCGCCGGGCCAGCCTGGTAATCAGCAAGGGCCATAACGTCCTGCGTTTGTCAAGCGGGTTTCTCGGGTTGATCTTGAGAAGTTTTTGGTCAGGAGGGGGAAACTCTGCGGCGTGCAGAGTACTCCTCCTGGCAGTTAGGACAGCATGCCACCGAGGACGGGCAGCAGCCGAGGACCAGCTTCATGTTTCAACCCTTAGGGCAGGAAGTGTTAGGCCAGCGATGATCTGATTTGGTGTGAGGAAGGGAGCAGAACGGACATATACAGGTGGGACTGGGGCATCAGGCCGAGACGTGGCCAAACTTCCAGGACTTGGTGCATTGGGTGAATTTTGATGAGGGGTGCATTTTTCGACAGTGTTGTTGCGGGCGAAAAGGCTGATCGAGGGCAGGAGTTGTTCAGCATCGGGGGGGGCAACTGACACCACAACTGAAGTAGCGCTCTTTTGAGCACGAGATTCAGGGTCAGGGTGCACGTAGCGGGCTGAGAGTATTGAGACCCCTCTGGCATTGCGGATTGAATCATGGAGGGAACGAAACAGCTGGTCTGCCTCCACAGGGAGAAAGGCGAGTTCTAACTACTATGACCCTTTTTTCTTCTTCTTTTTTTTAATCCTTTTATTTATTGTTTCTATCGGGGCAAATGCACAACTGTGCTCCTCCCATGGTGTTAGGTACAATGGACTGTCAACTAAGCGAGGACCATGTGATGCAAAACCTCGAACTACAGTCCATCCCGCGACCCCCAAGCTAAAACCCACTGACCCTGCCAAACAAAGAAAACTCCCCCCAGTACTATGGGTACAAACTACAAGGAGGTGGAAACACAAGCCTGAAAACATCAAACCAAAAATGCCGGCGAAAGCCTAGCCAAAAAGAAAAACATCACCAACCAACAGTAGACACCATCAACAAAGGAAAACAAACCGACTCACCCAAGTCAAACCACCTATTAGCTAAACCGTAGTAGAACCCCACCGGGCCCAGCTCCCGAAGGAATAGGGACTCCTGTATGATGGGTCTTGAGAACACAATAAGGGGAAATAATTCCCGGAGCCATAAATCCCTGCCAGCTGAGGCTCAGGAAGAGCAACAGAGTTTGAGGGAAGTGCTGCCTAAGGAAGGTAGGCTCGTCGCAGTCAGAAGACGATCCTGTCGGCTATTTCAGGAACAGGAACCAGGATAGAGAAAGGATAACATGACTCCCCTAGTCCTAGGACATCAGAAGGAAGACAGAGGGTGGGTGTGGGCATAGAGCTGCAGGCGGTAGGGTGCCATCCAATCCAGACATTGGGGAGGAGGGAGGAGGAGGGCTAACTGATCCGAGAAGTGTGGGGAAGGCCGACGGAAATGGGGTCACAAGGTTTCGAACAGACCGACAGTAGTAGCAGAGCACAAAGGAATTATTGCAATACCAGAGAGCAGTGCCACCGGGCCCAACTACTTTACTGATTGTCCGAGACTAAAGAAAGACCGGAGACCGGTGAGGGGTTGCCGACGGTGGGGGGCTCCCTAAGCAAGCCCGGAGAAGAGAGGGTGAAGGCAGGCTCAACCAACCCCTAGGAACAGGCTCGCCAGGCCAGACCATCAGAAGGGAAATGAAGAGAAGATGGAAGGAGCTTCATCAGACAGAGGCAATGTGGTGTGTCTGGGTGAGGGTGGTGGACAGAGGTGACGATGATCTCCTGTGGTATTGAGATTTCAATTGCCAGAGGTGTAGCGGAGACGGAGGCTGTCTAACTAGTCTGACCTTATTTTTTTTCCTTTTTCTTAAACCTTTTTGTAAATCATATATTCCTTGTTTCTAGGGAACAAGAAATAGCATGCATCGGATAGATAGGGGAAAAACAGAACCGAAAATCAAATGACAATATACAAAGGAAATAATCGTAATCAGAGTCCCCCAACACGACCAATATGTGTCACAGAGCAGCCTAAGCTAACAAAGGAAATTTACAAACTGCCAACAGGACTCAAGGACAAGAGGCAGGCATGAGAGTGGCAGTGAGGAGGGGGTAGAGTACCGGGAGGTGTAGGAAAGGTGGGAGGGGTGGCATCCCTGGAGGAAAGCCTGTAGCTCTCACACGTATCAATTCACCAAGGCCAATCTAACTACTGTGACCTTTTTTTTTCATTTTTTCACTTTTTTTCATTTTTTTTTTCAATCATATGCATTTGATTGGTTATGGTACAAAGACAGCCTGCAGTTTATCGTTATGGCCAACAAAAACCATATCCCTCCGCACCCCAGGAAACATCCAAACCCCCAACTGCCTCTTGTATGAGACCAACCGCACATCTCACCTGTCGCGTAACTAAATCCTACGGACATACATGTACATACGAAGAAAACAGAAAGGGTAGGAACTGAAGACAGAGAGGAGAGCAAAGAGGGGTTCCCGCTGGGAGTGCCTGACAGCATTGGTGACGGCTGAGAGGCCAGGTGTAAGCGAGGCCTGATTTGTATAGCGACCGAAGGACGACCGCTCGGAGGGGGTGGCAGTAGGGTGCTAGCCAGGGGTGGGTAGGGCAGTAGGGTACCAGCCAAAAGGGGGGGAGGCAGTAAGGTGCCAGCTAGGAGAGTGTAGTGTAGCTGTAACTGAGCAACAGGACGAAAACCAGGAAAACGATGAAGGGAGAACTAGTCCAAACACTTGAGACGACAAACTAGAGTGACCGCGGCCGATCCTTTTGCGAATGCAAAACGAAGACGAGGCCATGAAGTTGCTAACCGAAGTGTTCCCTGACAGAAACATGTAATGGGGACAGAAAGCTACTTTGGAAAGGGCTTGGAAAGCTCAGTGCCAGCCATGAGCGAAGGGAACGGAATGCCGACTGTGCAAAACCTAAGCGAGGTGTGCAGGAAGTCCGGGGTAAGGGGCAGTACCGAACTTGATGAGCAGGAGTCAACGACGAATGAGAACAAGAACCACGTGGAGGGAGTGAGGGAGGGTCCCTGAGAGAGAAGAGGGGATGGCATAACTCCCCTAGGCAAAAGCCATCAAGGGGAAGGAGAGGAGGGGGTGGTTGAGTTGACAATGATTTCTCTGGTGTTGAGATTTCAATCGGTGGAGGTGTAGAGGAGGTGGTGCGTGTCTAACTACTGTGACCTTTTTCTTTTTCTTTTCTCTCTTTGTTTTCTTTTTTCTTTTTGAATCATTTGCATTTATTTAAGGTAGAAAGACAGCATCCTCCGTCTCCTCTACACACCCGGCGATTGAAATCTCAACACCACGAGATTATCACCACTTTTCCAAACTCCACCACCCGTTATGAGTTCACTCTCGGGGGCGCAGTCATACCTCCTCTACACTTCCCTTCCCTTAGGTTTATCCCTTGGGGCTTTCTTCTCTCTGGGTTCATGGATTTTGTCTTCTTTTCGATGATGTTTCCTCTCGCTACCCCGCTTTGCTCTGACTCACTCAGAGCATTTGCACAGACAGCAACACTCTTCTCAACGCCCATGTTACAGGCAGCCGGGAACACGGTTTGCAGTAAGGGAAAACATTCAACAGGCCTCGGTCGATTTCCCTGTTCTCTCTTTTCTTTGAGAGGCTGCCTAGTCCAGACACGAACGCGGTTACCGATAGTTTCTACGGCATAGAGTTGGGTCTACCCCTCGTTCTCCTGTTCTCCACATGGTCGGATCGGCTGGCACACTACTGCTTCTACACCCTGGGCCTCTCTTCACTTCTGATCTCTGGGCTTGGGTGATTGTCATGGCTGTGTGCGTGGCTTTTGGTCCTGTGTCTGGAGTAGGGGTTTCATGCCTGCCGCTTCTGTTGCTTCCGGGTGACATGCACTCCCTCCCGGTTTCGTTTCCGGTGGGCCTACGGTTGCTACTTCGCCCTGCCACACACTTCGGTTTGTGTTGGTTTCGGTTACCGATCTTGCTCTTTGTGGTCTTGTCTGCCCTTGGGTCCGGGAGATAAGAGCCCCAGGTAAATTTACCTCTTTGTGTGTGATCACTGGCCTACTGCATTGTCCTGCTGGCTCCTGGGCCCCTCCCCTGCTGCGGCAGAATGGGGTCAGTCGTTAGGCTGTGGGTGGGTTGCTTATGGGTTTGGCTGGGATTTTTCTTCCTTGAGTTTGTTGTGGTTGCTGTACTTTCCTTGGGTGTTCACTGTTGGGGTCGGGAGTTTTCTTATGGGCTGCACGTCTGTGGAGGTTTTTTGGTTTGTTGTATTCAGGCCTGAACCCACTTCTGTAGTTTCTACCCATAGTACCGGACGCTTTGGTGTCGGGCAGCGTGAGAGGGTTTTACCACAAGGGATGCCGGATGGACTGTAGGTGGAGGTTTTTCCTGTCTTAGAGCGATCTGCATATTGGAGTTTGTACCTTAAACAATACTAAAATGATGATAAAAAAAAAAGAAAAGGGTACAAAGATAGTGATGCGGGCCTCCCTCAAACCACCCCTCAGGGTCCAGCCACTCTTCCAAATATACCGGCTACTCCAGCCAGGCATTGCCCTGGTTTCCCTCCCTCTAGCGAATCTACCCAACCCGAGACTGTTATACTTGTTCGCAACGCGTCCGCCCAGCCCAACCTCGCCGCTCCCCTCCCCCGCAGGAACCTCTTCGGTGCTGGCAGCACCCTCTTCCGAGCTAGCTCCGGTGCCAACTGGAGCGAGCCCGCCCCAACTGACGTCCACATGGATCCTTAGATGTCGACAAGCCCAGCCCCAACACAGAGTCCTTCACCATCCCAATCATTCCCTTATCCTGGTTGTTTAAATCTTTCCATTGTTCAGCATAATTCTCTCGGTAGCAGTAATGTTTTTCAAACTGATTTTAGTTTTTTTACTGCAGTAGAAAGTTCTCCTCATATTGTGGCTCTCCAGGATATTCCTCTTTGAAGGAATTGTCCTCCTGTTTTTCGCAAGCCTAAATGTGTTGTTCCCCCACCAACTGACAGTTATAGACCTCGAGTGGCAACTTATGTCCATGAAAGGTTACTAACTGTGATTTCTGTTCTTCCATTATTTTTTGAAAGGGGCGAGCTCAGGACTGTGAATTTGCACTCCCCTGAGGGCCTATTTGATACTTCTCATAATTTGTTTCATTTGTACAATGCCTACTGTATCCCTGGTGGTCACACTAGGTCAGTTTCGCCTGTTGATTTATTTCCCCAGCATTATTTTCCTACACTCGTCCTTGAGGACCTCAACATTCATGACTCCGCCTCGGACCCAACTCTTTTGCTTTCCGACCAAGATCAGTTTATAACTTCTCCTTATTTCGACAGGGCTTCGACTGAGTTGTTTTTTCTCCTCAACACACCCGGGGTCTACACTAGGTTCCCGTTCACCTCCAATCATCGCCCTGCAGTTCTTGACTTGTCTTTTGCCAAATGTGCTTTGCTTCCATATTTCTCCTCCTGGAACCCATCCCTCCCACCGACCAGTTCGGATCACACCGCCCTCACAATCATTCTCTCCACTCCGCTCCTAAAGCCCCCGCCCAGGGGCCTTCACTGGAAATACACGGATTGGGATCACATCTCCCCTCTGCTCGCCGATATGACGCTTGCAACCCCCCCCGCTCTCCCAACTCCACGCTCACTCGACCTATGGTTCGATACCAGCCTTGCCAAGATCACGCACCTCATCATCTCCAACACCCCAATCAAACGCCTCTCCTCCTACTCTAAACCGTGGTGGACTCCAGAACATACACAGCTACAACGCATCCCTCACCATACCTCACGCCACATGAGCAAGAATCAGTCCTCGCCCGCCCTGGCCAGTGAGGCTCGGAACACCATTTTCAAGACTATCCAAACTACAAAGAGAGTCTATTGGTCGCAGTTTCTGGCCAACGTTGACTCGCGATGAGTCTGGGATGCTAGAAAGATTGCAGCTGGCAGAGCCCCAGATCGTTTCCCCATACTCAAGAACGCCTCCTCCCCCACCCAAATCAACAATACACTTCTACAATATTTTTTCCCTCCAAGACCCTCTCCTCCTCCTCCCCTCATCCTTCCTGCGTTTAAGGAGGTCCCCCCGGTTTTACCATCAGAAGTGCCCTCTGCACTTCAAAAATCCTCTAACACGTCAGCCCCTGGCCCAAGTGGTATTCCTTACTCTATCTGGCAGCTGGTCCACAAGGCCAACGAGCGGCTCCTTCCATCCCTGTTCACTCCCCTCCTCACTCACGGGTACCAACCCCTAGCCATGAAGAAGGCCAACGGCATTGTCCGAGATCAACCAGGCAAACCTGATTACCGTACACCTGCTTCATTTCCCATCATTGTCCTGCTCAAAACCGTCTCCATGATCCTCGAAAGACTTTCTGCTCTCTGTCTCACCTCTACCGCCCGATCCCTTGGCCTCTTACACCCCAATGAGTGTGGGTCCCTGGCCGGTCAGGGCTGTTTCGACGCTGTTGCTACCCTTACCCACGAAGTCCGCCTACTTCAAGCTGCTTCATTCAAAGTATCAACTCGCTTCCTGGATATCAAAGGTGGTTTTGAAACTGTCTGCACAAATAAGCTGGCTAGTACCCTCACCAAAGGAGGGGTCTCCGCCTATCTGGTTGCCTGGATCAAATCTTTCCTCTCCAAACGCCAGTGCCGACTCATGTGCCAAGGTGCCCCTAAGGTTTTCTGCCCAGTCGCTGTTGGCACCCTTCAGGGTTCTCCAATCTCTCCTCTTCATTTTGTGCTTAATATAGCCAGCCTCCACCCGACTATCCCTCAAGGTCTGGTGATTTGATACGTCGACGACCTCACCATCACGGTCGGATCGGACTCTGTACGCTCAAATATCGGCGCTTTTCAAGACTATTTCGGCATTATCCAAAGTCAGGGTGCCGACCTGGGGGTGGCCTTCTCTGGCCCCAAAATGAACTCATTCACCGGAGAACTCCGAATGACCGCTCAGATGTTTCCTTTGCCCCCATTGTGATCAAGGACATGCTTTTCCCACCTTCTCAAGCTGTGAGGTGGCTTGGCTACTGGCTCACCCCTACTATTCACTCCTCCGTTCATTTCCTAAGACGGCTGGCACTTGCCCAAGCCTCCTTCGCTACAATCCGACAGCTCAGTACAGCTGGCAAAGGCCTCTCCTCCTGGTGCAACAGGAAGTTAGTTTTCGGCACCATCCTTCCTATTCTCACCTATGGCTGTGACCTCTTTATCCCCGACGGAGGCAACTTAAGAAACTCGACTCTTTCTGGCATGGAGAGCTCCGGTGGACAACCAATTGTTTTTACACCACCACCAGCGGCGCTCTGTACGGCGAGACCTCGCTACCACCCATTTCCGCTATCTGCAAACACCGCCATCTGTCAGCTGCTCCCCGCCTCCTATGTGCCCCTTCAAAATTCAATCCTGCCACCGCCCGGATACCCGAGTCTGTGCCCACCTGGGACCAGTGTCGTTCTGCGGACGATTATCGCTTTCTCCTCGGAGGCTCTTCCAAAGTCATGCACCTTACTTCATGCCTTGGCCCAGCGGTTAATTCCGCCAAACACCTACCACTAGACTCCTTATTTCACCAAGTTTCAGACATTCTCGTGGAAATCCCTATCCTCCCACTTGCCTCGACCGATCTCGTAGGGCTCCTGCTGTTGAGGGCAGCCTCCGTCATATACCAAGGCCTCAGAACTGCTCTGATACTGTCACTGCTCGCTGACTGGCTTGACCCAAGTCTGCCAGTGCCCCCTTGGTATCAATACAGTGAGTGCCTCACTCCTCACGCCTTCACTGGCCTTCCACGGTTCATATGTGGCCGCATTCACCAGATGCGTTCAGGTTCTAGCCACCTTGCTGCACATATCTCGTGGAGGAACAGAGACACTAGCACCCTCTGCCCGTTCTGTGAGGAGGACGATGAGTCCTTCCATCACGGGATTCTCCTTTGCCCAGCTAAGGCCCAGCCTCGTCTCACCTATCTCTCAGGGGTGGATGACATTAGCCCTGACGCTCCCCTCTGGCTATCGGTTCCCCTCCTTAGAGGGTTAGCTGAATATCTCTATGCTACCCGCACGGGCATTCCTGCAGCCATGTTGCGCATTCGAGCAAATACTGCTACTGCTGAGCCGGGATCGGACTCAGATAGTGCTTAACACTTTAAAAAACTCCCTAGCTCGGCCCTTGCCTTCTAGGTATAGCTACTTCGAACTCCCCTGCTCGAGTCTCTCCACAGAGTATTTTCTATATAGGTTATCTGTTTCCTTTGTTCCTAGTTGACTGCGGCAGTAGGCAAGTAGGGTGGGGAGGTTTTATTACTTTTAAGTGTTCTGTTTATGAGTTATAAGGAGGATTGTACTTTACTTTCTTTTGTTAGTCGTCGATAGCGATGCGACAGGGTTCTGATAATCCCGCTTGGAGACTTTGTTTGCATGTGTTGTTTGAATTTTGTTATTTCCTTTGTTAGTTTTTGGAATTAAGGTTTTTTATATGCCATAGCCCGAGTTGCATGCAGGATTTTGTACCTAAAATCAATAATCACATGATTCAAAAAAAAAAGAAAGAAAAAAAAGAAAAAAAAGGTACAAAGACAGCATCCTCCGTCTCCTCTACACCCCCGACAATTAAAATCTCAACACCACGAGATTATCATCAATTTTCCCAACTCCACCCCCCCTTATGGGTTCGCCCTAGGGGGTGGAGTGGATCTCCCCTCATCTTTTCCTGCCCTTAGGCTTATCCCATTGGGCTCTCCTGTCCCTGGGTTGATGGATTTTGTCTTCTTTTGATGATGTTTCCCCTTCCCATGCAGTGTTTGCTTTGAGCCTCGCTTAGAGCATCGGCACGGTCGGCAACACTGTTCCCAACGCCCATGTTACAGACGGCCAGGTACCTGGTTTGCAGTAAGAGAAAACATTTCCACAGGCGCCAGTCAATTTCTCTACTCTCTTTTGCTTTAAGAGGCTGCCTAGTCAAGACACGAACGCGTTTTCCGATAGTTTCTACGGCACAGAGTTGGGTCTACCCCTCTTTGTTCACCTCCGAACATGATCGGATCGGCCGGCACCCTACTGCTTCTTCACCTTTTGGGCTTGTACCCACAACTACCTGGCTGGTATCCATAACTACTTCTTCACCTTCCAGACTTTGACCATGGTCCATCACGGCTTGCCTCTGGGAGGATGGTATTGCACTATCTCCTTCCACCTTTCGAGTGTTTTGCCAAACACAGCGGGCCATGCAGGCCCCCCCAGGTCTCTCTTTAGGCGAGCCTGGCCACCCTCACACTGATTGTTTGGGAACTTCTCAAGTGGTTACTGCTTTGTTTGATTTTTGTTTTTCTTGTTGTCCAGATGAGGGTGCAATGGGTTTTCCTGATTCTTCCTGCTTGTTCTTTGATTTGATTCCTTTCATCTATCATCTTAGCTAGTCAAGGGTTTCTTGTTGGGGGCGAGATGTGCGGTTGGTCCGATACCAGAGGGACTTGGGGGGTTGGCTTTTTCCCAGGGGTAGTTGGGGGTTTTTTCTATGCCATAGCGTAAGCTGCATGTAGGACTTTGTACCCTAAAACAATAATCTTATGATTTAAAAAAAAAAAGAAGAAGAAAACAAAAGGTACAAAGACAGCATGAAACTTTAACGCTATGGCCAACAAAAACCGTACCCTCCTCACCCCAGGAAACATCCAAACCCCCAAGTCCCTCTTGTAGGAGGCCAACCGCACATCGGGCCTATCGCCCAACCTAATCCTACGAACATACTCGTACATCCGAAGAAAGTACAAAGGAATGAAGCAAGCAGGAAAGAAAGGAGAACCCTTAGTGACATCTAGTACGAAAGTATAAAAACATAAGAGATGAATGAACCCCAGACAAAGGAAATTTACGTCTGATGATTGACGTGTATCGGCCTGAGCTAGGAAGTGAGAGTATGGACCTGCACACCGGAGCAATACCGGGGGACGAAGGGTGCCCGATGGCAGGATGAGATGATGGGTGCAGGTGACTCTAATGAGGGGTCGCCGGAGGATGTGCCAAAGCGGCATTAGCGATGGCCCGCAGGACGGGCATAACCGAGGCTGGTTTTTGTATAGCGACCGAAGATCGACCGCGGAATGGGGAGCAGTAAGGTGCCAGCTGAGGAGGTGGAGAGCGGGGAAAGGGTGTAGCGGTAACCGAGCAATGGGATGAAGACCAAGATGGTGGTGGAGGAAGCTTAGGGAGGGAAGGCAGTCCAGACGCTTGAGAGGACCGACTAGAGTAACCGCGGCCAATGCTTTTCTGAATGCGCAACGAGGACAAGGTGCTGAAGTTACTAACCGAAGTGTTGCCTGATAAGACCACGTAGCCGAGACGGAAAGATACTTCGCAACGTGGTTTGAAAGCTCAGTGCCGACCGTAAACGAAGAGAGTGAAATGCTGACCGTGCAAAAACCTAAGCGAGGTGCAAAGGAAGTGCAGGGTAAGGGGGGAGAACCGAACTTCATGAGCGAAGTCAACGATGAACAGGAACAAGAACCCCATGGAGGAGGGGGTAAGCCCCAATGGCAGAGGAGGGGGGGTAACATCACTCCCCTAGGCAGAAGCCATCAAGGGGGAGGAGAGGGGGTGGTGGCAGATCCCACGATGATTTCCCTGGTGTTGAGATTTCAATCGCCGGAGGTGTAGGCGAGATGTTTCGTGTAACTACTGAGACCTCTTTTTTCTTTTTTTTTTTTTTCTTTTTTCTTTTGCTTTTATATCATTTAAATTTTGTTTGTCAAGCTAAGAAGCTAACTAGGTACCAAAGGCCCGTTCACCCTAAGGTATGGAGCCAAACAACCTCCAGCAACAGTCCATCCCTGCTCCCCCTTGCTAAAAACCCTCTGACCCTGCCCAATACCGTTGGGACTAACGAACTATCCAGTGCTATGGGTAGAAAACTACAAGAGAAAGTACAGGCCTCAATACCACCAACCAAAAACCTCGACAGACGTGCAGCCCATAAGAAAAAACCCCAACCCGACAGTGAACAACCGAGGAAAAGTAAGGAAACCTCAAGCCCATCTAGAAAGGAACACCAAAACCCAAGAACCGTAGACAACCCACCCTTACCCCAACAGTAGACCCTATTCTGACGAATCAGGGAAGGGATCAAGGAGGCGGCAGGACAAAGTCATGGCCTCAACAGCAAACACAAAGGGGTAAAAGTACACAGGGCATAAAGCCCGGCCGAAGGGGCAAGCGAACCCCAGAGGGTGATCCGAATCCAAACCAACACATAGGAAGTGTGTGGCAGGACAGAGTAAAAGAGTGTAGGGCAACCAGAAACCCGACTGGGGGAGGTGCATATCCGGCAAGGGACTGAGGTGGCAGCATGATACCCCTAGGAACAAGAGAAATTCACCAGCACACACACAGCCATGCCAGATCCCAACTCGAGACCATCTTGAGGGAACAGAGGCCGGGTGGTGAGGGCAGTAGGGTGCCAGCCAAGGAGAGAAGGCACTAGGGTGCGAGCCGACGAAACAGTAGGAGCGGAGAAAGGAGTGGTAGACCTAAACTGAGAATTACGAGGAAAGCCGACCGAAGCGAGATCATGATTTTTTGACGATGCCGAATGTACCGGACAGGACTCTCAGGAGAAAGTGCAATACCCGAGAGCAGAGCCACCGGGGCCACTACTTCACCGATAGCTCCAGACTGTGACCGCCCCGTTGACGAGGTAACTAGGTTGCCAACCGTTCAAAGTGTTAAGCAAGGGCAGCGAAACACAGTGCCGAGAAAGGAGGGGAGAGTAACAGTGAAACCCCTAGACAAAGACAGCCCGTAGACAATGTCATCAGGAGGGAATCTGAGGGGAGAGGCGGAGGGGAGTAGCATCACCCTTCTAGGCAACTAGGCCATCAAAGAAGGGGAGAGGGGACTGTCCGTGATGATTTCCTAAGGTGTTGAGATTGCAATCACCAGAGGTGTAGGGTAGAAGGTTTGTGTGTAACTACTGTGACCACTTTTTCTTTTTTATTTTCCTTTTTTTGTTAAATCATATGCATTTGATTAAGGTACAAAGACAGCCATCCTCCGTCTCCTCTACACACCCGGCGATTGAAATCTCAACACCACGAGATTATCACCACTTTTCCAAACTCCACCCCCCGTGATGAGTTCGCTCTAGGGGGTGGAGTCATACCTCCTCTACACTCCCCTTCCCTTAGGTTCATCCCTTTGGGCTTTCTTCACTCTGGGTTGATGGATTTCGTCTTCTTTGGATGATGTTTCCTCTTCCTACCCCGCTTTTGCTCTGCTTCGCTTAGAGCATTTGCACGGTCGGCAACACTCTCCTCACCGCCCATGTTACAGACCGCCGGGTACCCGGTTTGCAGTAAGAGAAAACACTTCAACCGGCCACGGTCGATTTCTCTACTCTCTTTCTATTTAAGAGGCTGCCTAGTCAAGACACGAACGCGTTTTCCGATAGTTTCTACGGCACAGAGTTGGGTCTACCCCTCTTTCTCCTCCTCCTCACACGGTCGGATTGGCTGGCACCCTACTGCTTCTTCACCTTCTTGGCTGGTACCCACAACTACCTGGCTGGTATCCACAACTACTTCTTTACTATTCGGACCATGACCCCGGTCCCTCACGGCTTGACTCTGGGAAGATGGTATTGCACTATCTCCTTCTTCTTTTTCGGGGTATTGCCAAAACAGATGGCATCCGAGCCTCCCCAGGACATCGATCATGCCGAACCTGGCCCCTCCCGCGCTGAGTGTACGGATTTGTCTTGTGGTCTCCGCTATGTTTGTTTTTGGTTTTTCCTTTGTTCGGATGATCGTGCCATGGGATTTCCTGACTCTTCCTGCTTGTTCTTTGATTTGATTCCTTTCGTCTAACTTCTTAGCTAGTCAAGGGTTTCTTGTTGGGGGCGAGATGTGCGATTGGTTCCATACCAGAGGGACTTGGGGGGTTGGCTATTTCCCAGGGGTAGTTGGGGGTTTTTTCTATGCCATAGGGTAAGCTGCATGTACGATTTTGTACCCATAAACAATAATCATATGATTCAAAAAAAAAAAGAAGAAAAAAAAAAGAGGTACAAAGACAGCCACGCTCCGCGCCCTCTATTTTCCTCTCGCTTAAAATTCTTACCGCATTTGGCCATCATAAACCTCAGGGTTTGGTCTTTATTTCTTCACGATACATCTATTTTGGCTTTTCACTTGGGCTTCATTTTCAAGTGAAATATATATTTCACCTTTGCTGAGAGGATTTTTTATTCTTGAAAAGTCTAACTGGTAGTTTGACTTTACTTTCTGTCGCCCGCTCCTCCCTGTCCTCCGGCCTGGCCTATTGGCCTTGTCCTGATGTCGTCTGCCCCTCTCGCTTCCACTGGTGCAGGCCCGGCCTCGGCTGTTGGCCCTGCTCGCTCTGCCTCCGCCCGCCAGGATCGTAGGGCTGATCCCATCTCTCGTTCGTCGTCTTCGCAGTCTAGTCACGCGTCTCTCTCCGGGGAGGCTGATAATGTCGCCAATATCCTCAGGCATGCTGCCAGGCTCGCTCGCCTTGACCCGGCTTCGTTCCCCACTGGCTACAATGCCTCCGCCACCACCTTCCCCGATAGCCAACTGGCTATGGCCCCTCTTCTCGCCCAACTCATCGCCATGGTTAATGACCTTGGTGCGTCTGTTACCTTCTTGACTTGGCAGGTTGAGTCCCTCACCTCCGCTCACGCAGAGCGCTCAGCCACCCCCTCACCACCAGCCACATCCAACCTGGAGGCGTCCCTCAAGGACTTGTCCTCTCGTGTTGCTGCTCTCTCCTCACACCGCGCCACACAAGTGGCACCGCAACAACCACTAGCGCCACCCCCTCCCGCCCCTGCTGCCCAAGCTAAACCTGCTCAGCAGAAAAAGAAACTCGCCACCCGCCTCACATCTCGTACGGTCGCCGCCCCGGACCTTCCCTTCCTCTTCGAGGGAAAGTGGTATGGCAACCCGGACACATACGCTAAACGCCACCCGGACTCACCCCAAGCGGCTATTCTCTTCGCCTCTCACCACCCCCAATCAGAGGAAGCCAAACTTTACTCTGAGCAATACCCAGCTACCTCACTCTTCCATACCGGTCCCCCTCCCGGTTTCACCGTTTCTGATCCCCTGCAGCCTCAAGATCAAACCTGGGGACAGGTTACCAGGAAGGGCGGTAAGGGCAAGAAAAGCGCCACGGCAGCACAAGTCGCTGCGTCAAGCAAGAGTAGTGTCCCCAAAGGAGCCCCACCGCTCCCAGCTGCCCAACGTCGTTTCTTTGCCCCCCGCACCTCTCCAACCCTCCCAAATCATTCCTTCATCATGACTGCTACCCTCCCCGACATTATGGCCGCTGTCCTTAAAGAGGCCAACTGCTCTCTACCCCTCTCCATTACTGCCTCGGTCAATCGCAATGGGGCTGTGACTCTCACAGCCAATCCCTACACCCCGTCTTCTGCTTACTCCCCTTTCTTTGATGCAATGACTAAGAAACTCAATCAGAGTTTTCCGGTTGGGGACAATCCTTTCCAGGTTTTCAGGGAGGCACCTACAAGTGTCAAACTCCTCATCCATAATCTTCCTCTTTCTATTCTCCCGCACGAGCCTACTGACCTCTTCCCCTCACTCCTTGAATCAATCAGCAATGCTATTGACGTCCCCATATTTGGGGCTAGATTCCTACAGTCAGATCCGGTGAAAAGGGCTGAGAAGCGCACAACCTCGGTGGTTGTGGCAGTCGACCCACTCCATGTTTCCCGGTTCGGCGAATCCATCCGGCTTTTCTCCCGCGCTCGCACGGTCGCCCCCGCCTACTCTGCCTCCAAATCCACGCAGTGCCGAAAGTGCTGGCGTTTTGGTCACTCTGCTCCTCGATGCAAAGAAGAGGCACAAGCTTGCCCGATCTGCACTCTCCTCCATCATCGCTCCGCCCACAGATGCGCCAATCAAAGCTGTCCGAAAGGGGGCTTTGAGAAGTCAGTCGTGGGGTGCTGCAACGCCTCCCCTCCTCTCTGTATCAACTGTGGTGGTCAGCACGCCTCGTTTGATGGCTCCTGTCCCATCCGCCGCGAAATCCTCTCCGCACTCTATCCTCCTAGGGGCCAAGACATTCCCGAAGCCCCCGATGTGGGCCCCCCCAAAACCACCCCCAAGGGTCCAACTGTTCACCCAACTGTACCGGCCACTCCAGCCAGGCACGGTCCTCGTTTCTCTCCCGCTAGCGAGTCTACCCAACCCATAACCGTTTATTTGGTTCGCAGCGCTTCTGCCCAATCTAACCTCGCCGCTGCTCTCCCCGCAGGAATCTCTTTGGTGCTGGCAGTACCCTCTTCAGAGCAAGCACCGGTGCCGACTGGAGCAAGCCCGCGCCGACCGACGTCCACATGGATCTTTAGATGTCAGCAAGCCCAGCCCCAACACAGAGTCCTTCACCATCCCAATCATTCCATTATCCTGGTTGTTTAAATCTTTCCATTGTTCAGCATAATTGTCTCGGTAGCAGTAATGTTTTTCAAACTCTTTTTAGTTTTTTTACTTCGGTAGAAAGTTCTCCGCATATTGTGGCTCTTCAGGATATTCCTCTTTGGAGGAACTGTCCTCCTGTTTTTCGTAACTATAAATGTTTTTTTCCTCCAGCAACTGACAGTTATAAGCCTCGGGTTGCAACCTATGTTCACGAGAGGCTTTTAAGTGTTATTTCTATTCTTCCATTGTTTTTTGAAAGGGGAGACCTCATGGCAGTGAACTTTCACTCCCCTGAGGGCCTTTTTGATACTTCTCAGAATTTGTTTCGTTTGTACAATGCTTATTCCATCCCTAGTGGTCACACTAGGTCAGTTTCTCCTGTTGATTTGTTTCCTCAGCATGATTTTCCTACACTTGTTCTTGGGGACCTCAACATTCATCACTCCGCTTCGGACCCGACTCGTGTGTTTTCCAACCACGATCAGTTTATAAGTTCTCCTTACTTTGACACAGCATCGGCACAGTTGTTTTCTCTCCTCAATACACCCGGGGTCTACACTAGGTTCCCGTTCACCTCCAATCATCGCCCTGCAGTTCTTGACTTGTCCTTTGCCAACACTGCCTTGCTACCGTTTTTTTCCTCCTGGAACCCCTCCCTCCCGCCTACTGGTTCGGATCATATCCCCCTCACGATAATTCTCTCCACTCCGCTCCTGAAGCCCCCGCCCAAGGGCCTTAACTGGAAGTACACGGATTGGAATCACATCTCCCCATTGCTCGCCGACCTCACGCTTGCAACTCCCCCTGCTCTCCCCACTCCGCACTCACTCGACCTTTGGTTCGATGACTGCCTCGCCAAGATCACGCACCTCATCACCTCCAACACCCCAACCAAACGCCCATCCTCCTACTCTAAACCGTGGTGGACTCCTGAACTTACACAGCTACGACGCATCCATCACCATACCTCCCGTCTCATGAGAAAGAATCAGACCTCGCCTGCCCTGGCCCGTGTGGCTCAAAACACATACTTCAAGGCTATCCAATCTGCCAAAAGAGTCCACTGGTCGCAGTTTCTGG
>Ga0307509_10005041_pt1 | contig 18605 bp, 23 predicted proteins | sample 10_EM_MG_FD_202245 | JGI IMG/M metagenome (GOLD analysis project Ga0307509, IMG submission 202245) | Populus trichocarpa ectomycorrhiza microbial communities from riparian zone in the Pacific Northwest, United States - 10_EM | ecosystem: Host-associated > Plants > Roots > Unclassified | place...
GAAAATAACCTAAATAATTAACTGAGAATATGCCTGGGTGGCCCATTCAAAAAATGCTCAGAGTTTGCTTTATGACGTGTCATTCTCAGTAAACTGAAAGTTTTCTTTCAGTAAATTGCAAATACACATCAAGTAAACCAGAAAACACGTAGATCGCACGTGACCCCTGTTGGCTCCCAGCTCCGGTCCCAGGTCTCCGACTATCGATAGCACGGAATCGTCGTCCGTTTCGCGGTATACTACCACCCCAAACCCGATTGATTTGCTATCTACAAGCACTTTGCCCTCGTTGGTCGTTCTTTCTGATAGTGAGCCCGGATCGACCTCCACTTCTTCGAACTCGACATCGTTAACGACGACCCCCACGACCTCGCCCGAACCGAGCAGTTCCTCAGCATCTCAGCCTTCTGGCTCAAGCCCTACTGTTCCTCTGTCGAGTTCCAGCATATCACCCTCCATAACAATCATGGGTTTGACCCAGTCCTCCTTCTCTTTGTGTTGAAAGAGTGGCGGACCGAAAACATGAGTCTGGAGGTCCACCAGTAACCCTTCGACCAGTTTCGATCCTCGTGATAATGAGTCAGCCTGAGGTAGCCCGTGCGTGTTCCTGTGCATGCTGCGGCAACTGCAGCGGGTTGACAAGTTGGGTGGGTTGGGGGATAATAACTCGACCAATAGGAAAAAGTGATTCGAGACGGTGGGGAATTGTGAGGGGAGTCACGAAGTTGTTGAATAGTCTGGAGAGCACTTCGAAAACATCTGGAAAGGTGATGGCGGGCTCAACGTCAAAGAAAGAACGATCTTCATGAGTGGTGGGTGTAGAGCCGGGAACGCGATCTTCGAGACTTATCGAGGCCGTGACGGGCATCCAATTGACCGGATCTTCATTATCTTCCCATTCAAGACGTGCAAGGAGGTCCTCGAGTGAACAGATAAGGTTGTCGAGGTCGCAATCTTTGGGGGTGATGATTAGAGAGTCAGGCTTGATCTTCGTTGGGCGAGTCGCTACTGGGTCTTCGGATGTCCGGCCACTCGCGGGAAGAGCTTCGAATAGCTTCGGAATCGGTCCAGAAGGGTCGTGATTCGAAGGAGGGATACAGGTATTGGGCACATCACACTCAGAAGGCTTGAAGAATGAGTTGAGGATGTTGGGGGCACAGATGGCAGACTCGCGATCGAAAACGCGTTGATCTTCCAAGATATTCCAAGATAACAGGGGTATATTTGAGGCCGTGGTCGTGGAGTGTTGTTGACGCGATGGTGGACTCGGCCGGACTTTGACAACGAGGTTTGAGACTTTGAGAGAACTCGGAAGGAGTCGGGGTTGTTGGGATTGTCGGAAGGGTAAGATCTCGGAGACGCTCACTGTGTTCTTCGCGGGTTGGCACGGAAGTGAGGGCGGCGGTCTTTGCGTTGACAGGACTGACCTCGAGAGCGGCGGATTTGACACTGGTGTCAACCAGGGGGTCGGACTCATGTTCAGGCTCGAGGCATAGGGTAACGAGTGCCGTGGCGTTGGAGCTGAAAGGTGGAGTAGGCATCGACGAGGTGAGCGTCGTCGGGAACGGCATAGGGAAATTGGGGACTCACAATATTGACCTGAGACACAACACACCCCTCTCGCGTTAAGCCTTCAAACGATGCGGCGGGATGATAAGGTGAATAGTATACCCATGATTCCAAAAACGACTTGGTGGCCATCTCGGCTAGCGTGTCAAGGCGGTGAGGGTTGCCGTCATGATGTTGCTGTGAATCCGGTGGGGATCAAATCCCAACCGGTTTGCTGATGGCCCAGGTGTCCCGATATCCCGCGGCTATCTGACACAAAACTGGGGTGGACACCTGTCAGCGACCTGACGGATAACCCAGGAATCTCGCATGCCCGGGATTTCAGCAAGCTGGTGTTTTTCCAGCACAAAACAACGTGGTCGGCATTCCGGGCTGGTTACCGGTCCCCAGCTCGAGTGTGGGGGAGCTGAATTCCTCATCGAGCTTCCTCCCTCATACAACGATGACCTCAGGCAGACAAGCAAGCTCCGCGAGGCCACTGGCTCATCCTATCACCCCCACCACCCCGCGTGTCCATCAACCCAACGTCGGCCCCCTATCCGATATTGCCAAGGTGAATCAGCGCGACATCGGGTGGTGGGTGGTTGGCCCGATGCCACCAAATCTCTTCCTCGACAAATTTCTCCTGTCCCCACTCGACGTTCCTCCGTTCGATGATCCCACATGCTCCAGGGTTCCCAGCGAGCCAACTACGCCGTCGGCGGTTTCCTCCCCGTTGATGAGCGGAGGGTGCATTCCTTCGGGTTTTGTCCATTCCTCGGGGCTGTCTGCTTTCCCCCACTGGCCCTGATGCATACATCCATTTGTATCGAACCCGTAGGCAGTATATGTGTTGCGTCGGTGAGATGGGCCCAATTCAACTGTTTGTTCTTACTCCTAGATTTTGGTGAACAACTTTGTGGCTTCTTCATTGCACCTTCCCTCACTCCTTACGCAGATAAACAAGGTCCTTGAGGGGTTAGACCCAGCGCTAGCCTCTTCCGACCCCTCGAACTAGACAGATTCGCCTGGCACAGTCAGGTCTTCAGAGCCTACCCTTGGCATGGTTCCATATGGATGACGCGAACGTGGGTGGCCTGCGACCTACCAAATGTATGGGCGAGGCTTATCCATTCGTCGAAGTGAAGACGTTCGGTGGTCTAGATCCTCCGCCGACCCGCCCGGCAACGACACCCCGTATGAACATCGGTTTGGAACCAACACAAGGCCCCTAATCTCTTGAGAAGGTCGCTGACAATATCCGACCGACCGCCGTCATCGTAGATCCCATTCCAGAAGATATCGCACGCCGACTCCATTGACAACTCGATGATGACCGGACGCTTGCAGTGCCGGGGGACGGTGGAGATACGAGAGGTGATGCAAAGACATACAGTCTCGGATCGATTCAGCTCCTCCACCACTGCCTATAATTCCTGGGAATTTGTTCCTTGTGGGTCAAGGATGTGTTGTCTCTAAACCGTTTCCTGATGCAATCGTGATGGAGGTCGGTCAGAGCGATGGACCTCTTCCCGATCCCCCCTGCGCCAACGAGAGCGATCAGAGGGAGATTTTCTGCGAGGCCAACCATCTTCGCAATCAGCTCGTCGCGCCCGATGCGGGCCCTCGGTGGTGGGGGAGGTGATTCTCCGAGCGCGCTAGATGTCAAAGTAAGGCAATGAGCTTCCCAATAGTTGGAGCTGCTGACCTGGTTTGGGCTGGGCAGATGTAAGCATCCTCCCGTCGTCGTTGAATCGAATGTGATTCGCGCTTTCCGAGCGAACTTCACCGCCTGCCTCCTCCCGGATCTTCGATATCACGGCGAATGTCGGAAACCATCATATGGGTGTCGGTTGCCAACTCGGTTTGAAAGGGGTGTGTTGGTGATGACGAGTAGAACAAACTGGACGTACATTGAAGACCTGAAGGGCCCTGCTGGGGTCTAACTTCCAAGCGGCGATCGTCTCCTTATATTCTTCGCATGAAGAGATCGAAAGGCCACATTCCGCTCGTCCTGTTTGATAAATTTCCTTTGTAGTTCTGCAACAGTCCTGCGGTTAAGAGCTTGGTGAGTGAGCCGCCTAGCACGCCCATGGCTGGTTCAACCCACGTGGTCAACTGTTGGATTGCCTCGAACACCAACTGATTGAGCTCATTCACTCGTCTCCCGTTCAACCCCCGGTCGAGGGTGGTACAAATATCGGCGCAACCTAAGGCCTGATACTGTGGTACACCGAATCCACTGGTTGGCGGTGAGAAATAGGGCGTCGTTGTTTGCGATAGTAGCGACCGTGACACATTGTGGTGGTTGAGAGAGTTTGCTGGGGAGGCGGGCGTGCTCGCCGGGTGCTGCATCCTAAGGTAACTTGGTGGCAGTTGGCGGAAGGGTGACGGGATCGGGACGCCCCCCCCGGATCAAAAATCCACGATCGTAATCCCGGCTACGTATCGCTCACCGCCATTCATTGCTCGGGGTCGTGCTGTTGCTTTCGTCGACGCTCCAAACAATGAACAAGGCGACTCTCCCTCGCGAATACTCAGGGCGAAGGACCCGCATTCCGTTCTTTCTCAAGCTTCTTGCCCTAAGCTCTCTTGCGTCGCTGACATTCTTCGGTTACTGGCTCTCCTACTTCCCGGGTGGAACCACGGCTCGCAAGTACCTCTACATGCCGCGGAGCTTCAAGCCAGATGTCGCGCTCTCAACGCCAAGCCCGGCCCACCTCCCGACTTCTACGACCGGACTGTGTCTGACAGGTTCGTTGAAGGGACGAAACACGTCTGGATCCGGAACGCGACAATCTGGACCGGGCGCGTCCAAGGTCTTGAGATCATCCACGGAGACGTGTTTCTCATGAATGGTGTAATCAAGGCGGTTGGTCGCGTTGACTTACAGCCCATGGACCTTGATGACCGCGACGAAGTCGAGATCCTGGACGCGCAAGGCGCGTATGTCACCCCAGGGTAGGTGCGGTGACTCCAACTCCCTCCCCGAGCTAAGGTCTTCCGCACACATAGGATTGTCGGTCTTCATTCGCATATGGGTGTTGGGGCGTCCCCATTGCTCGGGGTGCAGACGACACAAATTCGCTCCACGGGCCAATCGTCTCTTGGCTCCGCTCTATCGACGGTATTAACACACATGATGCAGCATACGAGTTAGCCGTTGCCGTTGCCGTCACTACCTCTCTGATTTTGCCGGGCTCTACTAACGCGATCGGCAAGTGTCCATTCAACCTTTCGCAACTCTGAACAGTTTCACAGGTGGAGAAGCCTATGTTATCAAGCCAAGGCAAACAAAGGAGAGGTCTCCCACCTCACTCCTGGTGGAGCCTCCGTTCGGTTCCAACATCAACTATGACATTCCTCCCAGTTGGAGGCATCTCAAGCATGCATGCGGTGCGTACAATCTGCCGTTTGTGGTACTCCCGGTTGACCGACCCCGTCCTCAGGAGAAAACCCTGGTAAGTACACCAAGATTTTGAGCTCTATTCCACCCAAGACGACCATGTGCAGCAAGGGTATATTCCGGAACACGGATGGATACTATTTGGGCCGACCGTCAAGCGTTTGCCTTTTCTGTCAACCCTCCCATTCTCACTCACATAGGGTCATAGGTACAACGAAGCTCGAAAGGTCAAAGAAGCCCAAGACTCTTACTGCGAAAAGGCCCTGACTGGAAGATGGGAGGGCCTTAACGATTTCCCGGAAGAGTTGGAGTGGGAGCAACTCGTTGAGGTTCTTCGTGGCCGCGTCATCAAGGTTCAGACCCATTGCTACGAAGCCATTGACCTTGACGGCTTCCTCAGGGTGAGGCCGGCTACGATTCCACAGCACAATAAACTGACGAGTCACCCAGTTGCCGCAAGAATTCAAGTTCCCCGTCGCGGCTTTCCATCATGCCCACGAAACCTACCTCGTGCCCGATCTCCTGAAACAAGCCTATGACACGTTCACAACCCGTGCGATCATTCGCACCCTTCTAACACACCCAAAGGACAAGTCCCAGCCTTCGCGATGTTCGCCTCATTCTCCAGATACAAGCGAGAGGCTTTCAAGCATTCCCAGTTTGCCCCAAAGTTCCTCAATGATGCTGGTATTCCCGTAATCATGAAGGTCAGTAATACCAACGACAGGAGCCTGACTGAGGGCTTAGATTTTACAGAGTGATCACCCTGGAATCGTATCTCGTTGGTTGCTCCACGAGGCCCAGCAAGCTCACTACTACGGCCTCCCAGAGGCTGCCGCCCTGTCTTCTGTCACATCCACCCCCGCACAAACACGGGGATTGGGTCAGAATTGGATTCGTTAAGACAGGTGAGCTACTTTTACGATTGACTTCTCGCATCAACTAACGCAGGGTTCCAGGGTACGACGCTGGTGAGTCGGACAAGCCCTCTACCCATACGCTCCGATGACAACGGCACCTTGAGACATCGTCCCTTGGGACAGTCACCCACTCGCCTCGGTGCAACACCCCAACAGGTGTTCATCGATGGAATCGCCCAGTCGAACCATTCCCATATCTTACAATCTATTCCCCCTCCGAAGGCTCCTAAAACTCCTGACTTCGAAGAGGAGGCTAAGGCAGCTGTTGAGTACGAAGGCCTTCCCCCGCTGCAGCCGAGGGAGCCAAGTCCGCAGGCCATCCTGTTCACCAACGTCACGAACGTTTGGATCCGCAAGGGTAACAAGGCCCACTCCACTCTCGATGACCCCACGTCCCCCCACCGACCGCCCCGAACGTGGTGTGGCTGGTGTCAAGGCGGGAAGTGTCGTCTGTGTTACGGCGAAGGAATGTGGACGATTCGAATCGTTGGCCGAGAGGACCGTAGATCTCGAAGGCGGCGCTATTCAACCTGGTCTCGTAACATACGGTTCCCCAAGATCCTCGGCAAAGCAGCTCTCATCAGGGCAGTGGATGGTCTGCAGTACCAAACCCGTGACTCTCCGTAGGTTTATCCGAGGGAACTGTCCTCGACACCCAATCCTGACCACCTTCGGACAGGCTGGCTTACCGTGCTGGGGTCACTTCGGGCATCGTTGCACCCGCCAATGAAGGTGGATTCTTGTCTGGTTTCAGCGTCAAGTTCTCGACCAGCGCGCTTCACAAGCTCGAACCCAGCGCCGTGATAAGGGATGTCGTCGTGCTTCACATTTCCTTCAGCAAGGGGGCGCAAGTGAGTACGAGCACCCAAATCGCGCTGCTCCGCCGACTGCTCGATGGTGAGGTCCAAGGAGAGGTCGGGTATTGGTTCAACCAAGTGAGAAAGGTGGGTGATAAAATATCGGGTGTACGAAAACTCTTATACTTGGCTTATCGAACACAATCTCGACGTACAGGGAAAGGTCAGGCTCGTGGTTGATGTCGAGAGCGCGGACATCATGGCGACTCTGCTCCGTCTCAAAGCCGAAATCGAGCACAAGATCTTCACCGAAACCAATGTGCACGAAGAACAAGGCTTACATTCTCCAGGGCGACTAAAGCCCACCTCCCCGCTCGAGAGTTGAAACACGCAAGAGTCGGTGGTCTTGTCCACCCACGACCATATCCATACACCTGGGAATCGAGAAGGATGTACGATCAACGGTCGCATCCAATTCGTAAACCGGTTACTAAAATCTTTAACCCCCACAGCATTCCTGGACCTCCGCTAACCCCACGAGACTTCGTGTCGTACCTCGTCTCTCAAGGTATTGAAGTTGTAATCATGCCGCAGGGTATTGGGTCGCCGGACATGGATGCCTGGGCAGTCCAAAAGCTCAGGTTTGACGCCGGTTGGGTGCGTGCCTCGATTCATCGGGCGCAAGTACCAACCGGGACAGCTTGTGTTCCAGGAAGAACAAAATCCAGCGAGCCCTCCAGGGACTAGCACGGTGCAAACAACCGTGGTCCGATAGTCCCGACGCTCCACTCCTCTCAAAGTACACCTACACTGCGGAGAAGCCACGCTCGCTGGAAACTTTATCGGCTCGATTCTCTACTGTACCCGCCCACCCGCTCGTCTATTCGCGCTCACCTTGATTGTTTGGTTTAATCTAGCAACATCGACCAGAGAGATCCAGAGGCGAATAAGCGTTGGGTCTTCATTGGACGTGATTAGATTTGTCACCGTGTTTACATATTTCGATAACTCGCTTCGACTGCAGGGTCCCATCTTCCTGGGGAGTGCTCGGTGATTCGCAGTGAAGTACAGGGCGCCTCGGCAGGTCCGGCACTTACGTGAGCGGGGCGGTGGGTTGGGATTTGAAAAAGGAACCAAGTTTTTCAATGCGGCGGTTCGTCGTTACCGTTGTCGCGTCTGAGTCGAAATGCAATTGTCCCTGTAGTATACTCCCGCGCGTGTGGTCGTTTGAGCTAGAGCGGAGGCAGTTGCCAGGATTTGTGAGGCGTGTGGATATCTGACCAGCCCAACTTTGTTCACACTGGCTGCGGTGACAGCGACAGTGATCGTCGCGTAAAGTCCGTTTCAGACCACCGTTGCTCTTGTTCAAACTCATCCATCTCCCCCACGACGGCCAGCGAAACAAGCATAGACTACCTCCACGCTAGGGCGACCACAGGGTGTCTCTAGCGTGTTGCTCACTGCACAGATGGCAGCAGCGGTTCAAACACTTGCTGGTCCGTTACCGACCCCGAGTCCTGACCTCACGTTTTCCTCACCGATGTTTCCACAGCCGGCAACCCCGAGAATTGGGACGAGGATTTCGACTTCCACCGTGCCAATTCGCGAGTGTCATCTCCCAAACGCGTGCTCAAACAAAGCAACACGGCCGAGAATTGGGACGATGACTTCGTTGATCAAACGCGGACCTCCCCTCATTCTATCAAGAAACAACGCACCGGCGTTCACGCGAGCCTTTCCAAAGGCGCTCCTACCGAGAACTGGGACGACGATTTCGAAGATAATGATCATCCCGCCTCTCGCCCTCCCCGACTCAGTACAGCCCCTTCCCATGCAGAAAACTGGGACGAAGACTTCGCCGCCAACGACCCGCACGTGGAGAACTGGGACGACGAGTTTGGGCACTCCTCGGATGAGGACCAGGCAGACAAGGAGGATAGGACGGTAACCGCCCATATGCGACACTTCCAACCCCTACACGCAACCCCCCCTCCTCCTGTTCCGCCTCTCCCAGATGATTTGCGTATGCATGAACCTCAATTTTCACCTGCCGACTCGATATTTTCATTGCCCACAACTATCGGACGACCGGAATCATCTGCCGGCTACTCGACTACATCCATCGCGGCTCTCAGGCCCACTGGTGCCTCAACATCCGCCCGTAGGTTTGTGGGTCTTCCAGCAAGCACTCCAACTCGTGAAAGAAGGCGTTTACGGAAAAAGTCGCGACCACCACCGATGGGCGGGACCGTGATGGAGCTCGAGGACCGATCATCCCCCACGCCGCCCGAAGCCCACGAACGCGCCAGCACCCCAGAACCTTCTGACTCGTATCCCCCCGATTTCAACCCACAAACCCCTCAACATACAAACCCACCCACCAATATGAACAAGACTCCCTTGCTCTCGCGTATCGGCTCCGTCAAAAAATGGAGACCAGGTCGGAAGCGGCTCAGTACCGACCCCAAAGACGTCGAGGACACAAGACGAGAGAATGATACCGAGGTAACTCCCAGACCTCCGAGCATATTGGCCAACGTTCAACACACTCCTTCAGATGGGAATGACAACGGGGTTCTTGGCGTTCCTGGGTCGGTTGGTCGGGACGAACTGAAGAACGGGAAGAGCATGGAGAGGCTGGGGTTAGGGCCATCACCGAGGCATATCAAGAAAAGGCGGCCCAACCGTGAACCATCACCCTCGCCATTTTCCACTCGCCCAAACTCGATGATGGTCAGCTCGAGCAGCGGGTCAGGTGGGAAGCCGAGGCATGTTTCATCGACTGCTACTTTCAACGGCGGGAATAGGTCTGCCTCCGCCTCGCGCACCAGTTTCTCAGCCAGCATGGAGGATCTGACCTACCGCATGGTGCGGTCAGTCTCCAGAGACAGGCATAAAGGGAAGGAACGGGAGCGAGACAATAGGACGGAAGGCAGAAGGATCTTTACGGGAGGCATCAGGCGAATATCTTTTGGCAGTAAATCTACGGAACGCCCCAAGCCAGACAAAGACGCGATTACAACAACACCAACACCAAAGGAGAAGGGGAAGGAGGGTCGGCATGGAAGAAGCAACACTATCTCGAGTATGGACACCTCGCGCCCTCCCTGGATCTTGGGGCGCCTTGCCTCAGATGGTCCTCCGCAACTACCAGCAGTACCCGTGCTGCCGGCAACCCTAAAGCTGGTACCACCTTCCCTTATCGATCCTCTCCCACCACCTCCCCTACCCCCATCGGAATCAACATCCAAACCAACTACATTATTGCCGGCTGTCGAGCTACTGCCAACCAAACCACGCCCCCGTCCGTCTCTGGATGGACCCTCGACAATTACCGACATCATACCAACACTCCCCCCCTCGCGGAAGTCAACCGAGGCCTCAAACCTATTGGTCAACAAGTCGACAACCTCTCCCCAACATGCTGCTTCACTTGGGAGGTCCACTCAACCACCGAAACGTTCAGACACTTCTCCAACAGGTAGTTATTCATTGACGCCTTCGTTATCTCACCGTTCCTGATCAGGGAGACGTAGATGGGGGGGTCCCCCGGCGGAACTCTTTGAGCGACCTTAGGATTCCTGCAAGTATCACCCAAGCACAGACAGGACTGCGAAGAGATCTGACTTTGGTCAAGGAGTTCGCTAAGAATGTGGAACGTGAGTGCTTTCTGGGGGCAGTTCTTTCCTCAGTGACCTTAGCGCCATCCAGAACTCAAGGAACTCCGAGAAACATACAGCTCACTCATCCTGGAGATCCATACCACCCTCAATGCCGAGTCCCGGCCAATGACGCCTGCTCTCCCTTCTCGACCAACGTCCCCCACAAATTTCTTCACCCCCAGACGGCGTTCCAGGTCCAATGCCACCACGATGCCCCCAAGTGCCCAGATCCGCACAATCACAACTTCCATGACCGAACTCCAATCCAGATTTACCATCACTTGGGAGTGTGCGGAACTCCTTATCGAACTCGGCGGTGGATCCGCCATCCCCCCGAGGATATCCAAGGTTCAGAGCAAGTCGAGCTTAGCCTCGAAGGTATTCCCAACCTCCAACTCCGCCCCACCAGAAGTGATGAGTAGTGTTGGAAGGCGGGGAAGGGATCGAGCCATTACCCTTGGTGGTGACGAACAGAAACCACCTCTACCGGAAACCGAACCAAGGTCGAACACGATGCCAGCCACCCCTCGACATTCCGGTGATTGGAGTAATACGTCGGGCAACGGCGATCTGAGCTCGCGGCAGCTCCTTTTGTTGCGAGAGATGCTGAGTTACCCGGATGCCGACCACACCCCGCAGAGCGTCTTGGAGAGATTACGGGTTCTCGATTCTCGAGTCAACCGAGACTGGGCATGGGGTGGGCCGGTGGGAAGCACAATTACTCTCCCCCCTGACGACGAGTCTTCTCACGGTCACCATACGACCACCCCCAGTGATAGGAGTCCGATCAAGAAGCGAGGGGCCGGCCGTCTGGGGATGACCGCTGTTCGAGACATGTTGAGGAGCATCAAACGGAGTGTGACTGAAGCCAGCCAGAACCAGCACCAACAGTCCCATCCACCCTCGTCGGAGTCTTCCGTTGGGCTGGGAGACAGACCTGCTCGAAGGCGAGCGAAGACGAGTACTGGGCCTCAGGGATCGGATTTGGGTCGCGAGTCCCCCGCTCCACACAGCCACAGAGACCCTAGGTCTCCTTACAATACCGCCAACTCTGGTGTCCACAAGTCACCTCGTCGTCCATCGCTCGCTTCGATATTCAGATTCGCGCACAAGAACAAATCGAACGCGAATTCGGGAAACTCGACTGATCGCTCGTCTGTTCGGAAACGGCCCAACGCTCCAAGTAGTAGCGGGAGCCAAGCCACAATGGAAGACGAGGACTGGGATCGCGTGGATGACTCGGTGTCTGATCTGGATTTTCATTCTCCTCGCTCGACGAGGTCGACCTCCGGTGGGACTGACGCCTCCTCAACGCTCCGGGCTAAACGCGCGAATCACGGACAACTGGAGAAGTCGCCGAACATAAAATTCCAGGACAACCTCCCAGAACCGCCAACCTCTCGACGTGGGGGACCACCCGGACCGGAAGCCTCGCGAAGCTCGATCTGGGAGGGGACCTGGTCGAGAGGCACGAAACTGTCCAACGTCGAAGAGATCGCAGAGGGTAACACCCCTGTGAAACGCGGTCCGACGAAACAACCCTCTCGACTGTTTGGGATCTCTCCCAGTCCAAGTCTTAAACGTCATCTATCTGATGCGAAGCAACCCCAACAACAACAGCAACCTGTCCGGACGAACGGTAAACGTTTGTCTGGAGTACCTCCTGTCCAACATGGGGGAAACACTGGATCCGTCCGGTCCACTCCCCCGCAGTGGGTCGATGGACTGCCGGACCCGAAGCTCGCGATGACCCCGGAGAACATCAAGCCGCTCCTCGACAGTGCTCGAGAAGTTCTTCTTAGGTGTACAGAGTGCGTCGGGGAGGTCAGGACGTTGCTCAATATGCTGGAGAGCATCAGAAGTTAGGTAATGCTACGACACTCTGTTCTTTTATCCCCTCTTTCAATACTCTCTTTTACAACTCTTGTGTTCTTTCCCTTTCTTCCCCCTCCTTTTCTTTTTCGCAATGTTCCATACGACTTATTCATGTTAAGGATTTGGCTTACCCACCTACGTGCAGTCGATGTCTGATGTTGATGCTTGCCCTGCTGTCCCTCATGCTCTAATGCTTTCTGCTTTCATACTGTGTTATGCCCCTTTTGCGCCTCTCCTGTGATGTATCCCCTCCCCCCACACCTCTCTGACGCTCTGACGCTCCACTACGCCCATTGTCAACGTTCTATTGAACGTCGCTCTTAGTTTACGCATTTCGCACACTAGCTACTACCACGCAACAAATGAATACTACGAACTTGAATTCGAGACGACCTTGCGGGAGATGTGGTTGCAGAAGCTGTCGAAGAGGGTTCTGTCTCGCCCACGGACCCAGTTGAACTCGAGATGTTTGTGGGAGAGGGTGATTTGACACACGAGTGCCATAGGAGAGGAGGTTGTTTCCTCAGGTGCTCCGCCCGATGGTGCATTGAGCTTCTTTCGTCGGGCAGCTCTGGACCACGTATTCCCGGTGGCCGTGAGCCTTATCATCACCTCATCGGGAGTGGAGTGTTCTTGGATAACGGTGACCCCCTCGGTGGTCGAAAGAACTTGTTTGAGTTTCTGGAACACGACCGTTCCGTCCGCTGAGGTGAATGGTTGGCGAATGGTGTTGTGAGGGGGCATGAGACCGTGAAGTGACTGGTTAGAAATTCGCGATACGCTCTGGACCTGTAATCAGTGGATCGTGCGCGATTGCGGAGGTGAGACAGTTTACGTCCGGTAATTTCTCATCTCCGAAGGACCATCCGATTGCCCATCTTCGTGTTTGGCCTTGTACGAATTCTGTGATGGCGTAGTTTTCAACCTGTGTTGTCATTGGACGGGTCGAATCGACGAGAACCGGCGTCGACGCACCCCGTTTTCTCTTAGCGAATTGACAACATCTGTCAGGGAAGAGAGCTTCCCGAGCATGGAGGTGAACCATCTGCCGTCCAGATACCCGTTGGCACCCCCAAAAATAAGGGCTTCGAGTACCAAGGCGCACCTGCATTTCGCCCTATACGTCAGGCTTTCCGTGACGATCTGTCGAACGAATGCAGACTCTCCCCCTGCCGTGATCATCTCCGTGTCTGCGCCTGTGCAAACGGCGGAAGGAGAGAATTCCTTCTCGGTGGTACTCTTTTCGATTTCATCCCGGCTCGAGTAGAAGGGGGGGTTGCACATCGTGAAATCGAACGTGTCAGGGCCGAGTAAGGGAGACAGGATTGGTTCGTGTGGTTGTGCTTTGTGGATGTGGATCCGCGATTGAAGTTCGTTGGAAACGATGTTGGCACTTGCACATTCATAGGAGGATGAGTCGATTTCTGGGAAGCAAAATCCTCAGAACTAGTATCTGGACTCTTCGCACCCACCCAACCTGTTGCAATAAAGTTCCACGATGGAGAAACCCGGCATCCCAGGAGTGGGTAGATACACGATGCCCCCGTTCCACTGTGTTAGTGTGTCAATGTCCGACCTCCAAGAGTTGTGGATAGAGTTACATATCGATCCCCTTCACCGTAGTCGTAGGTGCAGAATGAAATGGGTCGAGAATATCCTGGATCCAGAGGATGTAGTTTAGTCTGTTGGGTACTGGCGGGCATAACCGATCGACGGGGAGTTGCACGTTCAGGGAGAAGTCTTTCTGGAGTAACGCCTGGGTAAGGTGCCTGCGCTACCGACGATATGCATCAGAGAGCGACTCGTTGGTCTTGCGAAAGGGATACCTTAGAGCTGCTTCTGACTTGAAATTGATTGTTGGACCATTCGCGGTTTGAATGATGCTGGAACCAGTCAGCTTCCTTTCCAATGACATGGGGTTTCCTGACTCACTAAGGAACGAGAGGAGGATGACTTTTTGCAAGAGCCAAAAAGTCCGGGGGTTGATTATACGGGTTTCTGGGGTGCATGGTCGTGATGGATGAGATGATGAGCGATTGTGAGAAACGGAACCTAGATCCGGTCGGTCCTTATCTGGAGAAGATTTTCATCGACTCCAGATCAGTTCTTCTTCTCGACCCTAGGAAAAAAAATCATGTCGGTCCTGACCCACCCCTCCATTCAAGGTAGATAAAGTGCACCAGTGTACCACAGACGTGGGTGCTGACCTTTGCCAGATGGTTGGTTCCGTGAGATCTCGTCGCAATGGCCCGGCCAGGCGATTACCCTGCAGGTCAGGAAGATCCTGCACGTCGAACAAAGTCTGTACCAGGACGTTCTCGTCTTCGAGTCGGAGACATACGGAAACGTTTTGGTTCTTGACGGTGTTATCCAGTGCACCGAGCGCGATGAGTTCTCGTACGTGCACTGTCTTTTCGTTTCGTTTCGTTCTCTATTGATCTCGGTTTGTACAAGGTACCAGGAAATGATCACGCACATCCCGCTCGCCAGCCACCCAAATCCCAAAAGAGTTCTCGTCATCGGCGGTGGTGACGGCGGTGTGGTTCGTGAGGTCCTGAGGCATGAAACCGTTGAGCAGGTTGTCCTATGCGACATCGATGAGGTTACATGGCTCCACTATTTTCTTAACCCGTGCGATGTTGACTCAACCGGCAGGCCGTGATCCGCGTCTCTAAAACGTACCTCCCCCACATGTCCCGGCTGCTTTCTGACCCAAGGGTCGTTGTGTTTGTCGGGGATGGCTTCAAGTTCTTGGCGGAGAATACCTCCTCCTACGATGTCATCATCACCGACTCCTCTGATCCCGTCGGTCCCGCTGCCTCCCTCTTCCAAAAGCCGTACTTCCAGCTCCTCCACGACGCCCTCACTCCTGGGGGCCACATCTCCACTCAGGCTGAATGCCTTTGGTTGCACGTCCCATTGATCAAAGACCTGAAACAGACTACCAGTCAACTGTTCACCGTCGCCGAGTACGCCTTCACTACCATCCCCACTTACCCCAGCGGCCAGATCGGTTTCATGGTGTGTGCCAAGGGTGAGGAGAGGGACCTCAAGACTCCTGTAAGGAAGGTCCCAAACACCTTGTACTACAACGAAAATGTCCACAAAGCCGCTTTCGTCCTTCCCGAGTTTGCCAGGAGTTTGTTTGAGGACGATACGGAGATCGGGCCAGTCTTCGGCCGGAATGCCTTGGAGATTGCGTCCGCCAACAAGCAAAAGAAGAAGATCCTCCTCCTCGGTAGCGGCTTTGTCGCTCGTCCCGCTGCCGAGTATCTTGCCCGCCGGCCGGAGAACCATTTGACGGTTGCCTGTCGCACCCTCGAGAAGGCACAGAAGTTGGCCGAGGGTCTCGCGAACTCCACTGCCATCTCGTTGGATGTCAACGCTACCGATGTTCTCGAAGTCGCGGTCGCCGATCACGACCTCGTCATCTCTCTCATCCCTTACACCCACCATGTGGCTGTCATCAAGGCGGCCATCAAGGGCAAGACCCACGTCGTTACCACCAGCTACGTTTCGCCGTCGATGGTGGAGCTCGACGAGGAAGCTAAGAAAGCTGGGATTGTCGTGATGAACGAAATCGGTCTGGACCCCGGGATCGACCACTTGTACGCCGTCAAGACAATTGACGGAGTGCACTCCAAGGGGGGAAAGGTACCACCTTGCTTTCTCAGTGTGCAGGGGAAATTAGGGCTCACACAACTCCCAGATCAAGCAGTTTTTGTCATACTGTGGTGGCCTCCCTGCCCCGGAGTGCTCCGGCAATCCGCTTGGTTACAAATTTTCGTGGTCTTCCCGGGGAGTTTTGCTCGCCCTTTTGAACTCTGCCTCGTACATCCGCGGTGGGACGCGACTCGACATTACTGGCAGCGAACTCATGGGTGTCGCCAAGTCCTACTTTATCTCTCCCGCCTATGCGTTCGTTGCCTATCCAAACCGGGACTCGGTTCCATTCAGGGAATGGTACAACATCCCCGAAGCTGAGACAGTGGTTCGTGGGACCCTGAGGTACCAGGGCTTCCCGGAGTTCATCAAGGCTCTTGTCGATCTTGGTTGGCTCGACGCCACGACGAAGGAGTGGTTGACCGGCGACTTGACTTGGGCGGAAGTCACCCAGAAGGCCATTGGTGCTTCTTCCGCTTCCGAGACGTGCGTCGCAGAGCCGGATCCATCGAGCTGAAACTTAAAAACTCCCAGTGACCTCATCGCGCGCATCAAGGAGTTGGTCAAGTTCCCCGATGAACTAGAGGCCAGCCGAATCATTTCCGGATTCCGATGGATCGGGTTCTTCTCTTCTGAGAAGGTGCAGCCGAGGGCTGGGAACCTTCTTGATACGTTGTGCGCTCGCCTGGAGGGTTTGATGAAATATGAGGCGGGAGAACGCGACCTTGTCATGTTACAACACAAGTTCGTTGTCGAATGGCAGGATGGAAAGACTGTACGTCTCATTTGTTCGTCCGGCGTTAGAAAGGCGGTACTGATACCCGGGTGTAGGATGTCATCACCTCGACCCTGGAGGCGTATGGCAATCCGATTGGTCACTCTGCTATGGCTCTCACCGTTGGGGTTCCTTGCGGCATTGCTTCTCAGCTTGTTCTCGATGGTGTCATCAACCAGATCGGTGTGCAACGGCCGTATACCAAGGAACTCTGCGATCCAATTCGCAAGGTTTTAGAGGAGGAAGGGATTGGAATGGTTGAGAAGGTTCTGTAACCTGTTGTATATCGTACCATCGTAGAGTTTTTATTTCAAGTTAAATCAGGGAAGGGAGGAGTACTTAACGCTTGGCATCTCTTGTGTCGAGACGACCTCACGTGACAATACTATCTCGCCCACCGGTGACTGTTGCTGTCTATTGTCTCACCTTCCCCATTGTGGAACACTCCCTCCACCACTGCGACACCCACAGCTAGGGACGACACAGGAGGAACCGGGATTTCACTCCAGGTTTGAGTTTGCTTCACTCTACCCAATAGCCGATCTCCAGATTATACCCGCCATCATGGGGGACGGAGGTCGCAAACACTCGCCGAACGATTCGTACCCAACACCGACCTCGATACTTCAGGCCTCGACCGAACGTATCCTCGCATCCCACCTGCCGAGTAACACAACCGAAGCCGATTATGAGTTGAAAAAGAACACGCACGTCCAATTCATTGCGCGTGTGATGCTTCAAGGATTTCCATCGAAATATATAAGCCAGGACGCTTCACAACCCTGGCTTATGTTTTGGATCCTTGAGAGTTTTAGCATCCTGCAGGTTGGGTTGGATCCAGGTAATAAACAAAGGTCAGCCCGCTCTGGCTCGCGCCCTACCGAGAGTGCTAATCTCCTCAAACGGCAGGGCGATCGACACAGTGCTCGCCTGTCAACATCCGGATGGCGGATTTGGGGGTGGCCCGGCGCAGTCCGCACACCTTTTACCGACGTATGCCGCTGTGTGTGCTTTGGCCATTGCTGGGCGACCCGGACCAGGCGGAGGCTGGGACGAAATTGATCGGTATGCGGCACAAATCTTCTCCACCTCTGCACATCACCCGAAGTAACAGCGGCCTCTCTCCGCTCATTCTTCTTAAGGGATGGGATGTACAAATGGTTTTCATCGCTGAAACAACCGGATGGGTCGTTCCTCGTCTCGCATGATGCCGAAGTCGACGTTAGGGGCCTCTACTGCCTCCTTGTGACCGCAACCATGCTCAACCTGTTGACGCCGGAGTTGCTTGAAGGGGTGCCCGAGTTTATCGCCGCATGTCAGAGTTATGAAGGAGGGTTTTCCTCTTCATCCCTACCCTACTCCAATGGTACCGATATGTCAAACTTCCCTAAACCCTGTTTGGGGGAGGCACACGGCGGGTATACTTTTTCCTGCCTCGCCAGCTGGGTGTTGGTTCAGCCTTACCTTGCCGCATTGCGCGAATCCGGGGACCTGGCAAAGGCGTCGGTTACGATAAACCTCAAGTCCTTACTCAGGTGGATGGTCAGTATGCAGGGCGGTGAGCTCGACCTCGGCGGATTTAGGGGGAGAACGAACAAATTGGTCGATGGGTGTTATGCTTGGTGGGTTGGAGGGTGTTTCCCCCTCTTGGAGAGTCTTGGGGTTTCGGTCGAGCCAACACTGGATGTCGCCCAGCCGCCAGACAACGAGGAAGGGGGGTGGCAGGATACAGACGGTCCGTGCGCAACGATCGAGGCCACGCTGTGTAATTTTGACCTTTCCGTAGACTCATTATACAGCCGGCAAGGGCTGCAAGAATATTTGTTGTGGGCGGGCCAACATCCTTCGGGTGGACTGAGGGACAAACCACCAAAGTGAGCGTTTTTTGTGGCTGCGATGAGGCACCTCCCAGTCGCTAAACAGGAGCGTGGAGGCACGCCGATGCGTACCATACATGCT
>Ga0307509_10005042_pt1 | contig 18595 bp, 14 predicted proteins | sample 10_EM_MG_FD_202245 | JGI IMG/M metagenome (GOLD analysis project Ga0307509, IMG submission 202245) | Populus trichocarpa ectomycorrhiza microbial communities from riparian zone in the Pacific Northwest, United States - 10_EM | ecosystem: Host-associated > Plants > Roots > Unclassified | place...
TTGTTTTAGATTTTGTAAAATTATATTTGTTTGTAAATTGTTGAAACTTTTGTCAAATTACCAACTTAGGTGTATTGTGATGAAATAAATATTAGCTTGTTTAACGGGTCCGTTTTAATTTTTGTCAATGTTATTGCCGAGTTGTAATTTTTTAAAATTAATGTGTATAAATTTGAATGGACATAGATAATTGATAATGAATATTTAAGAGAAGTTTGAAAGTAAGTTGGATAATCTTGAGCTAAACCAATATTTTTGCAAATTTATATACTTAACGTAGTTAATTAATACATGTTGTCATCATTATTTTATAGAGGTTCAATAGAAGTCATGGATGTATTAAGATTTACCCCAAAGATTGCGGAGGATGGGTTATTGTAATGGGGTTCAGGGTTTTATTAATTTCACAACATTTATTCCGAGAAATTTTAGTTGAGGCAGTATTAGGTGTCCATTCAGGAGGTGTAAAAATAAAAAATTTCTACATCCAGATGTTGTAATGATGCATCTTCTACATAAAGGGTTCATGGAGGATTACCTGTGTTGGTATGCACATAGAGAACTATTTGTTCATAATGAGAGCATGATAGAAAGGGTGGTTGTGTCATCTTCTAGTGCTAACAACGTGCATGGAGTTGCAAATAACAACAGTAATCCTTACAGGCATATGATTATAGATACAATGAGAATGAATCAAGGTAATGCTAGTTAATGTCCAATCATAGAAGAAGAACCTAATGCAGATGCGGCCAGGTTTTTTATTCTGTTGAAAGATTTTGATGAACCATTATGAGATGGCTGCATAAATCACAGTAAATTATCGGTCGTTGCACAGGTGTTTACCATGAAGTCGGATTATGGGTTGAGTGAGGCTGGTTATGACATAAGTATCGAATGGACAAAAAGCATTTTACTTAAAGGGAACAAGCTGAAAGATAAACTTTTATGCTGCTAAATCCATGATGAAACCCCTCGGTTTAGGATACCAAAAAATTAACATGTGTCCTAATTTCTACATGTTGTACTACCTTGAAAATACTAAGCTAACCGAGTGCATGACATGTGGGCATTCCCATTACAAACCCAAAACTAGCATGTGAAAGACTCTCGTGGCATATAAAAAATTTAGATACTTCCCAATCACACCTAGACTACAGAGGTTATTCATGTCACCAATGACTGCTGAGCACATGACATGACACCAATCACATGATGTGATAGATGGAGTAATGGTGCATCATTCTAACAGTGAAGCATGGAAACACTTTAATAGTGTGCATCCTCACTTTTCTGCTCAATTAAGGAACCTGCATCTTGGGTTGTGTACAGACATATTCAACCCATTCAGGTCATTTGCTACTCATTCTTGTTAACCGGTTATACTTATGGTTTATAACTTGCCACCGGGGATGTGTATGAGGCCGAAGTTCATGTTTTTATCTATGGTCATACCCGGTCCTAATAGTCTGGGCTAGAATATTGATGTTTGTCTTCGACCATTGATTGATGAGTTGACGCAGTTGTGGTCCTACAGGGCTTTGAGTTATGATATGTCGAGAAAACAAAATTTTCTTATGAGACTAGTTTTGAAGTGGACTATCAATAATTTTCCAGCTTATGGAATGGTTTCTAGTTGGAGCACGCATAGAAAAGTAGCATGTCCATATTGCATGGAAAACTCATTGTGTTTGGTTTCCAATTCGGTAAGCAGAAGTTTTTCTGGTTTTGGTTTGATCCATAACTGGGTAAAGCAAAGTATTTTCTAGGAGCTTTCTTATTGGAAAACCAATCTCCTCCGCTATAACCTTGACGTCATACACATAGAAAATAATGTGTTTGAGAATATTTTCAACACTATCATGGACGTGAAGGGGAAGACAAAGACAACATCCAGACTAGAATGGATATAGCATTGTTTTGTAACCGTAAAAATATGGAGTTGGTTTATGATGGGTCATAGGTCGCAAAGCCCAGAGCAAGCTTTGCCTTAGAGAAAAACACACAACTACTAGTATAGCAATGATTTAAGAGTTTGTGTTTTCCTTATGGACATGCCTCGAACATATCAAGGTTGGTTAATCTAGATGAATTCAGATGTTATGGAATGAAGAGCCATGACTACTACGTGTTTATGCAAACACTCATTCCATCAGGTTATCGTGATTTGTTGCTAAAAGGGATATGGGATGCACTCATGGAGATCAGTCATTTCATTAGAAATATATGCTCTAACAAGTTGCAGACACATGACAATGAAAGACTTGAAACGAATGCCGTTAGGACAATATGCAAACTTGAGATGATATTCCCTCCATCATTTTTTGACTCAATAGAGCATCTACTCATATATTTACTAAGCTTGGGAAGGAATGCTAGTGTTTCATTGTCTTTACTAAGCCTGGATCCTGAAAAAAAAGTTAAGTGCTATAATGAGTATTTTGTCAATGGATATGTGTTTCATACTGAATAATACGGGCATGGAAGAAAGACATATAACAGTAGTGTTTGTGTTAAGGGATCGACTTGTAGTTTGTCAATGGATATGTGTTTCATACTGAAGAATATGGGCATGAAAAAAAGACATATAATAGTGGTATTTATGTTAAAGGATCGACTTGTAGTGAGTTTGAAGCTGACAATTATAGTAAATTAGAAAATAGTGTCGAATGCAATATCATAGTGAGCATAATAAAGTATTTTCATTCAAATGCTATTGGTATGACACCACTAATAGAGGAATCAGAGTAGATCCCCACTATGATCTGGTCGAAATTAACTCAAAAGCTAGACTTCATAACATAAATGATGTCTTTGTTTTCGTCAAGCAATGTTAGTAAGTTTATTACACATACACCCCTTTCTTTAGAAAGGATCGCTCAAGAGTTGATTGGCTATCCATTTCAAAAACAAAACTCAGGGGTCATGTCGAGGTTGTTCAGGATGAGAATGAAGACCCAAGTGTGGGAGATGATGTCTTTCAAGTTAGTGAGTTAGTTGAACCATATTGAGTTGCTCCATCGATTGACTTAGAAGAAAATTTAAATTTTCATGTCTTCAATGATAGTTTTGTTGATGTTGGCGTTGAGTAGTTGAATGTTGTTCTGAGCTCCAACGGACAAGCACAAGTCGATGAAGATGATGATGATGTCAATGTTGAAGATTGTGATGGAGCTAATGACAATTCAATTAAAGAAGAAGAAGATAATTCTGACTAACTATTAGAACACGAAAGTGTAAAGGAATTTTTTATAATGTAATATTTTGGATGAAATTTTGTACTGAGAAATATTTATTTTATAATTGTTATGTGCACTATTGTTATTATGTTGTGCATGCAACTTTCAATTTAAATGTTTTCTAGGAGGATAGACAGACAATACAAGCATAATCTATAATTCACTGTGCACATCACCAATGGAAACACTGAGGGTTAGAGTCCATCGGTGTATTCCAGAGGCGAAGGGAATTGTTCACATCCCACATCACTGATGGAAACACCGACGGTTTATATCTGTCGGTGCATTCTAGAGGCAAAGAAAACTGTTCACATCCCACATCACCGATGGAAACACCAATGGTTTGTGTTCATCGGTGTATTCCAGAGCCGAAGGGAACTGTTCACAAATCATCGATGGAAACACCGATAGTTTGTGCCCGTCGGAGTATTCTAGAGGCGGAGGGAATTGTTCACAGATTGCCGATGGAAACACTGACAGTTTGTGTCCGTCGGAGTATTCCAGAGGCAAAGAGAACTATTCATAGATCTCCAATGGAAACACTAATGGTTTGTCTCCATCGGTGTATTCTAGAAGCAAAGGGAACTGTTCACATCCCATTTCGGTGATTCCTCTAACTCAGTTGCAAGTTGCCGAGGGAATCACCGATGGACTGATTAATAATAATATTATTTAATATTATGTTGGTAATTTCATCGGTAAGAACACGTAATCCAAAGCTCAAGTAATTAATGCATCTTTAATAGTGTGTACTATTTTAAAATAGCGAGGAAATTACTGACGAAAAAATTAAAATTTTGGAGGGTTTTTTAAAAAAATTTAGTGCGAAATAAAAATTTCAAATTGAATATATCAATAGAATCACCAATAGATTAATTAAAAATAATATTATTTAATTGTCTATCGGTGATTTCATCGGTAAAAACGCAATATAAAACCCACTGAGCACCCCTTCAGTTCATTTTTTCCTCTTGTTCAATTTTCTTAATTCTCTCTCGATTTTTCCTCTCAACTCAATTGATTTTGCTTCAATTTCTAGTTATTTCCTCATCTTCAAAGATGTGTATTGTGGTTCTCCTCACTTATTTTGATTTTCTGTTTTTCATCTTTTTTTTTATTTATTAACAATATATTTTTGTTTTTTTTGTATTGTAGATAGATAAAATTTAAAAGTAAACACAATTTTAAGGTAAGCATTTTTCATTCCTAAAGTCTATAGTTTTTTTTTTATTAATTTGTAGCCTATTTTATTGTTTTTATTGCAATAATGATTGATTGTTTTGTTGAATTTTAATTATTATTGTTGAATTTTCTATATAAATGTTAATTGAATATATAGGATTTTTTTAATTGCTTTATCTAAATTTTATTGTATATATTGCATAATAAAGTGTTTGATTGTTTTGTTTAATTTTAATTGTTATTGTTAAATTTGTATAGATGTTAGTTGAATATATAGAATTAATTTTTTTTTCTATATTTTATTGTTAAATTTGTATAGATGTTAGGTTATATATGGGATTTTGTTTTCTCTATTTTATGGTTAGAAACATTTTATTATCACTTTGAAAATGAGATGAAATTAAATAATCTAAAATTTCTGGTATAAATAAAATAAAATCAATTAGTTTGTGGCATATATCTTGTCAATATTTGCAGGTTCGGACAATTTAGGTAGTCGTCAGTATAGGGTAGGTGCTACCAAATTTTTTTAAAAAAATCAAATTTGATTATGTAATTATTCATCAAATTTGTGTAGATGCGTAGAATAAAATCAACAGCACGTCGTGAGCACATGGTTGCAGCTAGTTCTTCTAACAACGATGATGACATGTCCTTAGGTGCCGACCAAGAAGAGGCACCTACAACGACTCACGAAGTTGCCTCTTCCAGCACGGTTCCACAAGGTAGAGGTTGTGTGCTTTCACAGCAAGGTCAATTCACCTGCAAGTACGAGGCACATTGGAAAGACGACCTTTCAATGTAAGTTTGTTTTGGTTTTAGTTTTTTTTTTTTTTACTTATAATGTAATTTGTGAACAACTAGTTAATATTTCATTAATTTTATTTATTTTCAGGTTCACAAACATTGAGGTCGCCCGAGTAATAACTTCGGCATTTAAATTGTCGATGGAGATTCCATTGTTTCAATGGAGTGAGGTTTCAAGACATCTTGATTGGAGACCTTATATTGATGCATGGTTTCAAAGTTTTGAGGTTAGTGTTAACTTTAAATTTTAACTATTTTTTATGTTATATTGAAATTATTGATTTATTTTTAATAAATTATTTATACAAAGAATAAATTCGAGTGGGATAACACGAATGATAATGTTGTGAGGAGGGTGTGGGAGAATCATGGGGCAACTAGGTAACATCGAAAACGATACGATATTTTTTTAAAAAAATTATATATTAAAATCTAATTTGTCATTAACTCATATAAAATTCATTCATGGATGTAGGTTGCATGACTTTTGGTATGAAGCGCAGGAAAAAAACAAAAAAATATGTCAGAGATAACGGTCTACAAGGCTGGAATGTGTGTGGTGATTTGGAGGGATTTCAGTTGTCATTCATCTCGAAGGATATATGGGCACAATATATCCAGCACGTGATGTCTGAGCAATTCACACGATGCTCACAGTTCGGTACCGATAACCAGAATCGGCAAATTCACAGTTCGGTGACCACATACACTGGCGACTCCGTTCCGTTCATTGCACATGTGAAGCGGATGATACGATTAATTTTAATGACATCTATCTTTAATTAATTTGTTGTTATTTATAAATATATTTAACTTGTAACATTTTTTTATAGGCTACGTCTCTTGGATGTGAGTCGAGCCTAATGGAGCTATTTGTAGAGACGCACGTGCGGAGTGAAGACCGCCAAATGAGGGTGCAATAGTTCGTTGACAACTGTGCTCAACACTTTGTGGTATGTTCGTTCAACCATTTTGTTTCGTAAGTCATTATTTTCTTGAATTGAATTTGATAATTTCTTTTTTAATTTTCAGGAGACAGATAATAGCCGGTTGAGAGAGAGATATGGGGACGATCATTCAACCCACCCGGATTTCTATCCGAATTTGTGGATGGAGGCATGATCGTTTAGTGGACCCAATAAAAATCGGGTGTACGGACTCTCCAACACTATAGCCAAGAACATGTGGGCAGCCAGTAGTGTCTCAACTGTTGGGAGCTCCCTATCAGTATCAAGCACCTAGTCTCAGGAGTTCATAGCCTTGTAACAACACATGGCTCATCTCTCCGAAAAATATGAGCGACTCTCGGTAGATTATGAATAACTCCGCCAAATGGTCATGGAAATGAGATCACAGATGGTTGGTATGTGGGCACCCCCTTTTCGTTCATATGGTCCCAGGAATGACCAGCCCCCTCCTCCTCTTCCAGCGCTACCATTGTTTTAGTTTAATTTTTATTTGTACAAATAGATTTGTAATGAATATTTGGATTTTATATCATTCAATTTTATTTTTACATATTTCAATTTTATACAATTTTATTTGTTTAATTATTTTCTTTTTTTATTATTGTATACAATTTTATTTTTTAAAACATTTTTTAATTATCACGAACGGAATTACAGATGAAATAACCCTATCGGTATTTTACAAAGAGTTGAAAAAACATTATTGCGTATGCCACAATCACTGACAGAATAATTCCATCGTTGATTTACCGATGTGACTACAAACAGAATTAGTCCGTTGGTATATTCCGAAGAGTCTGGAAAACAAATTACTACATATGCCATAATCACCAATGAGAATATATTGATGGAATTATTACATCGGCATATTTCCAACAGGAAATTTTTTTTTTACTAATAGAATTAGCGACAGACGATGGAATTACCGACGAATGGTATATCGACAGATGCTTTCTGTCGGTGAATTAGTAGGTAAAAGTTTCACCAACAAAATGGCAATCTCACGCTAACGAAAACATTTTGTCAGTAAAACTATTAAATGTTGTAGTGAATCTTCATATTTTTATGATGAGCAAGATCTCGAACTTGCAATCTTTAATTATAAGTAAGATCGATTAACTCTAGATAAGTATTAATACAGTTCGGCATGATCGTTAGATGAAATGAGACACTTTAGGTTTATTGTTTCCCTATAACAATTGAATCTCTTTAATAGTTCTAGGAAACATAGAAGATTTAACTGTGGTTTCACAAAAAATATTGAAATTACACCCAAACAACAAAATATTAATTTTACAATGCAATTTCATGCTTATGTAGGTTAATGACCTTTGGCCAAGGGCTTACAAGACTAGTTGAGTCTCCATTAGGTAATATTTAGTTAACTAGATTAATTATGAATGCTAAAACAATCATATTATCTAAACTCAATATTTCATTAATTAATTATGATGGTGGAGTTTATGGCAACATTAATCAATTATTAATTGTTTGTGTGAAAATAAAATAGTTCTATGTTCCTTAAGAATAAAATAACCACCAATCTATAGGTCTTGACACTAATTATCACTTAGTCCCTCATGTTTCAATGTTTGTAATTTAATCCTTTGACTCTTATTGATTATTTCCTTATTAAAACTTATTTTGGTTTGTTGTAATCCCATTGTGGTCTTGAAAATTTTTATTTTTTAGAAAAAGATCAACACAATTTAGTTTTAAAAAGAAATCAAAGTAAGAGAATCGACTGCATGAGTCATGAGACTAAATTATAGATTTCAAACATAAAAGACTAGTTTATAGTCAAGTTCATAACTTAAGGACCAAATAGTAATTAACTTTTCCTTTGACATTGGAGTTTGTCAATTTCTACATAATTCTACCAAGCTTTAGCCCTAGAGGTATTCGCTTGGATGGGCCTAAGGATGTTAAGTTGTTGATTGGCCTCTAGTTTCTTTAAATAAGGATCTTGGTAAATGTAAAAAAAAAATAAGAACAAAACATGTTGATCCATCAGTAACCCCCCAGGTCTTTGTGTATATATTATGCAAAGATTTTTAAAGGTTACCAACAGTAAATGAGATCATTTTTACTTTCTCTATAAGATTTATCTATCTCATAGGGGACTGTTGGGATTCTTTATGGCTAGGTGACTCATCTTTATTTAAAGGAAGCATCTTTTGGGAAGCAAAATGATAGCTTGCATTTAATATTATAATTGAGTGGACTTTTAAAGATCAAAGATAATATGAAAAATTATACGATGAGGGTAGAAAGATGTTTTTTTATAACCTTGTTCATTCTTGCCTCTATCTTTTCTCTTACTTTTGTAACTTTTGAAAAAACTACTTTATTGAAAACCCCGAACTATTTTAGTTCTAATCTAAGGAGACAAACTCATTTCTAGGTATTTTCCACCACCAGTTTCTTTCCCTTTCTACTTTAAATCAAAATATAGACCCAAAAGGAGTCAGATTTGTCTTTAAAAAAAGGATGTTGTTGCCCCTAAAAAGGAATGTCACAGAACTAGAAGGGGTGACACCCTAACATCCATCGCTAACAAGGAGGAGAGTAACTCTCCTCGCAAAAGTCCTCCTGTCATTACTAGGGAATCCCATGAGAGAGGGAGGCTATCTTAGATCTTTGAGGATGACGTTCCTTTATTCCTTGGCATGAGAGCTCAATCTTCTTAAGAAATAGAAACTTTAGTGAAGTCCATAGAAGAGAGTTCAGAAAGGAAGTTTTTGTCTCTTGTTGCAGTTAGAGGCAAGGTTGAAGAAGTGATGGAAGACTACCCCCATCATTTTTATTAACTCTCTATTTATAAGAGCACTATTCCTAAGGAGACATTGGTGGGAGTCAGAAATCCTATAAAAAATGAAGTCAGAGGCAGTCGTACTCACCCAATTGGGGTTAAAGCAGATTTTAACTCACCTTAAAGTGATTGCAAGCGCTGCCACCCGCTTTAAAATGAGGAGGGTCTACACCGCTCAGGAGTTCGGTGTTCCAGTCTCAATTATAGAGATTCCTATGATGACATTTTCTCTGCCTCAACTTCCTTCCAACTTTGCTAATAGAGGCTGCAATAGTTGAGCTTTCTACTCAGGTTGTTCTTGAGAGAACTGAGTTTAAGGATGCTTTTACCAACCTCACTTCTAGTCGAGCTCTTATCACTTTCCCCATCTTTATTGAGGAGGAGAGGCAACTTATATCACCATCTTGTTAGACATCTCAATGATGTCTGATGAGGGCTACAATCGTTATTTAGCTTTAACTAGTCAAATTCCAATGACAAAACAAACCATTATTGGTGTCAATGGGTTCTATCTGATGAGAGAAGTTTTATTTAGGTATTTTATACCCTTTATCTAGCTAGAAAATATATATTGAGGTTGGCAAAAAATATTTCGACTTGACTTTGTGATTTTGGACCAATTTAGTGGTGTTTCGAGTTGAAATATGTGTTTGTTGAGGTTATTAGGGTGTTTATTAGAGTTTCTAGGTGCAAATAAGTTAAAAATTGTTTACTTTTTGGAAAAACTAATAAAACTTTCATATAAGGGCTAAGGAAAAAAACATAAGAAATCTAAAGAATAAAGATTAAAAAAAAACACATAAAACTACACTCGAATGGATAGTTTTAACCACCAAGACATGTTGCATTCAACATCTAAAGTGCGAGAGCGTATTTTTCTTTATGGAAAAAACGATGATAACAATCTATTACTACTACTCTTATAACCATTATTATGAATATTAATAGTATTATCATTAGCACAATAATTATTATTACTATTATTAGTACTATCATTAGCACCTCTATTATTATTATTTTTACTATCATGACTACTACTACTACTACCAACACACCACTATTATTGTTGTCATTATTATTACCAACATTGTTGTTGTTGTTGTTGTTGTCGTGAGGTGACATTGGGCTGGCGCACTAAAATGGCTCCTGATAGGTATTGTTAGGAAAGGAAAGGGATTTAGGTTTAATCATAAAATTATGATTAAGGTTCAAGAGTCGCCACCTAATATTAAGGTTACTAAGAAACTTAATGGTCTGCGAAAGTCTGAGTAAGGGACTGGTTATGCAAAAGGAAGGCACATCACCCCAGTGCACCTTACCTAAGGTAAGCTGCATTTGTTGTTAAATTGTTTTTCTAGGTTTCTTCTAAGGTCTAAGAAAGATCTCTCTTTATGAGAGAGTCTCTACCTCTTTGGGTTCCATTCTAAATGTTCTAAAGTCTAAATATTAGCATCACATTTATTTTGCACTTTATTTCTTTAATACCTGAAAGTGCACTCTACTATGTAGTTTTACACCCCGAGTATTAAAGTATATGTCTAAACCCTAATGTAAAATGAACAAAATGATTGGTGAAGGGTTTTTGGCATTTGGCTAGGGTTTGGAGGAGAAAAGGATGGGGAAAACTCATTTAGTTGGAGGAGGAGAGAAGTTGAGGCATTCCTGGTGTTGTAGGAAAGATCGGCAAGTGGTTGATGGTGGCAACTACGGCTTAGGTGTGGCAGCGAAACTGGCCAAAGTGGTGGCCAAGAAGGGGGAAAGAAAAAACTAGCTAGAATTTAGTCTCCTAAAATTCCAATATTCTCAATTAAGCTCCTAAACTTAATTTTTCACCAATTAAGATCTTAATAAAATTAATTTGACCCATTTAAAATATAATTAAGTCCTTGCACCTAATCAAATCATTTAATTAGATCGAATTTAATTCTTAAACATAACTAATCATTTAATTTGGCCCATGATTAAATCAAATTGGCATATTAAAAATCTAATTATGTCTTTAGACTTAAAAATTATGCAGATTTGTTTAATAATGATTTGATTTGACCTTAAATATGCATTATCTCTCTAAGTTTGGATGTAATGAGCTACAATTAGGCTTCTAATTTGTCTTGAATTGCAACTTGATTTTCATATATGTTTGCAATCCTTTCTAACCTACTTTTCCAAGTCACCAGTCTTCTTGCTTTTTTTATTTTATATTTTTATTTTGAAAAGAAAAAAGATGAATTTGGGGAATAACTCAGAAATGGGTTGTTGTTGTTATTATTATTACTAATTAATATCATCATTATCATTATTACTATTACAATTATTGTTGTTATTATTATTATTATTATTTATTTCCTGCAATCATTTATCAAATTCAAATTATAAAATGAAAAAAAAAGAGTAATCATTCATCAAGTTCCACTAACCTCTTTGTCATGTGAGCGTATTTGTAATCATTCAATCATTTATTATTACTGTTACAATTATTGTTGTTGTTATTATTATTATTATTATTTATTTCCTACAATCATTTATAAAATTCAAATTATATATATATAAAAAAAAATAATCATTCATCAAGTTCTAGTAACCTCTTTGTCATGTGAGCGTATTTGTTTTTTCTTTTCCTTGAAATGCGGGAAACATCTCCCCCCTAATTTTTCTAACAAATTGTGTAGTTTTCCATCCTTTATGACATGTCATCAAAAGCTGTGCAATTTATACAAATGATATGCATCTTTTAATAATTATTTTTTCGGTGTGCATAACAATAATAATAATAATAAAGGATTGTGGTGCACGAGATGATGAAGATTTGAATAGTCAGACTGAAAAATATAGAAGATATAATTATAGAATAATACAAGCCTAAGAAAAGAGACCGTCGAGTCAAATTACATGTGTTATAAAAACAACTATAATTTATAACAGTGCTCAAGTCTCATAAAAAATACTTTAGGTCTCGTTTTATAATTTTATAATGGACTCCAAGATGCTGGGTTGGATGGTATGATTAGATTTGTTTATGGTAACAGTCAATAGAATTATTGAGGAGAAATAAATAATTCATGGGTAGGTGGAACAAAGAAAAGATTCTCTCCAAAACCTAATTTGTGGGGGCCTCTCATAGTAGTAGCTGGGTTTCCTTGGGCTTTGGGTCGCGGCTTCAGTGAACTACACTTACAGCTGTACAACTCCGACCAACCTGTCAGGTGAATTTAGAATCATATTGACTTGCAGATTTGTGAATACAGCAGATTTGTGAATACAGCTGTACAAAGACGACGGGAAAATTAGCCTCCGTGAATACAAGGACCATCTCAGGAGAAAAAAAGCCACAAACTTCACTCATCAGAGCATCTTTAGCGCGCTGGACAAGGACGGCAATGGAAGCTGGGATTTTGGGGAAGCAATCGTCTTGTTCTACCACATTAAAGGATTGTGGTGCAGGAGATTATAAAGATTTGACTAGCAAGACTGAAAAATATAAAAGATATAATTATAGAATAATATAAGTCTAAGAAAAGAGACGGTCGAGTCATTTCTTTGATTACTTGAAATGTTAAGTTTATTTCTTTCTGGCTACATACAATAGCAATGTTTTCTTCATCGTGGGGCCAATCCTATAAATCACCATCGAAAAGGAGAACTTATAATATGCTTTTCATTAACTTTGAAAAACAAGTGCGAAGAAAAGAAAGACAGAAAGCAAAGAATATTTCTGGGCTGCTAGGAGCAAAGAAATACTGAGGCAATGACGTGGGTCTCTTTTTAAAGAAATTAATGGCAGAGGACGTCGGTCAACATCAAGCTACTGTTTTTTTTTCTTTTTGATAGAGAAGGGTTGAGGAGAAATAAATAATTGATGGGTACGGTGGAATGGAGAGATAAGCTTGCAAGTGTTTTTTATTGTTATTATTTTTTGCTCTCCCGTTTTTTATTTTTTTTTCTCATACGTTTTTACTGTTCACATCAGCCTTTATTTATACCAAGCCCGTGTTTGATAATACAATATAAATTATTTTTTAAAATATTTTTTATTTATAAATAAATTCAAATAATATTTTTTTTATTTTTTAAAAATTTATTGTTTATATTAACAAATCAAAATGATTCAAATATACACAAAAACTTAATTTGAAGCTACAAAAAAAATTCAAAATAAATTTAAAAGCATGATTGAACTGCAATACTAAACAATACCTAAAATAGATATAATATCTTGCAAATGAATTCATAATCCTCATGATCAGCTTGATTTGAATTTTGTTTTATTTTAAATTGTTTTTTATATTAACCGAATAAAATTTAGATGACTTAAAGTATTGGTTCATTACTTAGTGAATTTAGCTCGATCTGACCGAGTCAAAGTCAAGAAATTAAAAAAAACTAAAATGATATTGTTTTGGAAATATAAAAATAGACCGGAGTTGACTCGATAATATGAGAACTAACCCAATGATCCGTAGATTAACCTATATCTTTATTTCTTGGATCTAAATATAGGTAGAATTTGAGGCTGGATTTTGATACATTTTCAAGTATCAAAAAATAAAATCAATAAAATTTCCAGCTTAACAATAAAATTGACAAAATATGATTGTTAACCATTAAATAACCCATAATTTCTTTCATTATAATACACCTAAGTTATAAAAACCAAATCAATTATATCAAATTATAGACAAAATAAATTTTTCTCAAATCACAAATAAGCATTAAAATAAAAATTGAATTTTAATTATCTATGAAAAGATTGTAAAAAACTACACAATATACAAGCAAACCACACTACAAATACTAAAAAACAATAATATATTAACTTAAAACAACAATACAACACCAAACACGCTCCTATAAAAGTGCGTTGGGTCTAGCGTTGGATAGACCTAGGTCTTGATGGGTGTGGTCAATGCCAGACCCAAAGGTTGATGCGAACCTAGTATTATTAACGTGAACCTCATGATCACATAGTCACACAACTCACAATCAAGCTTGAAATCTGATCCTGGAAAGTCAAAAGAGATTTATTAGGAGTGTGAAACAATGAAAACATATCCAAATGCATCAGCACTATTGGAATTAAATCAAATGATGCCTCGAAACTAGTAAATCTTAGATAAGTCGGTTTAGTTCTTTCAAGAACCAAAAAATCCAAGAATTATTCTCACACACAAGCTGAAAAATCAAAATGATATTATTCAATGACTGCTGAATTTCAGGCTTATAGAGAGTTCAAATACTCATAAAATAACCTAAATGGATCTAGCCTTGTGGACAAAACTAACTCACTTACAAAATTAACCCAAAACCTATATTGATAAGCCCAAAACACAGATCCAAATAAGCCTTGGATCTTAGCTAAAAACCAAGTATTAATTAAGTTCAAACAAGCCTTGGACTGTAACTAAAATAATAAAAACAAAACTCATAAGTTAATTCCCTCTATTGCCGTAAGAAGAGAAGAAAAGAAAACAATACAAGTATGATATAAGGCTTATGTATAGCCTAAAATGCTGCTCAATGATCCTATAAACCAAGGGAGAAGTTGATGCCCTTAAAGTTTCCAAGATAGGAAAGGATTTTAATTGTAGTCTCATATTATCCTTCTTTTGGAAGTAAAAGTTGTTGCCTTTTATTGTTCCTCTTTGTCGCCCACTAATTGTCCTTCCATCACTAGAAAAAACAATTAAAGTTGCTGAAATATTCCCCTTACAAATAGAAAACTTTGCTACCACCTTGTTTCCCTTTTTAAGTTTGGATTCTTTTTTTTTTCTTTTGTTGTGTATTCTCCTCACCTGACATAGAAAGAAATTAAATAAGATATTCCAATACATAAAGAAAATAATTAATGTTCCCACACACAATAGAAAATATATAGTTAAGGCTAGCCGAAACTAGTGCATAATTAGCAGCCTTATTGTCGAAAGTTCATGGCCTAAGTAAAAATAAGGTGGGATTTGGCCCCTCTTGCACATGAATTAAATATACTAAGACCTCTTCTTGATGCTCTAATGGATCTCTAATTTCTTCCTTGGCCGAAACTTGAAAGAATACATTTAATGCTTCTTTAAATGCCTTTGTTTTAGACCTAGTGATTGGCTCATTTAGAACATGTAATGGATACTTGTTAGGGTTTGTGGGTTGATCCATATCAATTATGATCACTAGAAAACCCTAACTAGTCTTTAGAGTTCCAAGATAAGAGACTTATTACATTAAAGGAAATGTATTATTACCTTAAAGTATCCTACCTAAAGTGAACTGCATTTCTAGTTGTTTTTTATCCTTAACAGTCTGTTGTGCCCAGTCTATCGATGGTGTATTTTTATGGATCTACTATAATGAGTTAAACCTACGGTAGGTTTTCTTCCTATCAATTCTAAAGTTCTGGTTATTTTTGTTACTCCCAATTTATTTCTAGAATTGATATTTCTATGCCTATTTACTCCAGATCATGACCCGTGACATTAGTTTATAAAGCCATGTCAGTGACGAATTAGATAGGCCTATATTAGGTTCATTGAACTCAGTCCAAATCTTAGAAGGAGATGTCGCCAAACAATTTGTTTATGTAACAATAGTCTATGGATAATGTCTTGTTCAATTTCATTTATCCTATAGTACTGGGGTTCACTCATAAATTTTGTTGAATAAGGGTTTTGTACCCTGGTCCTAAAATGTCCAAGCATTAACAATTATGGGTTAATCTACTTGTTGGTGGGATCTAGTGGTAAAAATGCTTTAGACAATATTGGATATAGATATTTTAAAGACTTATTTTTTATTTAAAATGAAAAGAAATGGCTACTAATCTTAATATACAATGTAATGATCCATGTTGAGTCCATTTACCCTAAATAACTAGAGTGAATAGCAAAACATATTCTGACATGATTTTAAAACAACAAGGATGAGTGTTAAAGGCTTGGAATATAATGCCAAACATGGCTTAATATAAATATAATATCTTGTAGGTCAATTCAAAATCATCAAGATGTATAGCTTGATTTAGATTTTATTTTATTTTAAATTATGTTTTGATATTAACTTAGTTAAATTTGGATAACTTAACATGTTGATTCATAACTTAGTTATGTGTTCGTTAGGTGAACTGTATTTTGATGCTGGAAAACTATTTATTTATGATTGTGTGAATTGCAGTTTTTTCTAGTGAAGAGAGTTGAAAACTATCACAAGATACTTATGTTAGAGAAGTCGAAGATTCCTTCTACAACACACGAGTTGCAATTAGCATCTATAACTTGTGTGTTGTAGATTGTATCTATGACAATGGAATTGCATAAGACATTCGTGACTTGCATGATACACATGCCAATTATAATACTCTCGACTATACTAGATTTTGGAATGAGGAAAAGGGTGTATGGTTGGAGGCTAGTATGAGGAAAGGGAGACATAAGGTTTTAAGGGTTTTTTTTTTTTAAAAAAATAAACTAGAGTTAACTTACAAGAATAAAAATAAATTGCATGTGATAAATTATTGAAGATACCAAAGGATCCATGTACAACATCAAAGTTTTAAAATAATTAATGTTTCCACACCCACACTTCAATTCTTTAATATTTCTTCGTTGTGTGTTCACTTTTCATAACTATAAATCACTATCGAAAAGAATAAATTTGCAATACACTGTCTCATTAATAACTACTGTTTTTTTTTTTAGGCTAGTGAAAGTATGGACAGTCCACGAGCGTCCAGGTATGGAAAAAAAAAAAAAGAGACAAAAAGCAAATGATATTTTTGGACTGCAAGGAGGTCGTGAGATTGGGTTAAAATTATTGATGCGAACCTAGTATTATTGATATAAACCTCATGATTATATATTCATGCAATCCATACTCAAAATTAAAATTTAATTTTAAAAAATCAAAAAAGATTTGATAGGTATGTGAAACAATAAAAATAAGTCCCAAGACACTTATACCATTGAAATTAAATCAAATAACTCCACAAAGTCAATTAATCTTAGATAAATTGGTTTAGTGGCATATTCAGTAAATATTTTTCAATTCTCGGTAAAATGCCGACGGACTTTATCCGTCTATGAAGGCGTCGGTGATTGCGGCATTTTTAGTAAATGTTTCTCAACTCTCGGTAAAATGCCGATGGACTTTATCTATATGTGAAGGCGTCGGTGATTGTGGTATTTTTAGTAAATATTTCTCAACTCTCGGTAAAATGCAAACGAAGATAATCTGTCGGTAAATCCGTCGGTGGGGTTTTTTAGTTTTTTTTTTTTAAATATTATTTAGAATAAATAATATAAAATTATATAAATTAATAGTAAAAAAACCAATTATGCAAATAAAATTTTATTAAAAATAAAAAATAAAAATATAAAGTTAAATAATATTCATTATAAATTTAATGTGTTTCCAAAAAACATTAAACTAGAACATGGCGGAGATGGAGGAGGAGGAGGAGGAGAAGGAGGAGGCTGGTTGTTCCCGGGACCATACAGCCAAAAAGGAGGGCGCACATGTATCATCCTTCTGTGATGTAATGTTCATGACCATTTGGCGGAGTTGTTCATAATTCGCCGAGAGTCGTATTTTTCGGCAAGATGAGCCGTGTGTTGTTTATAATTCGCCGATAGTTGCTCGTACTTTTCTAGTGAGATGAGCCGTGTGTTGCTGCAAGGCCACGAACTCTTTAGATTGGGTGCTCGATACTGATTGAGAGCTCCCAACGGTTGAGACACTACGGGCCGCCCGCAACTTCTTGGTCGTGGTGTAGGAGAGCCCGTACACCAGATTTTTATCGGGTCCACTGGACGATCCTACCTTCATCCACAAATCCAAGTATTAAAGTATATGTCTAAACCCTAATGTAAAATGAACAAAATGATTGGTAAAGGGTTTTTGGCATTTGGCTAGTGTTTGGAGGAGAAAAGAATGGGGAAAACTCATTTGGTTGGAGGAGGAGGGAAGTTTGAGGCATTCCTGGTGTTGTAGGAAAGATCGGCAAGTGGTTGATGGTGCAACTACGGCTTAGGTGTGGCAGAGAAATTGGCCAAAGTGGTGGCCAAGAAGGGGGAAAGAAAAAACTAGCTAGAATTTAGTCTCCTAAAATTTCAATATTCTCAATTAAGCTCTCAAACTTAAATTTTCACCAATTAAGCTCTTAATAAAATTAATTTGACCCATTTAAAGTATAATTAAGTCCTTGCACCTAATCAAATCCTTTTATTAGATCGAATTTAATTCTTAAACATAACTAATCATTTAATTTGACCCATGATTAAATCAAATTTGCATATTAAAAATCTAATTATATCTTTAGACTTAAAAATTATACAGATTTGTTCAATAATAATTTGATTTAATTATATCAGAGTCTCATAAAAATACTTTAGGTCTTGTTTTATAATTTTATAATGGACTCCAAGATGCTGGGTTGCATGGTATGATCAGATTTGTTTATGGTAACAGTCAATAGAATTATTGAGGAGAAATAAATAATTCATGGGGAGGTGGAATCAAAGAAAAGATTGTCTCCAAAACCAAATTTGTGGGGGCCTCTCATAGTAGTAGGCAGTAGCTGGGTTTCCTTGGGCTTTGGGTCGCGTCTTCAG